>Ga0070665_100000468_pt1 | contig 58504 bp, 48 predicted proteins | sample KBSS13metaG_FD_65862 | JGI IMG/M metagenome (GOLD analysis project Ga0070665, IMG submission 65862) | Switchgrass rhizosphere microbial communities from Kellogg Biological Station, Michigan, USA - KBS S1-3 metaG | ecosystem: Host-associated > Plants > Roots > Rhizosphere > Soil ...
CTCGACGCCGTCCGCGTCGTGGTGCTCGACGAGGCGGACGAGATGCTCCGCATGGGCTTCATCGAGGATGTCGAGTGGATCCTCTCGCAGGCTCCGGAAGGGCGGCAGACCGCGCTCTTCTCGGCCACCCTGCCGCGCGAGGTGCGGCGCATCGCCGAGCGCCACCTGCGCAATCCGCTGGGGATCGAGATCGAGCACAAGACGATGACGGTGCCCGCCATCGAGCAGCGCTATCTCCATGTCGGGCCGCAGCAGAAGCTGGACGCCCTCGCCCGCATCCTGGAGACCGAGCAGACCGACGCGGTGCTGATCTTCACCCGCACCAAGAACGGCGCCGCCGAGCTCACCGAGCGGCTCCAGGGGCGCGGCTACGCCGCCGAGGCGATGCACGGCGACATGAACCAGGCGCAGCGCGAGACCGTGATCCGCCGCCTGAAGGGGGGGCAGGTTGAGATCGTGGTGGCCACCGACGTCGCCGCCCGCGGGCTGGACGTCGAACGGATCAGCCACGTCGTCAACTACGACATCCCCAACGACGTCGAGGCCTACGTCCACCGCATCGGCCGCACCGGCCGGGCCGGACGCTCCGGGGTCGCGGTGCTCTTCGTCTCCCCCCGCGAGCGGCGGATGATGACGGAGATCGAGCGCTACACCGGCCAGCGCATCACGCCGATGAAGATGCCCACCCAGGCCGACGTCGCGGCGCGGCGGGTCGCCCTGTTCAAGGACAACATCCGGAGCACCGTGGAGGAGGGGGATCTCGACCTCTATCTCTCGCTGGTCGAGGAGTTGGTCGAGGAGGGGCTCGACCTCGCCGAGATCGCCGCCGCCGCCGCCCGTCTCGCCCGCGGCGACAAGCCGCTGGAGGTCGAGGTGGAGCCCGCGCCGGAGCGGATCGCCCGCACCGAGGACGGCATGGTGCGGCTGTTCATCGACGCCGGCAGCCGCGCCGGCGTGCGGCCGGGGGACATCGTGGGGGCGATCGCCAACGAGGCGGGGGTCCCCGGCAAGGCGATCGGCTCGATCGACATCTACGACGATTTCACCTTCGTCGAGCTCCCCTCGCAGTTCCGCGACCAGGTGCTCCAGAGAATGGCCCGCGCCACCATCCGCGGCCGGCCGGTGGAGATCCGGGTGGCGACCACGGAAGGCGCCGGCCCCCACGAGCGCGGCCGGGACCGCCGGCCGCCGCAGGACCGCGGGCGGGGCGGGTACCGGGATCAGGGGCGGCGGCGGTAGTCAGGTCCAGGGCATCCTGGACCTTCGATAGGACCTGCCCTCCGAATCCTCACCCTCGATCCCTCTCCACTCCGTGGAGAGGGAGGGCTCTTCGCTCAAGGTTGTCGCCTCATCAGCGGGCCCTCCCTCTCCCCCCGGGAGAGGGACCGAGGGTGAGGCCTCGAAGGGCAGACCGCCCCAGCCGGCAAGATCGGTTTGTACGCCTACGAGGTCAGGTCCCGCACCGCCGGCAAAATCCCGAACCCATCCGCCGCCGTGACGCCGGCGAGGATCGCCTCGGCCACCGCGCGCTCGGCGAGCACGCCGATCTGGTTGACGTGGGCCTTGCGCTCCCCCGCCGAGAGAGCGACGACGAGGTCGCCGTCGTAGAGGGAGAGGGCCGGCGCGAGGGTGCGGTGGAAGCCGCCGAAGGCCATGTTGCAGACCTTGAGGAGGTTGGCCTTGGTGAGGGCGGCGTCGGTCATCACCACGGCCAGGGTGGTGTTGCCTTCCCAGGGTCCCACGGTCTCGGGCGGCAGGTTGGCCAGGATGCGCTCGGCATCGGCGAGCTCGTGGGAGTCCGCGGCCGTGCGGCAGCCGGCGAGGAGGGTGCCGTCGAGCCGGCGGACGTCGCCGAAGGCGTTCACGGCCACGGCGGCGGCCACGGTGGGCCCTCCGGGCACGGTGAGGCTGGCGAAGCCGAAGCCCCCCTTCATGCCGCAGGCCGGGCCGCCGTTCGCCTTGCCCACCGTCGCTCCGGTGCCGGCGCCGACGCTCCCCATCTCGACCGGCCCCTGCGCCGCCCCGACGATCGCCTCATCGACCAGCACCGGGCCGGGGAAGACCTGATTGCCGAACGCGAGGTCGAAGAGGATCGCGGTGGGGACGATCGGCACCGTGGCGACGCCGGTCTGGAAGCCGTAGCCGTGGCGGGCCAGCCACTTGACGACCAGATCGGCGGAGGACAGCCCGAAGCCGCTGCCGCCGGCGAGCACCACCGCGTGGGCCTTGCTCGACACGTGCTGGGCGGAGACCAGGGAGTCGAACTGCCGGGTGCCGGTGGCCGACCCCCGCACCTCCGCCGCCGCCAGCGCGCCCTCGGGGCAGAGGATCACGGTGAGGCCGGTGAGGTTCTTGGTGTCGGTGCCGTGGCCGAGGGTGAAGCCGGGGATGGTGAGGGCGTGCGAGGGCTCGGGGAAAGGGGGCGTAGTCATGGCCGTCTCCAAAGAGACGGCCATTCTACCCGCTACTCCCTGCCGGCTACCGGGTTACGCACCCGCAGTACCCAGGGTCAAAAGCGCCATAGCGGCCGGTATCGCAGAACCACCCGGGGTAATGGCAGGCCTGGCAGTAGGCGGCGCAATCCGCGTCGACGTGGCAATCAATGGTGCTGTTGCCACAAAACCCGATGTAGGCCACGGCAGTGGCGGGCGGGGCCATGCTGGCCAGGGTACACAGAACGATGGCCAGGGCGAGGAACACAATCCGGACGTTTCTGTTCATAGAGCCTCCTTTGTGTCGCATCGAGATCAGGCGTGGACGGGATCAGGTGTTGGGGCAGAATCCGGCGAAGCCGCCGCTGGGCTGGTACGAGGTCCACCCCGAGGGCAGGGTTCCCGCCGGGCAGTGGGAAGCGCCGGTGTCGCTGCAGCAGGCTGACTGGCTCGACGGCCAGCTCACGGTGACGTTGGGCGAGCCGTAGCAGGTGGTGCGGCAGGTGCCGGTCCCCGAGGACGGAGGGGGCGTGAACGTCGCATGTCCGGCGGCGAGGGCGGTGAGGGAGAGCGCTGCGGTCAGGGCCGAGGTGCGGAGCAGAGTCTTCATCGGGGTCTCCTTTCGAAGAGCAAGGGCCTTCGCAATGAAGGTGTGCGGCGAGGGGTAGAAGGAGCCTGCGGGCGGGCCACATGGGCTCCGTCCTTGCATGGCACCCCGCGTCCGGAATATCCTCTGCTGCTTCGAGGAACCCGCCAGTCCGGCGGAGACAAGGTAGAAATGTCGGAATCAACGATGGAACCCCGCGCCGAAGCCTCGGCCGTCGCCTGGAACTGGCGCGGCCGCGCCGCCGTGGACGCCGGGGCGCTCGCCCGCGAGGCGGCGGCCAACCGCCGGAAGGGGCTGATCGGCGGCGCCATCGGCCTGGCGGTCGCGGCGCTGTTCTACTTCGTCCTCCACCGGCCGCTGGCGGCGGAGGTGATCGCCGCGATCGCCATCCTGATCGCCCTGATCGCCCTGGCCTCGCCGCTCGGCCTCTATAAAGGTCTCACCCGGGTTCTCGACCGCTTCGCCTATTTCGTGGGCGCCGCCTTCACCTGGCTGCTGATGCCGCTGCTCTTCTATCTCGTCTTCCTGCCGGCCGGCCTGCTCCTGCGGGCGCGCGGCAAGCTCGGCATCACCCGTGGCAACGATCGCGCCGCCGACCGCCGCCTGCCCACCTACTGGATCGCGACGGACGAGCGCGAGCGCGCGCGGACTCCCGAGTCCTACCGCAAGCAGTTCTGATGAAGCTCCTCGGCATCAGTTGCTACTACCACGACTCGGCCGCCTGCCTGGTGGACGAGGGGCGCATCGTGGCCGCCGCCCAGGAGGAGCGCTTCACCCGCAAGAAGCACGACGAGGGGTTCCCCACCAACGCGGTGCGCTACTGCCTCGCCGAGGGGGGCGTCCGCCCGGGGGAGCTCGACGGCGTCGTGTTCTACGACAAGCCGCTGCTCAAGTTCCACCGCATCCTCGAGACCTATCTCGCGACCGCCCCCAAGGGGCTGCGTTCGGCGGTGATGGCGCTGCCGGTCTGGCTGCGCGAGAAGCTCTGGATCCCGCCGCAGATCCAGGAGGCCCTGGAGCTGTGCGGCGTCGGCGAGGCGAAGGAGATCTTCTTCACCGAGCACCACGAGTCGCACGCGGCGTCGGCCTTCTACCCCTCCCCCTTCGAGGAGGCGGCGGTGCTGACGCTCGACGGCGTCGGCGAATGGGCCACCACCACGATCGGCGTCGGCGAGGGGAACCGCCTGCGGCTGATCCGCGAGCTGACCTTCCCCCACTCGCTCGGCCTGCTCTACTCCGCCTTCACCTACTTCACCGGCTTCCGGGTGAACTCGGGGGAGTACAAGCTGATGGGGCTCGCCCCCTACGGCGAGGGGAAATACGCGGACATCATCAAGCGGGAGCTGGTCGACGTCCGCGAGGACGGCTCCTTCCGCATGAACATGGACTACTTCGGCTATCTCGACGGCCTGGAGATGACCAACGACAAGTTCGCGGCGCTGTTCGGCGGCCCGGCGCGGCCGCCGGAGTCGCCGATCACCCAGCGCGAGATGGACATCGCGAAGTCGATCCAGGACGTCACCGAGGAGATCGTCCTCAAGCTCGCCCGCCACGCCCGCGAGATCACCGGCAAGCGCAATCTCTGCATGGCCGGCGGCGTGGCGCTCAACTGCGTGGCCAACGGCGTGCTGCTGCGCTCAGGGGTCTTCGACGATATCTGGATCCAGCCCGCGGCGGGGGACGCCGGCGGCGCCCTGGGAGCTCCGCTGGCGGTCTGGCACAACGCGATGGACAAGCCGCGGACCGTTTCTCGCTCCGCCACCGGCAAGCCGCGGGACGCCATGCGCGGCTCGCTGCTCGGCCCCGAGTTCACGCGCGAGCAGACCCGGGAGTTCCTCGACTTCCACGGCTACCCGTACGAGGAGCTCTCCGACGCCGACTGGGCGCGGCGGATCGCCGAGGTGATCGCGGGGGAGAACGTCATCGGCCTCTGCCAGGGGCGGATGGAGTTCGGGCCGCGGGCGCTCGGCGGCCGCTCGATCATCGGCGACGCGCGCAGCCCCAAGATGCAGTCGGTGATGAACCTGAAGATCAAGTACCGGGAGAGCTTCCGGCCGTTCGCGCCGAGCGTGCTGGAGGAGCGGGTGTCGGACTATTTCGACCTCGACCGGCCGAGCCCCTACATGCTGCTGGTGGCCGACGTCGTCGAAAGCCGGCGCGTTCCGAAGCGGGGGGACGAGCGCGACCTGCCGCTGACCGAGTGGGTGAACCGGCCGCGCTCGGACGTCCCCGCGATCACCCACGTCGACTACTCGGCGCGCATCCAGACGGTCGGCGAGGAGAGCCCGCGCTACCACGCGATCATCCAGGAGTTCGAGAAGCTGACCGGCTACGGGGTGATCGTCAACACCAGCTTCAACGTGCGCGGCGAGCCGATCGTCTGCACGCCGGAAGACGCCTACCGGTGCTTCATGCGCACGGAGATGGACTATCTGGTGCTCGGCCCCTTCCTCCTCGACAAGAAAGCGCAGCCCGCGATCGAGGAGAAGGGGGACTGGCGGCAGGAATTCCAGCTAGACTAGAGAAGGCAGGGAAAAACTCATGCGTAAAGTCCGCTACTTCGGCTCCTTCATGGGCGAGATTCTCCAGTTCGCCCGTCAGAACAAGGTCTACTGGATCGTCCCCCTGGTGCTCATCCTGGGGCTGGTGATCCTGCTGGTCGTCACCAGCCAGGCCACGGCGCCGTTCATCTACACGCTGTTCTAGAGATGTCCAAAGGAGAATCTCGATGAGAATGCGTCTCTGCGGGGCCGCTTTCGCCGTTCTGGCCCTGGGTTCCCTGGCCGCCATGCCGGCCGCCGCCCTCAACTGCTCGTCGCCGACGATCGTCGGCACGAGCGGCAACGATTTCATCTACGCCCCGAGCAGCGCCGACGTCATCGTCGGCAACGGCGGCGACGACCAGATTTACGGCAATGACGGCAACGACCAGATCTGCGGCGGGAGCGGCATCGACAGGCTCTACGGCGGCAACGGCGACGACGACATCGGCGGCTTCGGCAACGCCGACCTGGTCGAGGGGGAACCCGGCAACGACATCCTGGCCGGGCACGACGGCAGTGACAGCGTCTACGGCGGCGCCGACAACGATCAGGCCTTCGGCGGCCTCGGCGACGACTACATGTACGGCGAATCCGGAACCGACCTGGTCAACGGCCGTGAGGGCACCGACTACTGCACATCCGGCGAGACGTATCTGAGCTGCGAGGTCATCAACTAGACCGTCGAACAGGCCTCAGTCCAGGCTCACCTCCTGGTCGGCGCCGCCCGTCGTGGCCGCCGCCGACCAGGCCCGTCCGTCCGGCGCCGTGACGCGCACGGTCCACACCCCGGCGGGAACCCCGTCCACCACCGCCCGGCCCCCCAGCACCTCCCAGGCAGCCCGCACCGTTCCGTCGGGCCCGAGGGTCCGCAGGGGGGCCCCGTCCGCGCCGGTCATGGTCAAGGCGGCGACCGCGTCGGAGGTGCCCAGGGCGGGCACCCGGACGGTGAGCCGCCCCGCGTCCGGTAGGATGGCCGGCACGGCGCCCCCCGGCACCCGCGCCGGCACGGCGACCAGGGCGCCTCCCGGGGCGGCGACGAGAACGCTCCAGGAGCCCGCCGGAACGGTGGAGAACCGGGCGCGGCCGGCACCGTCGACCGGCCGGGTCTCGAAGAGGATCTGGCGTCCGGCGCCGTCGAGCACGGCGGCGGTGACGCGGGGGGGCCTCCGGCCGGAAGCGAGGCGGACGTCGAGGTCGAGGCCGGCGGCCGGGTCGAGAGGGATCTTCATCTCCCGCAGGCTGGAGGCGGCGCCGACGTCCAGATCCCGCTCGCCGGGAGCGTAGCCGTCGCGGGTGGCGGTGAGCCGGTACCGCCCCTCGGTGACGGCAGGCAGGGCGAAATAGCCGTCGGCGTCGGTGGCGATGGCGATCAGGAACGCGGCGTCCCCTCCCTCGAGCCGGCGCAGGGAGACGACGGCGTCCGGCACCGGCGCGGCGGAAGCCGAGTCGACCACGGTGCCGCTCACCGGCACGGCCGCGATCTGGACCAGGAGGTCGCGGTCGGAGTCGAGGCGCAGCTCCTCGCTGTGGTTGAGCAGCTCCCGCTGGCTCACCACCTGGAGCCGGTAGGCGCCGGGCTGGAGATCCTCGACGCGGAAAGCGCCCTCCCAGTCGGTCGCCACCTGGCGCGCGGCGGCGACGTCGTGGCCGCGCAGCGAGAGAGAGGCACCGGCGAGCGGCTCGCCGCCGTAGAGAACGCGGCCGGTGAGGGTGAGACGGCCGCCGAGCTCCAGGTCGAGCCGGGCCTCCTCCTGGCCGGGCTCGAGGTCGACGCGCCCCCGGGCTTCCCGGGTCCCGCCCCGCAACTCGGCGGTGACCACCCATCCGCCGGGTCCGAGATCGGCGATCTCGTAAGCGCCCTGAAAGTTCACCCGGCCGGGCCGCTCGCCGGTGCCGTCGTCCCGCCGGGCCCGCACCTCCACCTCCGCGAGATCGTAGAGGTCGAGATTGAGGATGCGGCCGGCGATCCGGGCGCCCCGGTCGAGGCGGATCACCACGCCCCGGACCGGCGCATCCGTCACGGTGACGGCACCGGCAACCTCAGTGGCGAGATACCCCTCCTTGCCGGCCCGCAGCGACCAGACCCCGGCCTGGACATTGGGGAACCGGAACGCGCCGTCCGCGCCGCTGCGGGCGGTCTGCTCCCTGGGGGAGCCGGCCGGAAAGAGCGCGATCTCGGCCGCGGCGATCCCCTCGCCGGCGCGGTCCACGACCCGCCCCTCGACCTCCCGCCCTTCGGCCAGGACGAGATCCAGGGGGTTGTCCCCTGGCCGCACGTCGAGCTCCCGGTCGAAAGGAAGATAGTCGCGGTGCAGGAGCTGGACCTTGCGGCGGCCGGTGGGGATCCCCTCCAGCCGGTAGAGGCCGTCCGCGTCGGAGATCGCGGCCGCCGAACCGCATACGACCCGGGCATCCTCCACCGGGTCGCCGGCGGCGGTGCGGACCCTCCCCGCGATCACCGCCCCGCGGTCGAGTTCGACCTCGAGGCCGTCCACCCCCTCGGGTGGGAGCCGGAGGTCTCTCCCCTGGGCCGGCTGGAACCCGGCGGCCCAGGCATCGAGGGTCGCCCCACCGGGCGGGATGCCGTCGAAGACGAAGCGGCCGTCGGCATCCGCGGCGGTCCTGGCGGTGGCGCCCCCGACATGGCGAATGATCCCCCGTTCCCCGCCGGGCCGCTCCGACCGCAGCTCGAGCTCGGCTCCGGCCACCGGCCGCCCCCCGCCGTCCACCACCCGGCCGGCCACGCGTACCCCCCGGTCGAGGACGATCCGTACCGGCCTGGCGCTGGGAGCGGGTACCCCGGCGGCGCCGCCGGGACGATAGCCGGCCGCGCGCACCTCGAGATCCAGCCGTTCTCCCCGGCGCAGGTCCGGGAGGACGAAGCGGCCGTCCGCGCCCGTGGTCGCCTCGGGCTTGCGATCGATCGGCGCCCCCGCGTCGGTGGCGAAACGGAGCCGCCGGAGATCCTTGCCGGCGTACACCTCGGCCCCGGATACGGGCTGCCCTCCACGATCGACGACCAGACCCCGCACCTCGACCGCGGGCTCGAGGATCACCGTGCCGAGATCGCAAGGGCCCTCGCCGGCCGGAATCGGCACGGCGCGGACGGTCACCGCGGCGAACCCCTCCCTGGCGACCCGGAGATCCACCCGCCCGGCCGGCAGGGCGGCCACGGTGAAGCGGCCGTCGGCGCCGGCCACGGCGCTCCAGGAATCGACGCCGTTCCCCCCGCCGCGCGGGACCGCCGGCGGGTCGCCCGCGGCGGGAGCGCGCTCTCCCGTGGTGGCCGCCAGGGAGATTCCGGCGCCGGGCACCGGCTGCCCGGAGCGGTCGATCACGCGCCCGGAGGCGGTCCGCCCCCGTCCCAGGACGAGGCGAATTCCCTGGCGGGTCTTGCCGGCGGCGAGACCAGACAGGGAGATCCTGGCGGGGGCCCATCCGGGGAGGAGCGCCCGCAGCTCCCAGGTCTCCCCGGCGAGCAGCCGGGCGAGCAGGAAGCGGCCGTCCGGCCCGGCGATGGCTCGTGGATCGGCCGGCCCCGAGCGCGAAAAGCTCCTCGCCCGGTCCCAGGAGCGGAGAACGGCCTGGACCCGCGCGCCGGCCAGCGGAGCGCCGGCGCCGTTCACGACCACGCCGGCGACCGCCGCGGCCGGGTCGAGGGCGAGGGTGGGGGCATGGAGAGAGCTGGCCCGGGTCCAGGTGAAGCGCCGCGACAGGGAGAGGTGGCCGGCGGCTTCGGCCTGGAGCGCCGAGCCGTCGAGCTCGACGGCGGCAAGGCTGTACCTTCCCTGGGCATCGGTGCGGGCGAAGGCGCCCGGATCGGAGGCGAGCCAGACGAGGGCGCCGGCGAGCGGCTTCCGGCTCGCCGAGTCGATCGCCCTCCCCGCCAGCGACGCGGCGGGTGGGAGCGTGAGACGGACGGGGTCCTCGCCGGTGGGCAGCATGCCCGCCCACCGCCGGCCATCCGCGGCGAGGAGGCGGACCCTGGCGGGAGCGCCCGCGAGGACGGCCAGGCGGACGCGGCCATCCTCCCCCGTCACCGCGGCGGGCCCTTGCAGATCACCCAGACGGATCTGCACTCCCGGCACGGGCCGGCCCTCGGCGCCCCGGACCTCGATCGTCCGGAGGTCGCCGGCCGCGGCAGGCAGCGCGAGCCGCCCTCCTTCGAGCCTCGTCCCTTTCACGGTGGCGGCGCCCGCGACGGCGAGCGCCGTGAGCCGCTCCCGCCTCGCTCTCGGGAGCTCCAGCGTGCCGTCCGCCGCGGTGAGGCCGAGCCGGGGGCGGATCGCCCAGCCGCCAGGGGCGGCGCGCAACGCGGAAGCCTCGCTCGCCGCGTACAGCCAGACCCCGGCCGCGGGGGTGCCGTCCGGAGAGATCACCTGGAAACGAGCGTGGACATCCTCGATCAGGACGGCGGGGGGGAGCTCCACCGGCTCCACCACGGCCAGCGGGGCGTACTGCAATGGAACGAATCCCGGCGCCTGGACGGCGACCGTCCAGAGGCCGGGGCCTGGGGCCGTCAAGGCGAAGCGGCCGGCGCCGTCGGTCGCCGTGGCTGTCGCCGGCTCGCCGTAGGCGCGTCCGCCGAGCACCATCCGCCCCCATTCATAGCTGCTCGGGAGGGCGCTCAGCTCCACCCGAACCCCGACCGCGGGAGTGCCGTCCGGCCGGAGGACCGCGCCGGTGACTCCATGGGATGCCGCATCGGCGCCGGGAGCCGGCCGCGCGGGAGCCGCCGAGCCCGGAAGAGCGGCCAGGAGGATGAGCAGCGCTGTCGCTGACAGGGAAGACGGACGGCGGACGATCATGAAGGCTCCTCGGTTTCGAGAATCTTACCCGAGCCCGCGCCCCCCGCACTTGCCGTCCCGGGGGGGTTGGGCCACAATAGCCGCACGATGCGTCGTTTCAAGCCGGTTCATGGTGTGCTGATCGTCCTGCTGTCCCTGGGGGCGCTCTGGGCGGCCGAGGTGGCCCTCGAGGGGCGGCTCAACTCGCAGGGGTTCCAGCGGGTGACGCCTGGCCGCGAGGGTCAGGTGCGGATCGACGTGGCGGATCTGAAGCCGCAGGAGGTCCGGTTCTTCCAGTTCCTGAATTCCGGGAACCAGGAGGTCCGGTTCTTCGTCGGCCGCGACAAGGAGGGCCGGGTGCAGGTCGCCTTCGACGCCAACGAGCAGTGCGCCAAGTTCAAGCGCGGCTTCCGGCACGACGGGGAGTGGATGGTCTGCAACAAGTGCGACAAGGCCTTCCGCCTCCTCGAGATCAATTCCGGAGGCGAGGGGTGCACGCCCATCCCGGTCCACCACCAGATCGCGGGCTCGGAGCTGGTCCTCGCCGAGACCGACATCCTCCAGGGGTGGCGGCTGTTCCATTGACAGCCGTATCCACCTGAGACAACTGACGTGAAATCAGAGCTTTGACGGCCAGCCCCGCGATGTTGTATCTTCGCCCCGTCCGGAAAGGTTAGCTAATGTGCGCAGACTTCGTGCTCTACGAGGAGGAGTTCAAGCACCTTGAGGAGGCCCTGCGCCGTCTGCGCCAGGAGGCCAACGCCAAGGCTGTCTTCCTCATCGACAAGAACGGCCAGCAGATCGCCTCGGCGGGGGAGGTCGAACAGTTCGACACCACCTCGCTGGCTTCGCTGACGGCCGGCAACGTGGCCGCCACGGACGGTCTGGCGAAGCTGATCGGGGAGCGGGAGTTCTCTGTTCTGTTCCATGAGGGGCAGCAGGACCACATCCACATCTCCATCGTCGCCAAGCGCGCCATCCTGGTGGTCATCTTCGACGACCGCTCCTCTCTCGGTCTCGTGCGCCTGCGCGTCAAGCGGGCGAGCGTGGATCTCGAGAAGATCTTCGAAGTGATGCTGCAGAAGGGTGAAAAAGGCGCGCAGGGACCGGCCCACGCGAGCCCCTTTTCGGAGATCACCGACGACGACATCGACGCGCTCTTCGGCGAATAGCCGCGGAGGGCGGAGCCGGCCGGCGGCGGCTCGGCACCTGGAGCGCGGCTTCAGGCGAGCCCGGCGGAGCGCCCCGATCACGCAAAGGCACCGACGACGATGACTTTCATCAACTACGCCAGCAAAGAGATCAACTGCAAGATCGTCTACTACGGCCCCGGCCTGTGTGGGAAGACGACCAATCTGCAGTACATCTACAACAAGACCGCCCCCGAATCGAAGGGCAAGATGATCTCCCTGGCCACCGAGGCCGACCGCACGCTCTTCTTCGATTTCCTGCCGCTCGACCTCGGCAGCATCCGCGGCTTCACCACCCGGTTCCACCTCTACACCGTCCCCGGCCAGGTGTTCTACGACGCCAGCCGCAAGCTGATCCTCAAGGGGGTCGACGGCGTCATCTTCGTCGCCGACAGCCAGGAAGCGCGGATGGAGGCCAACATCGAGTCGATCCGCAACCTGGAGCAGAACCTCAAGGAGCACGGTTTCGATCTGGCGACGGTCCCCTATGCCTTGCAGTTCAACAAGCGGGACCTGCCGAGTGTGGCGCCGGTGGACGAGATGTATCGCACGCTCAACTACAAGCGCGAGCCCACCTTCGAAGCGGTGGCGACGACGGGAGTCGGCGTCTTCGACACCCTGAAGTCGGTCGCGAAGCAGATCCTGATCGAGCTGAAGAAACGCTAGCGAAAGGGAGCCATGGCCAAGGCCGCCAAGCCCAAGACGCCGTCGAAGACCGAACCGAAAACCGACGCACCCGCCGCGACGAAGCCGGCGCCCAGGAAGACCGTCGGAGGGGCCGATCCCTCCCTCGAAGCCCTGAGCCAGGGGCTCGCCGCCCTGCAAGGGCAGGACTGGAAAAAGGCGGTGGAGCACTTCGAGCGGGCGGTCGAGCAGAGCGACCAGCCCGAGGTGAAGGACCGCGCCAGGCAGTTCCTGACCGTCAGCCGGCAGCGGGCCCAGGGGTCGGCGAAGCCGGCTGGCGTCAAGGGCGCCGCCGCCGAGGAGCCGGACCCCTACCTCCAGGCGGTCTACGAGAAGAACCGGGGCAACCTCGCGGAGGCCCTGGAGATCAGCCGCAAGGGAGGGCAGGACCAGAAGGACGAGCGCTTCGCCTATCTGGCGGCCTCCATTCACGCGGTCGAGAGCCGGTGGGACGACGCGGCGCAGGCGCTGGCCCGAGCGGTCGAGCTGAACCCCAAGAATCGCATCCATGCCTTCCACGACCCCGACTTCGCCGAGCTCCGCAAAAATCGCGACCTCCGCCCCCTCTTCGGCCTCTCCTGAGCCGGCGGCCGCGCCGGACAGGGCCCTGGTGGCGATCGGCGGCGGCACCGGCCTGTCCGCCCTCCTGCGCGGCCTCAAGCATTACGCGGGGACCGAGCGGCTGCGCCAGCTCACCGGGGTGGTCACCGTCACCGACGACGGCGGCTCCTCCGGCCGGCTGCGCCGCGAGTTCGGCGTGCTGCCGCCGGGGGACATCCGCAACTGCATCGCCGCCCTCGCCGACGACGAGGACCTGCTGACCCGCCTCTTCCAGTACCGCTTCCCGAACGGCGGCGGGCTGCTCGGCCACTCCTTCGGCAATCTGTTCCTGACCGCGCTCACCGGCATCACGGGCGACTTCCACCAGGCGATCCTCACCGCCGAGTCGATCCTGTCGGTCCGCGGCAAGATCTTCCCGGCGACGCTGACCGACGTGCGGCTGCGCGCGCGCGGCGCCTCGGGGAAGATCTACGAGGGGGAATCGGAGGTGGGGCTCTCGGGCGAGGAGCTGACGGCGGTCGAGCTCGACCCCGGCGCCCCCCCGGCGTTCCCGCAGGCGGTGGCGGCGCTGGAGCAGGCGGACCTGATCCTGCTCGGCCCCGGCTCGCTCTACACCTCCATCCTCCCCAACCTGCTGATCCCCGGCATCCGCCAGGCGCTCGCCAGGTCCAAGGCGCGGGTGGTGCTGCTGCTCAACCTGATGACCCAGCCGGGCGAGACGGACCGCATGATGGGGATCGATCACCTGAACGCTCTGGTGCGGCACGCCGGCGACGGAATCATCGACGCGGTGCTGGTCAACTCGACCGAGATCCCGGCGGCGCTGATCTCCCACTATGCCGGGACCTACTCGGAGCCGGTGGCGATCGACCGCGCCGCCCTGGAGGCGGTGGGCGTCGAGGTCCACGAAGCCGACCTGCTGGCCGCCGACGGCGACCTGATCCGGCACGATTCCGAGAAGCTGGCGGAGGCCGTGCTGGGGTTGACCGAGTCTGTGAAGACGGTACATTCGACGTAGGGGAGGGGCTTGTCCCCTCCCGCGCCCCGAAGGGGCGAAATTTGAATAGCCTGGGGTTTCAACCCCAGGTAAGGCGGCACCACCAATCCAAACCCCGAAGGGGTGGCCGACCGCGTTGAAATCGGTCACCCTTCCAGGGTTTGGGTTCTTCCTGGGCCTCCCACCTGGGGTTGAAACCCCAGGCTATTCAAATGCCGCCCCTGCGGGGCGGAGGAGGGGACGAGCCCCTCCCCTACTTTCCCGTGTCAATCGGAGGAGAATGACCCCATGCCCACCCCCCGCCCCCGCGTCGCCGTGATCCTCGCCGCCGGCAAGGGGACGCGCATGAAATCCTCCCTGCCCAAGGTCCTCCACCGGGCCGCCGGCCGCCCCCTTCTGCAGTGGGCGGTGGATGCCGCGCGCGCCGCCGGCTGCGAGCGCATCCTGATCATCGTCGGCCATGGCGCCGAGCAGGTGCGCGAGGAGATCGGTGGCGACGATCTGGGCTGGGTGCTGCAGGCCGAGCAGCGAGGCACCGGCCACGCCCTCGCCCAGGCCGAGGCCGGGATTCCGGGGGAGGCCACCATCCTCGTGCTCTCCGGCGACGTGCCGCTGGTCCAGCCCGCGACGCTCGACCGGCTCGCCGCGGCCGCCGAGAACGGGTGGGGTGCCCTGGCGGTCGCCGAGCTCCCCGATCCGGGCTCGCTCGGCCGGGTGATCGTGGAGGACGGCGCCTTCCGGGGGATCGTCGAGTTCAAGGACGCGACCCCGGAGCAGCGGGCCGTCCGGCTGATCAACGCCGGGATCTACGCCCTCCCCGCCCCGGAGATCTTCGACTACCTGCGGAACCTGACCACCGACAACGCCCAGGGGGAGTTTTACCTGACCGACGCCGTCACCAACGCCGGACGGGACGGCCGCCCGGTGCGCCTGGTCACTCTCCCCGACCTGGACGAGGCGCTGGGGGTCAACGACCGCACCGAGCTCGCCCAGGTCCACCGGCTGCTGATCGGCCGCCACCAAGTGGCGCTGATGAAGGCCGGGGTGACCATCCTGGAGCCCGAGCGGACGTCCATCGAGCCCGGGGTGCGGATCGGCCAGGACACCGTGATCCACCCCGGGGTCGCCCTGCTGGGAAACACCTCGATCGGCCGCGGCTGCGTCCTCCATCAGGGAGCGTGGCTGCGCGACACCACGGTCGCCGATGGAACAACCATCGAGCCCTACAGCGTTCTGGAGAGCGCCGAGGTGGGGGAAGGCTGCCGGGTCGGCCCCTTCGCGCGGCTGCGGCCGGCATCACGCTTGCGTAAGGGAGCCCGGGTGGGCAACTTCGTCGAGGTGAAGAACTCGGTGCTGGGCGAGGGCGCCAAGGCGAACCATCTCGCCTACGTGGGCGACACCACGGTGGGTGAGAAGGCCAACATCGGCGCCGGGGTCGTCACCTGCAACTACGACGGCGTGCGCAAGAGCCCGACCGAGATCGGCGCCGGCGCCTTCATCGGCAGCGACACCATGCTGGTGGCGCCGGTGAAAGTCGGCGCGGGTGCCTCGACGGCTGCCGGATCGATCATCACCAAGAACGTCCCGGACGGGGCGCTCGCGGTCGGCCGGGTGCGGCAGAAGAACCTGGAAGGATGGGCCGGCGGGCTTCGCCGCGGACAGCGTGACAAGAAAGGGAACGAGTAGCCATATGTGCGGAATCGTCGGATACGTTGGACAGCGTGAAGTCGTGCCTCTGCTGATGGACGGCCTGCGCCGTCTGGAGTACCGGGGGTACGATTCGGCCGGAGTCGTGGCGGTTCGCGACGGCGAGTTCCAGACCGTCAAGGCCGAGGGCAAGCTCGACCGCCTGAAGGAGAAGCTCGAGAAGCAGCCGCTGACCGGGCGCTACGGCCTCGGCCACACCCGCTGGGCCACCCATGGGCCGCCGAGCGAGCGCAACGCCCACCCGATGGTCGACTCGCGCCGGCGGCTGGCGCTGATCCACAACGGCATCATCGAGAACTTCCTGCCGCTCAAGAAACGGCTGATCGCCGAGGGGTGGACCTTCACCTCGGACACCGACACCGAGGTGGTGGCGAACCTGATCTCCTCCTATCTCGACGGCAGCGACCTGCGGGCCGCGGTGACGCGGGCGGTCAAGGAGCTGGAGGGGATGTACGCCTTCGCCGTGGTGAGCGTCGAGACCGAGGGGCAGGAGATCGTGGCCGCCCGCCAGGGGCCGCCGCTGGTCATCGGCCTGGCCGAGGGGGAGCAGTTCCTCGCCTCCGATCCGGCGGCCCTGCTCGCCTACACCAAGGACGTGATCTTCCTCGAGAACGGCGACATCGGCCGCATGACCCCCGCCGGGGTCGAGATCCAGGACCGCGCGGGCAAGCCCGTCGAGCGCACCGTGCAGCACCTCAACTGGGATCCGATCCAGGCCGAGAAGGGGGGCTACAAGCACTTCATGCTCAAGGAGATCCACGAGCAGCCGCAGGTCGTGCAGGAGACCTTCGCCGGGCGCGTGGACTTCGAGCGGGCCGAGGTCATCCTCGACACCGTCAAGATCACCCGGGAGGAGGTCGAAAAGATCGAGCGCCTCCATCTGCTGGCCTGCGGCACCTCCTGGCACTCGGCGCTGGTGGGCAAGTTCCTGATCGAGAACATCGCGCGCGTGCCGGTCGAGGTCGACTACGGCTCCGAGTACCGCTACCGCGACCCGATCGTCTCCGACCGCGTGCTCGCCGTGGGCATCTCCCAGTCGGGCGAGACGGCGGACACCCTCTCGGCGATGGAGGCGGCCCACGAGCGGGGGGCGCGCCTGTTCTCGGTCTGCAACGTGGTGGGGAGCCAGGCGACCCGGATCAGCGAGGGGGTGATCTACACCCACGCCGGCCCGGAGATCGGCGTCGCCTCGACCAAGGCGTTCACCACCCAGCTCGTGGCCCTCTACCTGCTCGCCCTCTACCTGCGGCAGTGCAAGATGGGCAAGCTCGAGCGGCACTATCTCGACGATCTGACCCGTCTGCCGCAGGCGGTCGACGAGGTGATCCGCCTGCAGGAGACCCATATGGACGAGCTGGCCCGCAAGTACCATCGGGCGCAGAACTTCCTCTACCTGGGCCGGGGAATCAACTACCCGATCGCGCTCGAGGGGGCGTTGAAGCTGAAGGAGATCTCCTACATCCACGCCGAGGGGTACCCCGCCGGCGAGATGAAGCACGGGCCGATCGCGCTGATCGACCAGAACCTGCCGGTGGTGGCGATCGCGACCGGGGACCAGCTCTCCGAGAAGACCAAGAGCAACATGCAGGAGGTCAAGGCCCGCGACGGCATCGTGATCGCCGTCACCGACCGCGACCCGGAAGAGCTGGGCGGCGTCGCCGACGAGGTGATCGAGGTCCCCACCGTCTCGCCGCTCCTGCAGCCGATCGTCAACGTGGTGCCGCTGCAGCTCCTCGCCTACTTCATCGGCGTCCGGCGCGGGGCGGATGTGGACCAGCCGCGGAACTTGGCGAAGAGCGTTACAGTAGAGTAGACAGGTTCAGGCGCCTGTTATCTTGGAAGAGAGGCCTAGATCATGAGTCAGAGGACATTCACCGCAATTCTTCACCGGGAGAGCGATCTCTACGTGGCCGAATGCCCTGAGGTCGGCACGGTCAGCCAAGGGTCTTCCCTGGACGAGGCGGTCGCCAACCTGAAGGAGGCTACGGAGCTTTTCCTGGAGGAGTTTCCCCTTCCCGAAGGTGAACGGTCTCTCCTGACGACGTTCGAGGTCGCCGTTGGTACGGCCGCCTAGCGTCTCTGGAGAAGATGTCGTTCGGGCGTTAGGCCGCCTGGGCTTCCGAGTCGTCCGCCAGCGGGGAAGCCATGTTGTACTGAGGAAAGAGACAGAGTCGGGTGCCGTCGGCTGCTCCGTGCCTGTTCACCGAGAGCTGGCGTTAGGGACTCTCCGTGGAGTCCTCAAGCAAGCGGGTGTGACTCTCGACGATTTCTTGAAGGTTCTGTAAGCCGCTTAGGTCGGATCGGGTTTCCGGCTAGGTGAAGGGACGAGAGAAACGGATCCAGCTTCCCAGGAATTACGCTCTTCACGGATGTACTCTGCCGCGTCGATCCCTTCCCAGAGCTCCTTCCCCAGACCCTGTAAGCCCATGATAGACAGAGTCTTTTCCGGCCCCAGAGCCTCGTCCAGGATGTGAATCACTTCTTGTGACAGCGAGCGGTTTCTCTGCCGAGCCTGCTTCTGAAGCCTCTCGTAGAGGGAATCGGGGAAGTCCTCGACTTTCAAGGTTGCCATACGTATACCTCTGTTGCCTTCCCATGATACATGGCCGAATCGAAGATATTGTTGCCGGATGCCGCCCTCCTCTGAAGCCCCAGCCACCCTCTACACCCAACGCCGTGACACCTTCGCCGCCGAGGAGACCCGCCTCGCCGGGATCTCTTCCCGGTTCTCGCTCCTGCGCGGCGCTCTGTTCCTGTCTTTCGTCGTCTGCCTCGCGGTGATCCTGGCGCAGCGGGGCGACCCGGGATGGGGGTGGTGGGCCGGCGCGGGGTTCTGGCTGGTCGCCTTCTTCTGGATCCTCCCCTACCATGACCGGGTCATTCAGCGGCAGCGCCGCGAGGGGGAGTTGCGGGCGATCAACGAGGAGGGGCTGCTGCGGATCGCCCGTGACTGGGCGCGCCTGCCCCTCCCTTCTCTCCCCGAGCCGGACGACACGGAACGGCCGATCGCGCGCGACGTCAACCTCTTCGGCCGCGCCTCGGTGGCCCAGCTGCTCGGCACGGTACATACCCCGCCCGGCAAGGCCGCCCTCGTCGACTGGCTGCTCCACCCCGCGAACCCTGAAGAGATCGTCCGGCGGCAGGAGGCGGTCGCGGAGCTGGCTCCCGAGATCGACCTGCGCCAGCGGCTCGAGGTCAGCGCCCGGCCCATGGATCAGGCGCGGCTCGACCTCGGGCCTTTCCTCGGCTGGGCCGAAGGGGAGCCGTGGCTCCTCCGCCGGCCCGGTCTGATCTGGCTTTTCCGCCTGCTGGCGGTCCTCACCCCTTCCGCCGCCCTCGCGGGCTGGTTGACCGCGCTGCCCATGGCGCCTTTCCTGCTCCTGGTGACGGTCAACATCGCGCTCGGCTATCTCCTCGCGAAACGGACGTTCGGGAGCTTCGACCGGGTGGAGGCGCGCGAGGGGGACTTCCAGCGCTACGCCGAAGCGCTGGAAACGATCGCGGCCGGACCCCGCGCGTCGACGGAGCTCCTCCGCATCCACGACGAGCTCACGCACCAGGGGCGGCCCGCTCACGCCTGGATGGGGCTTCTGCACCACCGGGTCGGACTGTCGGAGGTCCGCCATTCCGCCTATCTCCACATGCTGCTGCACGGGCTCTTCCTGTGGGATTTCCACGCCCTGCTCCTGCTGGAGAAGTGGCAGCGGGACGCTGGCGCCCAGGCGCGCGGGTGGCTCGCGGCTCTCGGCCGCTTCGAGGCGCTCGCCGCCCTGGCGAGCCTCAGGTTCGAGCAGCCGGAGTGGTGCTTCCCGGTGGTCGATCCGGCGGTGGACCGCTTCGCCGCCCAGGGGCTCGGGCACCCCCTGATCGCGGACGGCCAGCGGGTGTCGAACGACGTCGAGGTGGGTCCGGCGGGGACGTTCCTGCTGGTGACCGGCTCCAACATGTCGGGCAAGAGCACGCTGCTGCGCTCGATCGGGGTCAACGCGGTGCTCGCCCAGGCGGGGGGGCCGGTCGCCGCGACGGCGCTGCGCATGCCGCCGGTCACCCTGGCGACCAGCATCCTGGTCGAGGATTCGCTCGCCGACGGGGTCTCCTTCTTCATGGCGGAGCTCCAGCGCATCCAGAAGGTGGTCGCGGCGGCGGACCGCGCTCATGGCGAGGGGCGCGTCCTACTCTACCTCCTCGACGAGGTGCTGCGGGGGACCAACAGCTTCGAGCGGCAGGTGGCGGTGCGGCGGGTGGTGCTCCACCTGCTGCGAAGGGGGGCGATCGGCGCGGTTTCGACCCACGATCTCCAGCTCGCCGAGGTCGAGGAGCTGAGATCCGTCTGCGTTCCCGTCCACTTCCGGGAGACGATTCACCCCGGAGGGGACCCGCCGATGACCTTCGACTACGTGATGCGGCCCGGGGTGGCGACGACGGTCAACGCGCTCAAGCTGATGGAACTGGTGGGGCTGCCCGCGGAGAGTTGAGCAGGCATCGATGTCACGTCAGGTTCTTCGTGCTCACCCTAAAAGATGAAGGACTCTGTTGCCGCCGCCTCCGGCGGCCGTGGATGTCGAAGCAAGGAGAGAACGACATGAGAAAGCTTCTGCTGTGTTTGGTCCTGGTCGGTGCTTGCCTCGCCCTGAACAGCTCCTCGAATCAAGCAGCGGCCGCGGACGATCCCTGCGCCAAGTGCGGAGGGTGCTGCGTCTGCGTGCCTTCGCAGCCTAGCGGTATTTGCCGGTGGTTCTGCTGCTGAGGATGCCGTAAGAGTCCGGAGCTTGGACCCCGTGGGTCCGGCTCCGAAATAAAAAGGGCGCCGCTCGAAAGCAGCGCCCTTTTTTGCACCCGCTCGGGCTCCGGCGATCAGTGCTTGGTGTGCGCGGTCGCCTCGACCGGGATACGCATGCCGTAGAACGAGCGCCAGACGAAGACGGCCGAGATCACGAAGAAGAGGGCGGCGAGGCTCACCCGTAGAGTCGGCTGCATGCCGACCGCCAGCTCCACGGCCAGCAGGCCGAAGAGAGTGGTGAACTTGATGATCGGGTTCATGGCCACCGAGGAGGTGTCCTTGAACGGATCGCCCACCGTGTCGCCCACGACCGTGGCGGCGTGGAGCGGCGTGCCCTTCTCGTGCAGCTCGACCTCGACGATCTTCTTGGCGTTATCCCAGGCGCCGCCGGCGTTCGCCATGAAGATGGCCTGGTAGAGGCCGAAGATGGCGATCGAGATCAGGTAGCCGATGAAGAAGAACGGCTCCAGGCAGGCGAAAGCCAGGGTGCTGAAGAACACCGTCAGGAAGATGTTGAACATCCCCTTTTGGGCGTAGGTGGTGCAGATCTCCACCACCTTCTTCGAGTCTTCGATGGAAGCCTTCTGGGAGCCCATGTCGAGCCGGATGTTCTTCTTGATGAACTCGACGGCGCGGTAGGAGCCCGTCGACACCGCTTGGCAGGAGGCGCCGCTGAACCAGTAGATGATGGCGCCGCCGGTGATCAGCCCGAGCAGGAACGGCGGGTGGAGCAGCGAGAGCTTGTCGACGTCCGTGGTCAGCTTGTTGGTGAGCACGACGATGATCGAGAAGATCAGCGTCGTCGCGCCGACCACGGCGGTGCCGATAAGCACCGGCTTGGCGGTCGCCTTGAAGGTGTTGCCGGCGCCGTCGTTGGCCTCGAGGTGGTGCTTGGCGCGGTCGAAGTCCGGCGTGAAGCCGAAGTCCTTCTGGATCTCGGCGCCGATCCCCGGCAGGGTCTCGATGGTCGACAGCTCGAACACCGACTGGGCGTTGTCTGTCACCGGGCCGTAGGAGTCGACGGCGATGGTCACCGGGCCCATGCCGAGGAAGCCGAAGGCCACCAGGCCAAAGGCGAACACGGCGGGGGCGATCATCAGCTCCGTCCCGCCGAGCGTCGTGCTGACGCCGTAGCCCGCGCTCATCAGCGCGACGATCGTCAACCCCAGCCAGTAGGCGCTGTAGTTGCCGGCGATCAGACCGGCGAGGATGTTGAGCGAGGCGCCGCCCTCGCGGGAGGCGGTCACCACCTCCTTGACGTGGGACGACTCCGTCGAGGTGAAGACCTTGACGAGCTCGGGGATCAGCGCGCCGGCCAGGGTGCCGCAGGAGATGATCGTCGACAGCTTCCACCACAAGGTGGGATTGCCGTTGAGGTTGGGGATCATCAGGTACGAGACGACATAGGTGACGACGACCGACAGGACCGAGGTCAGCCAGACCAGCGAGGTCAGCGGCGCCTCGAAGTTCATGGTGTCGGAGTTGCCATAGCGCCCCTTGGCTATGGTCTCGTTGATCAGGTAGGAGACGCCGCTGGTGACGATCATCATGATGCGCATGACGAAGATCCAGACCAGCAGGTCGACCTGCACCGTCGGGCTGGTGACCGCAAGCAGGATGAAGGTGATCAGCGCGACGCCGGTGACGCCGTAGGTCTCGAAGCCGTCGGCCGTGGGGCCGACCGAGTCGCCGGCGTTGTCGCCCACGCAGTCGGCGATCACGCCGGGGTTGCGGACGTCGTCCTCCTTGATGTTGAAGACGATCTTCATCAGGTCGGAGCCGATGTCGGCGATCTTGGTGAAGATGCCGCCCGCGATGCGCAGGGCCGCCGCGCCCAGCGACTCGCCGATGGCGAAGCCGATGAAGCAGGGACCGGCGTAATCGCTGGGGACGAAGAGCAGGATGCAGAGCATCAGCACCAGCTCGACGCTGATCAGCAGCATGCCGATCGAGATGCCGGCCTTGAGCGGGATGGCGTAGGTCGGGAACGGCTTGCCCCGGAGGCTGGCGAAGGCCGAGCGCGAGTTGGCGAAGGTGTTCACCCGGATGCCGAACCAGGCGACGCCATAGCTGCCGGCGATGCCGATCAGGCTGAAGGCGAGGATGGTCAGCACCTTGGCCAGGTCGAAGCCGCGCAGCGTGTAGAAGTAGACGAAGATCACGATCCCGATGAAGAGCTCGAGCAGCAGGATGAACTTGCCCTGCGTGGTGAGGTAGGTCTTGCAGGTCTCGAAGATCAGCTCGGAGATCTCGCGCATCGAGCGGTGGACGGGCATGTTCTTGAGCTGCGTGTACATGATCAACCCGAAGACCATGCCGAGCACGCAGACGACGAGCCCGCCGAGGAGCAGGTTGTGTCCGTTGATGCCGAAGAACGACCGGCTCGCGAGATCGGGGAGCAACAGGTCGGCCTCGCTTGCCGAGGCGGGCGAGGCGGTCAGGATGGCGAACAGCGCCGCCATCACCCCGAACAGGGGCAGCCGCCGCAGGGACCGGCCCATCCGGGCGAGGGGTTCAAGTTTGGACATATGTTCCTCCAGAATCATTGGCAAAGCCTGCACAAATTCACAGCGCGAGCCGGGAGCCCTCCGCCCGGCGGTCGCCGGGCCGAAAGGACGTCGCGCTGACGGGGTTTAGGGTCCCTCCGGGCTTCCCTGGCGGTCCGCTACGGCTCCAGACACACGGGGCCGCCACTTCCGACCGGCCGGGAAGATCCGGCGGAAGGTATCACAAGTGGAGGGAAAACCGGATGGGGGCGGGGGTTCAGTGCCCCGCGATGAACCCCTTGTACGTGTTGTAGGCCGGCTTCGGCGAGCCGTCCGCCCGCAGGATGCCCCAGGAGTAGCTGCCGTCCGGCCCATCCTTGAGCTCGTAGAAGAAGACCTTGGAGATCCAGTCCCGCCCGGGGCGGCCGGTGAACCAGTCGTTGAGGAGGCCGGCGTAGTAGTCCGCCTGCCGCTGATCGCTGACGCGGCTCGACTCCCAGCCGGTCTCGGTCAGCCAGACCGGCTTGTTGGCCCAGCCGGTGCTCTTCAGGACTTCCCGCACCGAGGGGTTCACGTACTGCCAGAGCGAGGGGCGGCTGCCGAAGGTGGTGCTCGCCTCCAGCTTCGAGGTGACGTCGCGGTTGCCGTCGTTGTCGTAGATGTGGTGGGTGACGAAGTCGAGCTTGCCGCCCGCCTCGAGGAGGGACTCGCGCAGCCAGTCGTACCAGTCGGCGTCCCCCGACACCAGGTGCGCGAGCTCGGGGCCGCCCACCTGCACCGCCGGGTTGCCGGAACGGAGGGCGTCGGCGCCGGTCTTGAGAATGATGTCGATGTACTGGTCGCGGCTCCCCGCCCAGAATTGCTTCAGGTTGGGCTCGTTCCACAGCCCCCAGTAGCGGACCTTGCCGCGGTAGCGCTTGGCCGCCCGGAAGCAGAACCGCCGCCAGTCGTCCGGGTTGCGCGGCACGCCGGTGAGCTCGGGCCCGTCGGTGGCCCAGGCCGGGGTGTAGGCGACGGTCGCGAACACCTCCAGCCCGCGGGCGCGGGCGGCGGCGACCAGGGCGTCGTAGCCCCGCCAGTTGTAGGCGCCCTTGCGCGGCTCGGCCGCGGCCCAGATGAAGTCGATCCGCACCCAGCCGAGGCCGGCGGCCTGGACGCGGTCGAGCTCGGCCGCGAGCTCGGCTCCCTGGGGAGCGTGGATGTTGACCCCGAACGAGGAGGCGGGGTCCGCCACGGCGGCGCGCGCCACCGCGAGGAACGTCAAAAGGAGCGGGAGGACGAGGGCTCTTAGTCGGTAGTGCATGGTTCCAAGTCGCTTTTCATTGAGGACCATCTATAATAGCCCAGCTGTCAACGAAGTAGAACCAAGGTTGCGCTTGGCGCCGGTCCGGGGAGGGATCGAGGCGATGCAGTTCCGTGAGCTCACAGATCGCTATCAACTCGAAAAGATTCTGAAGTCGACCCGCTTCGGGACCGTGCTGCGGGCCGCCGACTCCAAGTCGGGGCGGACGGTCGCCGTCAAGCTGATCACGGTGACCTCGCCGCCGCGGCTCGTCGCCGGGGCGCCGGAGTTCGCAAAGCTGGGAGCGGCGCTGGCCGCGATGGCGGGGCACCCCAGCCTGCCGGCGGTGCTCGACTCCGGCTTCACCACGGACGGCAGCGCCTTCCTGGTCATGGAATTGCTGGAAGGCAGGGGGCTGGACACCATCTCCGGCTCCCCGCCGGCCCAGTCCCTGGAGCGGATCGCCCAGGCGCTCGACGGCCTCGAAGCCCTGGCCGCCCAGGGGATCGCCCACCTCAACATCTCGCCCGACAACCTGCTCGTCGTCGACACCCCCGCGGGCGAGGAGGTGAAGCTCCTGGGCTTCGGCACCGCCGTCTTCCGTCCCCAGGGCGCCGAGGCCGCCACCGCCGGCCCCGGCGAGAACGCCCGCTTCCAGGCCCCCGAAGTGGCGGCCGGAGCGGCGACCGCGGACAGCCGCGCCGATCTCTACTCGCTCGCCGTCACCGCCTGCCACGCCCTGGGGGCGACGATCGGCTTCGGCGACTCTCCGGTCGTCCAGTTGCCGCTCGCGGTGAGCTTCGACCTGGAGAACGACGAGGCTCTGCGCCAGGGGCTCGAACGGGCGCTGCGGCAGCGTCCCGAGGAGCGCCCGTCGATCCGCGAGCTGCGCGAGGCCCTGCGGCTGGCCATCGGGGCTCCCGCAGCCGTGGCCGTGGCCGTAGCGAAGGCGCCCAGCGCCGCCGAGCCGCCGCCGCTCCTGAGCCCCGCCGCTGCCGAGGTGCCGTTCCCGGCCGCCGCTCAGGTGTCCTTCCCGGAGATGATCCCCGACGCCTGGAACCCTTCGACGGCGGCTCGGCCGGAAGCGGCGGCCACGGCGGCGGCGCCCCGGTTCACGGAGCCCGATCCGCTCGCCTCCCCGGAGGATCCCCCGGAAGAGCAGGGGGACGTCCTCTCGTCGGTCGACGACGAGCTCCTGAACGCTCTGCTCTCCGTGCCGGCGCCCCCCCCGCGCCCGGTGGGGCCGCCCGCGCAGCCGCAGAGAGGCGCCAAGGTGGTGCCCTTCCTCAAGAAGGGCAAGGAATCCCCCGCTCCGGCGGCCGGCGAGGCGCCGGCGGCCCCCGCTCCCGCTTCCATGCTGCGCAAGCCGGCGGTGCTGGCGGCGATCGCCGGTGTGGTGGTGCTCGGCCTGGCGGCCGGGGTCTGGTTCCTGCGGCCGCACAAGGAGCAGACCGTGGTGACCACGCTGCCGTCCGGGCCGCCGCTGCGGCAGCCTCCCACCCAGCCGCCGACCGCCCGCCTGGAGGAGGCGAAGCTCTATCTCGCCCAGGGGGAGGACCTCAAGGCCCGCCGGGCTCTGCGGTCGATCCCCTGGGGGGAGCAGGGGCTGCTGACGCCTTCGGGGTGCCGGGAACTGAGCGCGATCCAGGAGAACCTGGCGCTCGCGGCCTTCGAGCGGCTGCCCGCCGACCTCGCGAGCGGCCTGAAGGCGGGGGATCTGGAAGCCCTCGAGACCGCCGTCGAGGCCGGGACCGGGCAGGAGACGGCGCTCGCGCCCGCGGTCCGCGCGGACTTCGACCGGGCACGCGGCGCGGTCGCCGCCTACGCCCAGGTGCGGGCCGCTTCGGCGCAGGGCAACCCGGTCCAGACGCTGGAGCGCTTCGCCGCCCTGGCCGCCCTGATCCCCAAGGCGAGCGATCCGGACGATCTGCGCGGCAAGGCCGCGGCGGCGATCGAGGCCGAGGCCGAGAAGCTGCTCCGCGACGGCAAGTACGCCGAGGCGCTGGCGCGGATGGAGCCGGTCCAGCGCACCTGGTTCGAGCGCCCCGGTCTCCGCGAGCGGCTCGCCCTGTACCAGAAGTACGAGCAGGACGAGGCGACACAGGAGCGGATCCTCGGCGCGCTGCCCAACATCGAGCGCCACAAGAAGCCGTGGGACGGCCTGCAGATGATGGCCGGGGTCACCCCCACGCCGCACCTGGCCACCCGGTTCCAGGAGGCCCGCGCTCGCCTCGAGGACCTCCTCCTCCGGCTCGACAAGGAGGCGCCGAAGCTCGTGCTGCGCGACGGCTTCATGCTCGACTACGCCCGCGGCACGGTGGCGAACCTCAGCTTCCGCGCCAGCGACGACTACGAGATCCGGGACGTCAAGCTGATGGCCCGCCCCGAAGGGGGGAAGTACCACGAGATGCCGCTGGAGAAGACCCGCACCGGCTACTACACGGTGGAGATCCCGGTGAGCTTCCACCAGAATGGAACGGTGGACTTCTACGTCGTGGCGACCGACCTCTCCGGCCACGAGACCGCCCTCGGCAATCCCGGCCAGCCGATGCAGCTCAAGCGCCAGCAGGGTTTCCAGCGGATCGTGCAGTGAGGCCGGCGGCCCTCACTCCGGCATCACTGCACCGGTAGCAAGGGCCGCCGTCCCGCCCCCACGGCCGCGTCGGCGGTGCCCGCCGGCGCCTTCTTCTCCTCGTCTTCGTCCGTCACCGCCTCGCCGGGATTGCGGAACAGGTTGGACTCCAGGTTGTACTGGCGCGTGTAGAGGGCATGGTAGCGGCCGCCCAGCGCGAGCAGCTCCTCGTGCCGGCCGCGCTCGATGATCTGCCCCCCTTCGAGCACCAGGATCGTGTCCGCCTTGCGGATGGTCGACAGGCGGTGGGCGATCACGAACGTCGTCCGCCCCTTCATCAGCTCCACCAGGCCCTCCTGGATCGCCGCCTCGCTCTCGCTGTCGAGCGAGGAGGTCGCCTCGTCTAGGATGAGGATGCGGGGATCGGCCAGGATCGCCCGCGCGATCGCCACCCGCTGGCGCTCGCCGCCCGAGAGCTTGACGCCGCGCTCGCCGACGATCGTGCCGTACCCCTCGGCGAGGCGGGTGACGAAGTCGTCGCAGCGGGCGATCTTCGCCGCGCGGATCACCTCCTCGTCGGAAGCGTGCGGCTTGGCGTAGGCGATGTTCTCGAGCACCGTGCCGTCGAACAGGAAGTTGTCCTGGAAGACCACGCCGAGATGCGAGCGGTAGTCGCCGAGACGCAGGTCGGCGAGATTCTGGCCGTCGACCAGGATCTCCCCCGCGGTCGGGCGGTGGAAGGCGGCGACCAGACCGATCAGCGTGCTCTTCCCGGAGCCGGAGGGGCCCACCAGCGCCGTCGAGGTGCCGGGCTCGGCGGTGAAGGAGACCCCCTTGAGCACCGGCACGTCGGGGTTGTACTCGAACCAGACGTCGCGGAACTCGATCCGCCCCTCGACCCGCCGGATCGGCTGGCGGTCGGCCTCCCCGGTGTCCTCGGTGACCTCGTTGCGGATCTCGCGGATGCGCTCCAGCCCGGCGAACGCCTCGGTGATCTGGCTGCCGATGTTGACGATCTGCATCATCGGACCGACCAGCATGCCCAGATAGATGGTGAAGGCGAAGAAGTCGCCCACCGTCATCTGCTTGTTGAGGACGTCCTGCGCTCCGACTCCCATGATGGTGACGCTGATCACCCCGAGCAGCAGCGTCGAGGCGGCGCCGATCGCCGAGAAGCTGGTCAACGTCTGGGCGACGTTGCGGAAGAGCCGGTGGGCGCCCTTGGTGAAGACCAGGGCCTCCCGCCGTTCCGCCTGATAGGCCTTGACCACCCGCACTCCGGAGAACGACTCGGTGAGCCGGCCCGAGATCTCGGCGTTGATCTTCGAGCGCTCCCGGAACAGCGGCCGCAGGGTCCTGAAGGCATACTGCATGACGAAGGCGAAGAGCGACAGCACACTGAGGGCGATCAGGGTGAGCTTGGTGTTGAAATGAAACAGGAAGCCGAGCGCGAAGACGGCGGTGATCATGCCGCCCACCACCTCGACCAGGCCGGAGCCCACCAGGTTGCGGATCCCCTCGGCGTCGTTCATGACGCGGGAGAGGAGGGAGCCCGCCTTGGTCTGCTCGAAGTAGCCCACCGACAGGCGGGCGACGTGCCGCTGGACCTGGCGGCGCATCTCCGTGATGGAGCGCTGGGCGGCCTTGCCGAGCACCTGCGACAGGGCGAAGGAGGTGACGGCCTGGATCAGGGTCGCCGCGCCCGCCACCAGCACGAGCTTCATCAGGAGCTCCCGGTGCCCCTTGCCGATCACGTCGTCGAGCAGGTACTTGGTGGTGTAGGGGAGGACCAGACCGCAGAGGCGGCTGATCGCCATCAGCCCGAGCCCCAGGGCCAGCCGGCCCTTGCGGGCCTTCACCAGCTCCAGGGCATCCGCGAACACGACGCGCGTCTTCAGCGGGGTCTTCTTGTTATTGGCTTCGGACGGCGGCGTGGCCGCCCGCGGCTGCTTCGACGAGACCGGCCCGCCGAACAGCCCCTGGCGAGCCGGCCGGCGGGGCGAGGGAACACTGTCTGTGGTCATGAGGGAGAGAACGGGCGGAAGGCGGGCGGAGATTCCCCCGGCGGGAATATCCAGGGAAGACGCCCGAGGCCGCCCGACCTCTTTCCCTACCGCGACACCGCCGCTTGCACCCGCACCGAATCATCCAGCCGCAGGCTGACCACCGAGCCCTCGGGAATGATGACCTCCTCGCCAGGGGTCTTCGAGGCGATGGCGGTACCGGCCGCGGCGCCGATGATGGCGCCGAGGACACTGCCGCGGGAGCGGTTCCCCTTGTTGAGGATGCGGCCCAGGACCGCTCCGCCCGCCGCCGCGCCGCCGATCGTGGCGGCGTCCCTGCGGGTCTCGTTGCGCCCCTCCTGGACGAAGGAGGCGTCGATCGGCACCGTCTTGCCCGAGGGGAGCACCAGGTCGGTGAACTTAAGGGCCAGCCGCGCCTGGCCGCCCACCCGCTTCAACGGCAGCGCGTCGGTCACCTCGCCCAGGATCTCCGAACCGGCGGGGATGGCGACGACGCCGTCCTGGATCAGGTCATGGTTGACCCGGGCGCGGAAGCTGTCGCCGGGAGAGCTGGTGTTGCTCGCCAGCCGGCGGGTGAACTCGACGTCGATCTGCGCGCCCGCCGGGACCGTGACGGAGGCCGTCCGCGGCTCCTCCCGCACAGGCTCGGGATCCGGCTCGGGAGCGGGGTCCGCCGGCGCGAGCTCGGGCGTGACGGCCCGCGGCGGCTCGGGGCGCGCCTCCGCCGCCGCGGGGCGGGACGGCTCCGGACGGGGCTGGAGCAGGGCCTGGGTCTGGGTCTGCCGGAGCCGGCGCTCGCGGGCGTCGAGCTCGGCCTCGCGGTCCGCCAGCTCACGCTCCCGGGCACTCAGGTCCGGACTCGCGCTGGCCATTGCCGAAGGCGGAACCTGCTCCTCCACCCACACCGACTGCGGCGCCGGCTGCAACTCGTTGGCCCGGGGCTCTTCGGCGATCGGCGGCGCCGGAGTCTGCGCCGGGTCGGCAACCTCGGCACGGCCGCAGGCGAAGGTGAACAGCGCGGCGCCACAGAGGAGCGCCGGCAGAATGGGATGTGCTTTTGTAGCTCTCATGGTGAATCCTCACTTTCAAGTCTCCGAAACAGGGAGACAGCAAGCGGGATGCCACTCTTCCTGAACCCACGCAAACGATTGATTCAGATGGATTTGCCGGGCAGGACGCGCGGCGGCGCGCCGCTCCCCGGAGAGGACGCCGCGCCGCCCTGGCAGGACGGCCGGACCGGCTCAGCGCCGCCGGGAGGGGTCGAAGCGGATCACGTCGCCCGGTTGCCGCGGTTCCACCGCGGGCTTGACCGCCTCGGGCTCGACGGGAGTCTCCGGGGCGGATTCATTGGCGGGGTCCGCGGCGTCGAAGCGGAGGCCGAAATCGGCCGAAGGGTCGGCGAAGGCGGTGAGGGCGGCGAAGGGGACGGTCACCCGCTGGCGCGCGCCGCCGAAGCTGAGCAGGACCGAGAACTCCTCGGGGGTGACCTCCAGCCCCCAGAACTGGTGCTGGAGGATGATCGTCACTTCCTCAGGGTACTGCTCGCGCAGGAAGCGGGGGGCCTCGACGCCGGGAAAGTCGGTGCGGAACCCGATGTAGAAATGGTGCTCTCCGGGCATCCCGTGCTCGGCCACCTGCTCGATCACCCGGCGTACCGCGTCGCGCAGGGCGTCCTGGAGAATGGCTGAGTAGTCGATCTTGTCCGGGTCCATGGCATCTCCCCCGCCGGAGAGTACGTCAAACGACGCCTCGCCTCAAGGCGGATCGACCGTGCCCGCCGGCGTCCAGGGGCCGCAGCGGACGATCCGCCAGAGGGTCTTCCAGCTCCCCGTCCAGGCGCCGTACTTGCGGATCGCCCCCTCGCCGTAGTGGCTGCACGTGGGCTTGAACCGGCAGTGGATGATGGTTCCCATCCCCGGAGAAAGCATCGCCTGGTAGAGGTGGATGCCGCCGAGCAGGAAGCGGGCCGAGAGCTGATCCCGAGGAGCGCGCGCCATGTCGAACCCGAGCAGGAGCAGGAGAGCCAGCGTGACGATCCCGATCTTGAGCCGGCGGCGGCGGAGATCCATGGAGAGAGATTAGCCGACTCCGCCGGAATGTTGGGGTTTCCGTTCCGTTGGCCCATCATCACCCCGGCCCCTCTCTCCCAGTCGGGGGGAGTGCGGTGGGAGAGAGGGGTTGGGGAGTGAGGGGCCGCCCCGAAGGGGCGGCTTTTTCTCACCAGGGGAGCGTCCCGGTGGCGGCGCGGCCCAGCCAGAGAGCGAGGAGCACGGCGGCGTGGGCGAGGGTCAGGGTGTCGACCCCGGCCGGCAGGCGGAAGGGGCGACGGGTTGCGAGCGCCGCTCCCCAGGCGAGCCAGCCGAGGGCCGCCTCCAGGGCGAGGACCGGCGCCAGGGGGTGCAGGCGCAGGGCGGCGGACCACTCCCCCTTGGCGAGGGCGGCGAAGGCGCGGGTCATACCACACCCGGGGCAGGGGAGGTGCAACAGGCGGCGGCTCAGGCAGAGGGCCGTGGCCGGGTCGCCGGAAGGCACCCAGACATGCAGGATGGCGGCCCCGGCCACCCCCGCGAGACCCGCGAGCAGCCAGAACCGGAGAGGATCTCGTGCCGCTACCTGGCTAGCCGGCATACGGCGCGAGGTCCTCGGGCGTGAGCCCGACGTACTCGCGGTAGGCCAGGAGATGCATGGTGCCCACCAGAGAGGCGGCGAGCGGAGAGAGGATCAGGGCGCCCACGCAGAACAGCGCGCTGCCCAGGAAATTGGCCGCCGCCAGCAAAACCAGAGTGGCCAGCGCGAAGATCAGAAAATTGGCGGCCTGCGGCTTGACGATCTCGATGCTCCGCCGGATGGCATCCATCGCGCCCATCCCCCGGAACATCACCAGCGGCAGGGCGAACACCAGATAGGTCCCCGTCAGGATCGGATAGACCACCCCGAACAGGATGGCCAGCGGCACCGTCAGACAGCCGAGGCAACTGCTCGCCTGGGCCATGACCTCTCCTACGGGACCGTTCCCCGCGCCCATCGCCGCCAGGACCACAGGGAGAAAGATCAGCATGCCGAACAGGAAGGGCGGCAGGACCAGGGCGATACCGAGGATGGTCGTGTCCGCGAACCGGCGGAATCCCATGAAGACGTCCGGGATCTGAGCCGGCAGACCCAGGGTCCGCTTGGCAAGATAGACGAGGATACCTCCCGAGACCGGGCCGACGACCAGCAGGACGGGGAAGACGCAGAGGAGTGCCGCGCCCAGGATGACCAGATGGGCCACCAGGATGGCCAGAACGTACTCCAGCCAGTAAGGCTGAATCAGCGCCCAGGCCTGGTTGAGCCACTCGCTGATCCGGATAGGTGGCGGGCCCGGAGGTGGCGGAGCGTACGACGGCGGCGGGATGGGTGGAACCGGGGGATCGAGGGGCTCACTCATCTCGAGCTCTCCTTTTCAGGAAACCGGCGCGCCGCAGTGCGAAGGAGGAGAGGGGTCTCTCTCCTCCTCTGAAAGGACTAGAAGCGGTTCGCGTACTCGCTGATACCGGGAATCATCACGCGCTTCCCATTGACCGCCTGGATGATCAGGTAGACGTGGAAAGCCAGGATCGCGAGCGGCACCACACAGCTAATGCACACGGCAGCCCATCCCAGGAAAGGAACCCGCGAGAGAATTCCGAGTGCGATGCTGAGCACGATCCACAGAGCACAGAGCACCAGCCCGTGCTTGGCATGCCACTGTACCTCGGGGTCGTTCTTCTCCACGATGAAGGGAATGAGCGCCAAGGGGCCGAGATAAGCAAGGACCAGCATGATGGTCCGGTTGGGGCTCACCGTACCCGTCGGCGGCGTTCCGATCGGCGGCGGAGGCGGCGTGTAGGATGGGGGAGGCGGAAAGTTCGGATCACTCATCGCGGACCTCTCCTTTCAAGGGGGAAGATCATCGGGCTCGTAGAGGTCAGTCTATACAACCCCGGGTCCGGGGACAAGAACGAGCCCGCGCCTCGGATTCCCTCAAAGTCGCTTTCATTTCATCAGCTTAGAGGATTCACTCCGAGCTCCGCCAGCGCTTCTCGCAGAGCCTCCTCCCGCTCCTCGTGGACGGCGAGCACCAGCCGCGCCGCCGCGCCGTACTCCTCGGCGGCCAGCTCGATCTCGGGAGGGCGAAGCAGGCGCTTCACCGCTCCGACCTTTTCGTAGGGGACCTCGACCGCCAGCCGCACGGCCGGCACCCGGACGGCGACCGGCAGACCCTGGAGCGCCTCGCGGGCCGCTCCGGCGTAGGCGCGGGCGAGCCCCCCCTTGCCGAGTTTGGTGCCGCCGAACCAGCGCACGACGACGGCCATCACGTCCGCGAGGCCGGCGCCGCGGAGCACCTGGAGGATCGGCACCCCGGCGGTGCCGGCGGGCTCCCCGGCGTCCGCCGAGCGCTCGCGCGCCGGGACCCCGAGTCGCCAGGCCCAGCAGTGGTGGGTGGCGTCCGGGAGCTCCTTCTCCAGGCGCGCCAGGAAAGCCTTCGCCGCCGCCTCGTCCGCCGCCGGTCCGATCACCGCCAGGAAGACCGAGCCCTTCTCGCGGATCTCGGCGCGGGACTCGGCGAGCGGGGCGCGGTAGGAGGACATCCGGAGGGGCCTCCGGTCAGGGGAGCCCGGTCAGCCGCTCGTAGATCGACCGGTAGCGCTGCACGACGACGCCCTGGCTGAACTCCTCGACGGCCCGCCGGCGGGAGGCCACGGCGAAGCGGCGGTGGAGGTCGTCGTCGGTGAGCAGCTTCACCGCCGCCGCCGCCATGCCGTCCACGTCCCCCACCGGGCAGAGGTAGCCGGTCTCGCCGTCGACCACCACCTCGGGCAGGCCGCCGGCGTTGCTCGCCACCACCGGCACCTCACAGGCCATGGCCTCCAGCGCCGAGAGGCCGAACGACTCGCTCTCGGAAGGGAGCAGGAAGAGGTCGGCCCCCACCAGCACCTCCTCAACCAGCGGGAAGCTGCCGATGAAGCTGATCGAGCCGCAGATGTGATGCTCGCGGCAGTACTGCTCCACTTTGCCGCGCTCCGGGCCGTCCCCCACCAGGATCAGCCGGCTGGGAACCGTCTGCTGCACGCGCTGGAAGGTGCCGATGACGTCGAGCACCCGCTTGACCGGGCGGAAGTTCGAGATGTGGACCAGCAGCCTCTCCCCCGGCTTCGCCCAGCGGCGCGCCCCGGGGCCGCTACGGGCCGCGTCGTAGCGGGCGGGATCGATGAAGTTGGGGACCACCTCGATCTCGTTGTGGATGCCGAGCTGCTCGACGGTGGTGAGGCGCAGCGACTCGGAGACCGCCGTCACCGCGTCGCTCTGCAGGATCCCCCAGCGGGTGGTCGCCAGGTAGTTGGGGTCGTTCCCCACCAGGGTGACGTCGGTGCCGTGCAGCGTGGTGACCACCGGCAGCGGCTGCGGCTCGACAATCTGGCGGGCGAGCACGGCCGAGACGGCGTTGGGGATGGCGTAGTGGACGTGCAGCACGTCGAGCGGCGCGTGGCGGGCCACCTCGACCATCTTGGTCGACAGCGCCAGCGAGTAGGGGGGGTAGTTGTCGAACAGCGGATAGGTGGGGGTCACCACCTCGTGGAAGAAGATCCGCGGATTGATGAACGACAGGCGCGAGGGGAGGGCGTAGCTGATGACGTGGACCTCGTCCCCGCGCTCGGCGAGCGCCATCGCGAGCTCGGTGGCGACGATCCCCGAGCCGCCGTAGGTCGGGTAGCAACTGATGCCGATCCTCACCGCACACCTCCCGGCAAGATCGCCATCGGGTCGGCGACCGCCAGCGGCAGGCGGCTCCAGAACGGCTCCCCCAGCGGCGCGCCGATCAGCTCCCCGAAATGGCGCGCCCGCCCCTCGATGGCGAGCCAGAACTCCGGCGTCGACACCTTGGTGACCGGTCCGCCCTGATCTCCATCCACATGGAGCTGGCTGCGGTGGGCGCGCATCGAGGCGAGCTTGGCCTCCCAGCCGGCGGTGACGTCGACGATGAAGCTCGGCGTGAAGATGTCGTGCTGCATGTAGGAGAAGACGGCGGCCGGCCGGTGCGCCGGCCCGGCTTCCGGGGCGCGGTTCTTGAGCCCGGCGTAGAAGCAGGCCGCCTCGACCAGCTGGTGGGCCCGCCCGTGGTCCGGATGGCGGTCGTGCGGCGTCGGCCCCAGCACGAGCTCCGGCCGCCACTGCCGGAGCTTGGCGATCAGCGCGTCCTCCTCGGCCGGCCCGAAGCGCAGGCCGCCGTCGCCGCAGTCGAGGAAGTCGAGCTCCACGGCGCCCAGGGCGCGGGCGGCCGCCTCGGCCTCCGGCTTGCGCTCCTCGGCGGTCCCGCGGGTCCCCATCTCACCGCGGGTCAGGTGCAGGATACCCACCTTCCGCCCCTGCCCGGCCAGCACGGCGAGCGTGCCGCCGCAGCCCAGCTCGACGTCGTCCGGATGGGCGCCGATCGCCAGCACGTCGAGCTTCATGGCGTTCCTCCCGGGGTGATCACCTGCAGATGCGCGGCGTCGAGCTTCATCTGCGCCCAGTAGCTCTCGATCAGCTCCGGCCCGTACTTGCCCGGGTAGTGCGCCGTGGAGACGATGCGCTCCTGCAGCTTGTTCATCGGGACACAGGCCTCGCGGAGCTGCTGGATCCGGCGGTTCAAGACCTCGTTCTTGCGCGCCGCGGCGCCGACCGCCTTCTCGCCGAAGAGGTCGAGGGCGCGCAGGATCTGCTCGCGCGTCTTCTCGAACGGCCGCTCAAGCCCCGGATCGGCGGCCAGGGCCGGCCCCCGCAACTCGGCGAGCGCTTCCTCCAGCCGCTGCCGCACCGGGCCGACCAGGTCGCCGCCCTCCCGCTCGGCGAGCCAGCGGTCGAGCGCGCCGCGGTCCCCGATCAGGGTGGCGAGGGGGAGGCCCAGCTCCTCCAGCCGCTCGATCTGCTTGGTCTCCAGCAGCAGCGTCTGCGGCCGCAGGGCCACGAACGTCGGCTCGATCTCCAGCACCGCGTGGGTCACCCCCGCCTGCGCCATGTAGGAGAGCTCGCCCGGGCCCACCACCTGGATGGCGGTGCCGAGCACGGCGTCCTGCATCGCCGGCCGGGCGAGCACGCCGGGGGAGACGACGCCGGGGTTCTCCTCGATGATCTCGAGCAGCTCCGCCACCGTGCCCCCCTCGTCCTCCCGGCCGCGCAGCGCGAAGCGGTCCTCGCCGCGCCACTCGATCCGCCGCCGCTCGCCGTGGCGGAGGAGGAAGAGAGGACTCGCCCCGCGCTGCGGGCTCACCTGCAAGGGGTAGCCGCGCGCCTCGATCGCCGCGTCCCGCCGCGCCAGCTCAGCCTCCAGCGTGGCGCGGCGCTCGACCAGCCGGCGCAGCCAGGGGCGCTCCGCCGTCTTGAGGGCCGGGAGCATGGCGTCGAGCAGCAGGGGGCACCGGTCGCCGAGCAGGTGCGCCATCAGCCGGCAGAACGCCTCGCCGAAGCGGGCGTCCGGCCTGTACCAACCGGCCAGGGTCCGCAGCCACTCGGCGTAGCGCTCGCCGGGCACGGCCTCGCCGAGGCCGCGCAGCACGCTTTCGACCCCGGGTCCCAGGGTGCGCATGCCGACCGGCACCAGGGGCTCGGGGTCCGGACCGAGATCGAAGGCTTTTGGCCCGTCGGACCCGAGCGCCACGGTCGAGGAGATCTCGGCCCAGTCGTGGTCCTCGGTCGCCACCCAGAACACGGCGACCGCCGGCTGGCCCGCCGCTTCCAGCGCCGCGGCCCAGCGCGAAACGGCCACCATCTTGGCCAGGGAGTAGAGGGGACCGCCGAGGAGCCCCGGCTGCTGGCCGGAGACGACCACGCGCACGGCCGGGTCCGCCAGGCGGGCGGCGAGCCGGTCGGCCTCCGGATTGCCGTAGGCGCGGTTGGCCACCGCGAGCGCCTGGGCCAGCTCGCTCCGGCTCCCCGTGGACCGCACGGGCGGCAGGGCGGGCGGCGTGCCCGTGCCCAGGAAGCGCAGCGGCTCCAGCAGGTCGAGGTCGCGGCCGGCGAGCCAGGCGGTGGCCAGCGGCGGCAGGAGCCGGGCCGCCACGAGGTCGACCTCCAGCAGGTTGGCCGGCGACTGATCGGCCGAATGCTCAGGCCGGCTTGTGACCGATGAGGATGAGGCGTTCGCTATCACGCTCGTAAGGATCTCCGTGGAAATTGCCGAAGAGGGAGTCGACCTCCAGACCCGCCCAGCGCAGGCCGATGGTCACCTCCTCCGGCTGATAGAGCCGCACGCTCTCGAGGAACGTGCGGGGGGGCTCGTCGGCCCCGCGCACCGTGATGCGCTTCTGGATCCGCTGGCTCGCGGCGTCGTACCAGCGCTCGATCTCGGCCTCGCGGCCGTCGAGCGCCTCGACGTCCCGCGGCTTCAGGTTCCCGATCGTCGGCTCCGGGTTCATCAGGTCGATCAGGAACCGGCCGCCGGGGGTGAGGATGCGCACGATCTCCTCCAGCACCCGGAAGTTCTCCCGCTCCCCCTCGAAGTAGCCGAACGAGGTGAAGAAGTTGAGCACCCAGTCGAAGCTCTCGTCCATGAACGGCAGGCGGCGCATGTCCCCCGCAACCCGCGGCAGGCCCCGGGCCCGCATGCGGGCGAGCAGGGTCATGGAGAGGTCGACGCCGAGCGTCCGGTAGCCACGGCGGCGCAGCGCCGCCGTGTGCCGCCCGGCGCCGCAGGCGAGATCGAGCACCGCCCGCGGGCTTATCCCCCCGGTCCCGAGGTAGCGCTGGACGAAGTCGGCGTCCTGCTCGGCGCCGGAGTCGTCCCGGCGCGAGTAGAGCTCCAGGTACTCCTCGCCGAACCAGTCCTTGTACCAGGGCATGGGACGATCATATCCCTTGAACCCTCGCGCCAGGCCCGGCAGCGCTATGCTACGCCCATGGACCCCGAGTGGATCGATCTCCCGGGAGGGCGCTTCTGGATGGGAGGCGGACCCCGCGACAACGAGAACCCGCGGCACGAGGTGCGGGTCTCCGCGTTCCGGCTGGCGCGGACGCCCGTGACGCGCGAGGAGTACCAGGCCTTCCTGGATGCCACGGCGCACCCGGCGCCGCCGTTCTGGGGAGAGCCCGCCTTCTCCCACCCGCGCATGCCGGCGGTGGGCCCTTCGTGGGAGGACGCCGCCGCCTTCTGCGCCTGGGCAGGCGCGCGCCTCCCCACCGAAGCCGAATGGGAGCACGCGGCGCGGGCCGGCCGCGACGTCCTCTATCCGTATGGAGATGAGCCCCCCGAGTCGCTCCCGGACTACGAACTGCGCTGGCTCGGCGGTCCGGAGCCGGTGGACGCTTACCCCTCGCTCCATCCGCTCGGCTTCCTGGGGCTGGGGGAGAACGTCCACGAGTGGTGCGCGGACTGGTACGACCCCCGGTACTACGAATCTTCTCCAATGGACGATCCGAGGGGACCGGCGAGCGGCGTCCGGCGCGCCTCCCGCGGCGGCTCCTGGCGCCACCAGATCAAGGTCAGCCGGTGCGCGGCCCGCTCCGCCATCCCGCCGGGGATGCGCTACAGCGACTATGGCTTCCGCCTGGCCGCGGACGGAGGAGCGCCATGACTCCGCGCCCGGTCGGCCACGCCGTGCGCACCGCGCTGATCTTCGGCGTCCTGCTCCACACCGCCACCGCCCTCGGGGTCTGGGCGACCTGGGGGGAGTTCGGCCGCGGCAACGTCCTCGCCTGGATCGACTTCCCCGCCTCGCTCGCCTTCCTGCACCTGGACGGCACGCCCATGCTCCTCTGGAGCCTGGTCGCCGGCGGCCTGCAGTGGGCGATCATCGCGGCGCTGCTGGCCTTCTCCCTCGGCTGGGCGGCGCGGGCGCGGCAGCGCTGAAAGGCTCACCCATGCGCAGATCCGTTCTCATTCTCCTGATCCTCGGGCTCTTCCTGGCGCTCGGCGCCGGCGGCCGGGCGGCCGAGGCGCCGGACGGCGCCGGCCATGGCGGGCCGGTGGTGCCGGTGCTGCTCGGTCTGGTGGTGATCCTCGCCGCCGCCAAGGTGGGGGGGGAGATCTTCGAGCGGGTAGGACAGCCGGCCGTGCTCGGCGAGTTGCTGTTCGGCATGCTGCTGGGCAACCTGGCGCTGTTCGGGTTCGGCGGCCTGGCGTTCCTGGGGACGTCGCCGGGGATCGAGATCCTCGCCCAGCTCGGGGTGATCCTGCTGCTGTTCCAGGTGGGGCTCGAATCGAACGTCGGCGAGATGCTCTCGGTGGGGTGGTCGAGCCTGCTGGTCGCCGTGCTCGGGGTGATCGCGCCGTTCTTCCTCGGCTGGGGGGTCTCGGCCTGGCTGCTGCCGGGAGAGGAGACGCTGGCGCACGTCTTCATCGGCGCCACCCTGGCGGCCACCAGCGTCGGCATCACGGCGCGCGTGCTGGCCGACCTCGGCAAGCTCTCGGCACGCGAATCGAAGATCATCCTCGGCGCCGCGGTGATCGACGACGTGCTCGGCCTGGTGATCCTCTCGGTGATCTCCGGCATCATCGGCGCGGCGAACACCGGCGGCACCCTCGACGCCATGGACGCCTTCGCCATCGTCGCCAAGGCGATCGCCTTTCTCGTTGGGGCGATCCTGATCGGCGGCTGGCTCTCCCGCCGGGTCTTCCGGCTGGCGGGGGTCCTGAAGGTGCAGGGGATGCTGCTGGCGCTCGCGCTCGCCATCTGCTTCCTGCTCGCCTACCTCGCCGACCGCATCGGCCTCGCCACCATCGTGGGCGCCTTCGCCGCCGGGCTGATCCTCGACGGCGTCCACTACCGCGACCTCGGCGAGCGGACGAAGCACACGATCGAGGAGCTGATCCACCCGATCGCCGGTTTCCTGGTGCCGGTCTTCTTCGTGCTGATGGGGGTGCGGGTCGACCTCTCGACCTTCACCCGGACGGGCGTGCTGGGTTTCGCGGCGCTGCTCACGCTCGCCGCCATCGTGGGCAAGATGATCTGCGCCGCCGGCGTCGTGGAGCGCGGGCTCGACCGGGTGTCGGTCGCGGTCGGCATGGTGCCGCGGGGGGAGGTCGGGCTGATCTTCGCCGGGATCGGGGCTCAGCTCCAGTTGCACGGCCGGCCGGTGATCGTCCCCGCGGTCTTCGCGGCGGTGGTGGTGATGGTGATCGTCACCACCCTGGTCACCCCGCCGGCGCTCAAGATCACTCTCGCCCGGGGGGACCGGTGGAAGGCGAAGAGGAAGACACCGGCACCGCCGCCGGAGGCGCCGATGGAGGGGCCGAAGACACGGCTGGGGTAGGTCTCGGCGCGCTCGGGGGGACGACCGGCGCCGGCGGGAGCGGCGCCGCGGGGGCCGCCGCCGCCGGCGTGGTGGCCTCGGGAAGCTCGATGATCACGTCTCCCGGCCGCGCCATCCCCAGATCCTCGCGGGCCAGCTTCTCGAGCATGCCGGGGTCGTGGCGCAGGCGGTCGATGCGCACGCGCAGCCGCTCGCTCTCGGCGAGGGTGGCGGCGATCTTCCCCGTCAGCAGCCGCTCGCGGGAGCGCGCGGCCTGCAGGTCGCGGTTGCTCTTCAGGGCGGCGATCGCCAGCAGCGCGAGGACGAGGACGACGGTCGCGCCCAGCACGGGGCGGAAGGAGTCGCTCCGGACGGGCGCTTCGGTTGGGATCACGGTTTCCAACGTGGGAAGGCCCTGGCCCCGGGATAAGTGGCCACGCCCTCCAGCTCCTCTTCGATGCGCAGCAGGCGGTTGTACTTGGCGACGCGGTCGCTGCGGCAGGGGGCGCCGGTCTTGATCTGCCCCGCCCTCGTCGCGACCGCCAGGTCGGCGATGGTGGTGTCCTCGGTCTCCCCCGAGCGGTGGCTGAGCACGTTCGAGTAGGCGTGGGTCTTGGCCATCTCGACCGCCTCCAGCGTCTCGGTCAGCGTGCCGATCTGGTTGACCTTGACGAGGAGCGCGTTGGCCAGCCCCTCGGCGATTCCGCGGCCGAGGATCTCCGGATTGGTGACGAACAGGTCGTCCCCCACGATCTGCACCCGGCCGCCCAGCTCGGCGGTCATCTGCTTCCAGCCGTCCCAGTCGTTCTCAGCCAGGCCGTCCTCTATCGAGACCAGCGGATAGGCGTCGAGCCACTCGCGATAGAGGGCGATCAGGTCGGAGCTGGCGAGGCCGGCGCGCCCTTCGCCCGCCAGGGCGTAGCGCACCGCACCCTTTCCCTTCTTCTTGTCCGTCTTCTTGTCGGCCTTCTCCACCAGCTCGCTGGCGGCGACGTCGAGCGCCAGGCCGATCTGCGTGCCCGGCTTGTAGCCGGCCTTCTCGATCGCCTGCATTAGCAGGTCGAGCGCCTCGCGGTTGCTCTTGAGATTGGGGGCGAAGCCCCCCTCGTCGCCGACCGCGGTGACCATGCCGGCCTTCTTCAGCACCCCTTTCAGGGTGTGGTAGATCTCGACGCCGGCCCGCAGCGCCTCGGCGAAGCGGTCGAAGCCGATCGGCACCAGCATGAACTCCTGGATGTCGATCGAATTGTCGGCGTGGGCGCCGCCGTTGAGCACGTTGAGCAGCGGCACCGGCAGCACGGTGGCGGCGGGGCCGCCGACATAGGCGTAGAGCGGCAGGCCGCTCGCCTCGGCCGCGGCGCGGGCGACCGCCAGCGAGACGCCGAGCATTCCATTGGCGCCGAGGCGGCTCTTGTCCGGCGTGCCGTCGAGGTCGATCAGCGTGCGGTCGATGCGCGCCTGGTCGCGGGCGTCCATGCCGCGCAGCCGGGGAGCGATCTCGTCCTGTACGTTGGCGACGGCCTTCAGCACGCCCTTGCCCTGATACCGCTTGCCGCCGTCGCGGAGCTCGAGCGCCTCGCGGCTGCCGGTCGAGGCCCCGGACGGCACCGCCGCCCGGCCCCCGACGCCGCCGTCGAGAACGCAATCGACCTCCAGGGTCGGATTGCCGCGCGAGTCGAGGATCTCGCGGGCAACGATCTCTTCAATACAGAACATCCCACTCCTCCCGAAGCAGACTTTTCGCTAGACTCCGGAGGAAAGGTTATCTTCAAAACCCCCGCCGGCTCAAGCATTTTCAATGGAACGCATCCGCGCGAGCGATTTGAAAGCAAAGCCGATGCCCAAAACAGCGGCCGCGATCGCCGCCGCGCTGCTCCTGCTCTCCTGTCATAGGCAGGCGCCGCGCCCGCGCAACGTCATCCTCATCCTGGTGGACACGCTGCGGGCCGACCGCTTGAGCGCCTACGGTTACGCCCGGCCGACCAGCCCCAATTTCGACGCCTTCGCCCGCGAATCGGTGAAGTTCGACGCCAACCGCAGCCAGGCGTCGTGCACCTTTCCCTCGGCCAACTCGATCCTCACCTCGCGCTGGCCGTCGGCTTTCCTCGGCCAGCCGGATCAGAAGCTGGGCATCCCGGAGACGATCCCGTCGATCGCCGAGATCCTCCACGCCCAGGGCTACCGTACGGTCGCCGTCTCCGCGAGCGCCGTGGTGCGCAAGAGCCCGAGCCGGTTCAACCCGAGCGGCGGGTTCGACCGCGGCTTCGACGTCTTCGAGGAAGAGTGCGTCTGGAAGTCCGCCGACTGCGTCAACCGTGTCGCCGGGCCTCACCTGAAGAGGGGGGACAAGCCCTTCTTCCTTTATATCCATTACATCGACCCGCACGGACCCTACCAGCCGCCGAAAGAATGGCCCCGCAAGTTCGCCACCGGCCAGCCGGAGAAGGAGTGGGTGCGCGCCGGCGACCCCAACCCGATCGGCAACTGGCTCTACAAGGGGAAGCCGAAACCCGGGTTCACCCCGGCCGACCTGCGGCACCTGAAGGACCTGTACGACGACGAGATCGCCTTTTTCGACGCCCGGCTCGCCGAGCTGCTGGGGGCGATCCGCGGCGCCGGCCTGATGGACGACTCGATCCTCGTCTTCGTCTCCGACCATGGCGAGGAGTTCCTCGAGCACGGCGAGATCAAGCACTGCCGGACCCTCTTCGACGGCTCCATCCACGTCCCGCTGGTGCTGAAGATCCCGGGTATCGAGGCGAAGACGGTCACCCGGCCGGTCCAGAGCCTCGACATCGTCCCCACGCTCGTCGACTATCTGGGAATCAAAACCGCTGCCCCTTTCGCGGGGCGGAGCCTGCGGGCGGAGATCGAGGGGAAGGCGCGGCAGGACCTGCAGTTCGGCCTGCAGGAGACGCTGCGCAGCGCCTCCGACGGCCGCTTCAAGCTGATCGAGGACTTGGCGGGGAGCGCCCCTCCGAAGCTCTTCGACCTCCAGGCGGATCCCGGCGAGACGAAGGACGTCCTGGCCAGGCAGCGCCGGGCCTATTTCACCCTGCGCGACGCCCTCGCCGGCTGGCTCGCCCGCAGCGAGGGGAAGGGTGCGGTGGACGCCAGCCGGGCGGCCCAGGAGAAGCTGCGGTCGCTCGGCTACATCGAGTGAGCCCCGGGAATGCCGGTTGACAGCCCCGTGTTGTCATGAGAGTATCGCTCTCCCGCTTCCGAAGGGGAGCGCGGCGAATCACTGACGCGGGGTGGAGCAGTCTGGTAGCTCGTTGGGCTCATAACCCAAAGGTCACAGGTTCAAATCCTGTCCCCGCAACCAATTCGAACCTATCCGCCGCAAGGCGTTCCAAGGCAGGGCCCAGCGAAAGCGGCCCTGCCTTTTTCCTTTCTCCCCTTCCACTACGGTTTCTGAACGCTCCAAGGGCGTTTCGCTAGCAGCAGACCCAGCCCCCACCGCTCGCGCAGCAGGCTTCTCCGGGGCATTGCTCCCGGCACTGATTGCTGAATGACGCCGGCGGCTGGGCCAGGCTGCAGATGGCGAGCAGGACGAGGGCGGTGGCGAGTCTCTTCATTTCAGTCTCCTTGTCTCCGGCCGGAAAGCTGGCCGGCTTCAACCTAAAGGGTGCTCCACCGCACACAGCGTGAGCCCCGATCGCCGGCCTTCCACGCGCCGGAACGAAAATGTAAAACCTCGGCTCCTTGTGTAAAAGGGTGTTGCGGTGACATCGCGCACGATTTACTATGGATGCACGTCGCAGTTCGTGTCGGGTTTGTGCAGTAAATCGTCAAGAGAGGTGCACTGATGAAGAAGGGGTTCGTCTACGGAGCGCTCTGCGCGCTCACCCTGGCCGCTCCGGCCACCGCCGAAAAATTCTATGTCCCGGTCCTCGGAACGACCGGCGCGGACGGCAGCGTCCTCGCCACCAAGGTATGGGTCGCCGACGCCGACGGCGCGGAACGACAGGTCGCGACCTCTGCCGAGCGCGCGGGCCTGGTCGCGGTCGAAGCCGACTCGTTCGAGAGCGTCAGAGCCTTGATGACGGGCCGCGGGGGGGACACCGAGGCGCCGGTCTTCACCGCCGAGGAGCTCTACCAGGCGGGCACCAACGTGCCGCTGGCCGACCTGCCGAAGCCGCGGGCGATGAAATCGCTGCTGGTCGGCGCGGCCAACCTGTCGGACCAGACCGCCTCCTGCCTGGCCACCCTTCTCGCGCGCGACGGCAGCCGCCTCGGCGAGGCCGCGTTCGACGTCGAGCCGATGTCGCTGGCGCGCCGGGACGGCCTGACCGCCGGCCGCGGCCGCGTCGCCGAGGTCCACGTCACCTGCGACCAGAACTTCTATCCGTTCGCCGTCGCGACGGATGCCAGCGGCAAGCCCCCGATCGTCGCCAAGGGCATCGGCCCCAACGGTCCCTGCAACCTCACCCTGGCGATGGTCAAGCGGCCCGACGGCACCTACACGACGGTGGCCCCCGCGGGGGTCTTCCACGATGCGACCAAGGCGAACCCCAAGGGGATCATCTGCATCCTCGTGCCGGAGACGCTGAAGATCGCCAAGGCCACGTTCCAGTGGGACACCACCGCCGGACCCTGGGCCACGCGGGACCACTCGGGCCTGCATAACCTGGCCTACTTCTTCCTCGACCGCTACCGCAGCGGCGTGATCGGCAACATCAACCAGGCCGGTCCCAACAAGAACTTCCTCAAGTTCATGCAGAACATCAACATGGCCCCCGGCACGAACACCAACAACAAGGTCAGCTACACGATGCAGACCGGCGCGACCTACCACCAGGTCTACACCTACGACGCGGCCAACAAGATGGCCACGATGCAGCTGTTCCTCAACGGCGCGGAGGTGGCGAAGGTCAGCAAGGACACCAAGCCGGGCAACGACCAGACGCTCATCGTCAAGCGGTTCGGCACCGGCGTGCTCCTGGGTCTCGGGATGGTCGCCGAGTTCGGTAACTACTTCGGCCAGCACCCGCCGGAGGAGGCGAGCGCCGGCTGGAAGTTCGCCAACTTCCAGGTGGTCATGATCCCGAAGAAACAGTAGGACCGCTTCACGCTGTTCGAGGGGCCGCGGCTTGCCAGCCGCGGCCCTTTTCATTTCATCCTGAACCCCTACGCCCGGTCGGCCGCCGGCGCCTCGGCCACCACCAGCTTCTCCGGCTCCGCCCCGGTCAGCCGGGAGGTGAGGAAGCTGGTGGCGAGCATCACCGCCGCCGCGGCCCAGAACGGGGCCCGGAGGTCGAGCTCGTAGAGCCAGCCGGCACAGATCGGGCCCACCACCCGGGCCGTGGAGCCGAAGGCCTGCTGGACTCCCATGGTCTGTCCCATCTCCGACCGGGCGGCACGGCGAGAAACCAGGGCGGTGGTGGCCGGGAAGAGCAGCGCCGTCCCGACCGGCACGAAGAGGACGATCAGGGCCAGGGCGGCGAAGCGCTCCAGCCGGGTGAGGTCGAACATGGCGGGGACGGGGATCAGGGCGAGACCGAGGACCAGCGACAGCGAGCCCATCCGCGTCACCCCGATCTCGCCGAAGCGCCGGACCGTCGGCCCGAGCAGCACGGCCCGCATGACGATCCCGATCGCGCCGATGTAGCTGTAGAAGTAGCCGATCGTCTCCTTGGTCACGCCGTAGGCCTTGCCCAGGTAGAGCGCGAGCACGCCGTTCATCCCCATAAAGGCCAGCATGCCGACGGCGTAGATCCAGATCAGCAGGCTGACCGGCGAGCCCGGATCGCTCAGCACCTTGAAGACGGAGCGGAGGAGCGGCTGGCGCGGAGCCGCCGGAGCCGTCGACGCCCGTGGGGCGTCCTCCCGCTTCGACTCCGGCAGCCATTTCCAGGCGGCCAGGGCGTTCAGCGTGCAGAACACGGCGGCGACGAAGCCCGGGCCCGACGAGCCGAGGTGCTTGGCGGCGAGCGAGCCCAGAGCCGGACCGATCATCACCCCCGCGTTGGTGGCGGCGCTGATCCAGCCGAGTGCCTCGGCCCGCTTCTCCGGAGGCACGGCATCGCTGACGTAGGCCTGCACGACTCCGGTGGTTCCACCGCCGGCCCCCTGGATCAGGCGAAAGACGAAGAGCAGGAGGATCGAGTTGGCGAGCCCGAAGAGAGCGAAGGCCACCGCCGAGGAAGCCAGCCCCACCAGCAGCGCCGGCCGCCGGCCGTAGCGGTCGGAGAAACGCCCCCAGAACGGCGCCGACACGAGCTGAGCGAGGGAGAACGCCGCCAGGATCATGGTGACCACGATCGGCCGCGCCCCCAGGTTGGTAGCGTAGAACGGCAGCAGCGGCGTCACGAGAAGGAATCCGATCATGTCCACGAAGACGATGGCCATGAGGACCCAGAGCTGCTTGAGGGAACTGGACTGCATGAGTTTTTCCGGCGGGCCTATCTGGCTTCCCCCTGCCCCCAGAGCAGGAACGCCGCGGCGCTCGCGGCCATCAGGAGGACGCCGTAAGCCGCCGCCATCCCGAGGTCCTGGAGACGCAGGCTCGAAAGGATCTCGATCGAGATGGGGCGGGTGTCGAATGTATAGAGGACGATGGAGACGATGAAGTCGCCGAGCGCGGTGATGAAGGCGAGCCCGGCGCCGGCGGCGAGCGCCGGCCGCAGCAGCGGCAGCGTCACCCGGGCGAGCCGGCGCCAGCGCCCGGCCCCCAGCGAGGCCGCCGCCTCCTCGAGCGCGGGGTCGAGCTGGCGCAGCCCCGCGAGCGCCGCCCGGCCGGTCAGCGGCAGGTTGCGCACCAGGTAGGCGAGCGGCAGGAGCCACGGGGTGCCGATCAGCACGAAGCGGCCGATCCAGGGCTGATGGGCGCTGAAGGTGGTGGCGAGAGCGATGGCGAAGACGGTGCCGGGCACCGCCCAGGGGATGGCGATCATCCCTTCGAGCACTCCCCCCAGCCGGTCGCGGCGGATGGACGCCAGCCGGGCCGCAGCGAACCCGAGCGCCAGGGCAAGAACGGTGGCGGCGACGGCCATCCAGAGCGAGTTGACGATCGGCCGCAGATGTTCAGGCGTGGTGAACAGCGAGGCCCAGTTGCCGAAATTGAGCACCGGCGGGAAGGGCTCGGCCGTCCAGGTGAAGGCCGGCACCAGGGAGACCAGCAGGAGCACGGCGTGAGGAAGCAGCAGGAGGATGGCGAGCAGCCAGCCGAAGAGGCCGGCGGCGCCGCGGGCCAGCGGGCTTCTCAGGGTCCGGCGGGCCGGAGCGATCCCCCGCACGCCGGTGCCCACGGCGACCGCCCGGTCGGCGCGCCGCATCGCTCGCAGGCCCAGCAGGGCCAGCAGCGCCAGCATCACCGTCTCCACCTGGGCGAGGGCGAGCTCGCCGTTGAGCTTGGAGGCTACGATCTGGGTGGTCATCACCCGGAAGCCGCCCCCGAAGAGGTAGGGGGCGGAGAACGAGGCGAGCGCCGTCATGAAGGTGAGCAGCGCCGCCCCGGCGAGCGCCGGCCGCAGCAGCGGCAGGGTCACCCGGAAGAGAGTCCGCCAGCGACTGGCGCCCAGCGAGGCCGCAGCCTCCAGCAGCGCCGCGTCCAGCCGGGCGAGGCCGGCACGGGTAAAGAGGTAGAAGTAGACGTACATCGAGTAGGCGTGCACCAGCAGGATCGCCCCCGGGCCCACCAGCCGCCAGGGGGGCTCGTTCAGCCGCAGCAGCGCCTGCACCGCCCGCGAGGCGAAGCCGCTCTCGCCATAGAGGAAGAGGAAGGCGATCACCCCCACCAGCGGCGGCAGGGCGACCGGCAGGGCCACGATCGCACCCAGGATCCGCCGGCCGGGGAAGTCGGTGCGCTCGAAGAGAAAAGCGAGCGGCACTCCCACCAGCGCCGCGAGCGCCACCGAGGCGGTCGAGATCCACAGGCTGCGCCAGAGCGCCATCCACTCGTCGCGGCGGCTGAAGAATTCGGCGAAGTAGCCGAGGGTCCACCCCTTCGGCCCGCCGAGCGACTCGATCAGCGTGATCAGCAGCGGATAGCCCACCAGCCAGGCGAGCAGGGCCACGATGGCGAGGGCTGGGAGGCGGGCTTTCACTGCGTCCCCTTCTACGCCGCCGGGGGGGTCAAGGTTCTGCGGAAAATCCGTGGCGCCGGTCCCGCTCCCGGGGCGCTCGGAGCCACCCGTACCGCGTCCCCCACCGCCGCCGCTCCCGGCGGCGCGAGCACCTCCAGCTCGCCACCCGCCGCGAGAGCCACCTGGTAATAGGTCACCGGGCCGGCATAGCGCCGCTCGGTGATTCGGCCGGAGAGCGCCCGCGGATCGCCGCCGGCCACGAACGCCAGCGACTCCGGGCGGACGACGAGGTCCACCTCCTCGCCGGGGCCCAGATTCTCCGCCTCGGGGGAACGGTCCGCGGACCAGCGCACCGGACCGGCCGAACCGCCGCCGGGCGCCGGATGGGGCACCCAGACGGCGCCGTCCCCCTCGAGCACGCCGGGGAGCACGCCCGCCCGCCCCACGAAGGTGGCGACGAAGCGGGTGGCCGGCCGCTCGTAGAGGTCCTCCGGGCTTCCCACCTGCTGGAGCACCCCGCCGTGGAGCACCGCCACCCGGTCGCCCAGGTGGAAGGCCTCCTCCTGCTCGTGGGTGACCAGCACGGTGGTGATGCCCACCCGCCGGATCGCCGCCCGCAGCTCGCGGCGGGTGCGTTCGCGCAGGGTGGGATCGAGATTCGAGAGCGGCTCGTCGAGCAGCAGCACCCGCGGCTCGGGCGCCAGGGCGCGGGCGAGCGCCACCCGCTGCTGCTGGCCGCCCGAGATCTCCCCCACCCGGCGGTTCTCGAAGCCGGGGAGGTCGACCAGGGCGAGCGCCTCGGCGATCCGGCGAGTCCGGCGGGCAGCGTCTTCTTTCTTGCCCGCGAGGCCGAAGGCGACGTTCTCGCCGACGGTGAGATGGGGGAAGAGGGCGTAGTGCTGGAAGACCATGCCGAAGTGGCGGCGCTCGGGAGGCAGGGCGGTGACGTCGCTCCCCTCGATCAGGATGCGCCCGCGGTCCGGAGTCTCGAACCCGGCGATCAGCCGCAGGCCGGTGGTCTTGCCGCTGCCCGAGGGGCCGAGGAGGGCGACGATCTCCCCCTTCTCGACGGCGAGCGAGAGCTCGCGGAGGACGGGTTGGGCTCCGAAGCTCTTGTCGAGCCGGTCGAGGGCGAGGAAGGGCATGGCGGGCGGCCTCTAGGGGGAGGGCGCCGCGCCGCCATGGCTGCGCACGGTGCGGTCCCAGGCGGTCATCCAGGGCTGGCCGTTCTTGGCGATCATCTCCCAGTCGACGTCGGCCGGAACGAGATCCCGCAGCACCTCCCGCGCCCATTGCGGCAGGCGCTCGGCGGGGATGTCGGTGCGCGCCGGCAGCCGGAAGGCGTCGCGGGCCGCGAGCTCCTGCGCCTCGACGCTCCCCACGTACTCGATGAACGCCTTCGCCTCGGCCGGGTGCTTCGCCCCCTTGACCAGGCCGATCGAATCGTCGATCACCGGCGTGCCGCTGGTCGCGAAGCGGTAGCCGAGCGGGGCGCCGCGCTTGGCCTGCCAGAGCATGTCGGTGAGCTCCCAGACGGTGATCAGCCCCTCCTTGCGGTTGAGCTTCTCCATCAGCAGCGCGGGGTTCTGCACGTACTCCTTGGTCTGGGCGTCGAAGCCGCGGAGCCACTGCCAGCCGCGATCGGGGCTGCCGGTCTCCTTCACCGAGCGGGACAGGATCATGCCGAACAGCGTCCGCATGGTGCCGCTCGCCAGCGGATCGCGGATCAGGATCTTCCCCTTCCAGCGCGGGTCGAGCAGGTCGTCCCAATCGGCCGGAGCCTCTTCGCGCTTCACCGCCTGCGAGTTGTAGACCAGCACCGGCGCCGTCCGGTAGGAGCCGAAGTAGAGGTCGCCGGCGGCGCGGCTGGTGGCCGGCACGGCATCGGCCCAGCCCGGACGGAAGGGGGCCAGGAGCCCCTCGGAGGCGCCGCGGGCGAAGATCGTCTGCGGCCCGCCGAACCAGATGTCCGCCTGCGGGTTGGCGGCCTCGGAACGGACCCGGTCATAGACCTCCTGCGAGCCCATGTCGAGCCAGCGGACGTCGACGTCCGGATGCTTCGCCTCGAAGCTCTTCTCCATCAGCGTCAGCAGGTCGCGCCCGTGGGGCGAGTAGACGACCAGCGGCTTGCGGCCGTCGCCGCAGCTCGCGGCGAGGAGGGCGAGGGCGAGCAGGCAGATCTTTTTCATGGTTTCCCGGATCTTATCTCAGCGGCTCCCCGCGAGCCCCAGCAGGTTGGCGAACAGCCGGTAGGCTCCCGGCACCCCGGCCGGGAGCTGGCGGAAGATGGCGAGCCCGGTGTAGACGTAGACCCCCTTGCCGTAACGGGCCACCAGCAGGCTCCCCTGGAGGTCCGGGGTGTCGGGGTCCTTCATCGAGAGCAGCGGCTTGAAGGCCGGGTCCCAGGCATGGGCGAAGTAGAGCCCCCGCTCCTGGATCCAACCCTCCCAGTCCGCGGCGCCGATCTTGTTGGGCGTATTGAAGACCGGGCTCGCCGGATCGAGCAGGGTCACCGGGGCCGTCTCGTCGGTCACCCGGTCGGCTTGCCGGGCCAGCTCGAGCGGGTACGGGGCGTACTTCCCCTCGAAGTACGCGGCCTGCTGGTACTGGACGATCACCAGCCCGCCGTCGTGGGCGTAGCCGAGCAGCCGGCGGTTGGCGCGCAGGAGGGCCGGGGTGGTCTCGTAGGCGCGGCTGCCGATCACGATCGCGTCGTAGCGCCCGAGGTCCGCCGATTGCAGTTGCTCGGCGCCCAGCATCTCGATCGGCACCCCGACCTGGCGCAGGAATTCTGGGACGCGGTCCGAAGCGCCGCGCACGTAGCCCACCCGCTTCAGCGCCGGCAGGCGGAGGTCGGCGGTCCGCACCGCCACCTCGGCGGCCACCGGCCGGGGGGTCGGGCGGATGTGGGGGTAGTCGACCACCGGCACGGCGAGGTCGAACCGGCGGCCGTCCTCCAGCACCGCCGCGAGCTTCAGGATGGCGCGGCCGGGTTTGAGCTCCTTCGGCGGCTGGAGGGTGAGCTCGAGGTCGAGCGGCTCGTTCGCCGCTTCGAGGGTGAACGGCTGGGGCGCGACGGTGAACCCCGTTCCCTCCGCGCTGGCCTCGAGCCGGCCGCGCAGCGGCGAGTGGCCGTGGGAGGTGAGCGTCACCTTGAGCCGCCGGGGCTCGCGGCTCTGGACCGGCCAGACCTCGAGGCTCTCGGCCGCCGCCACCTCGATCTCGGGCACCACGCGCAACGGCCGGCGCACCTCGCCCAGCGCCTGCTCCCGGTGCAGATGGACCACCTCGCGCTCCAGGGTGACCGGCACGCCGTCCAGGGTGAAGCTGATCTGGACGGTGAGCGGCGGCGCCCCGAACGGCTCCCCGCGCTCCGACGGTAGGGCCGCGGACCAGTCGTAGAGCGCCCCGGTCAGCGGCTTGCGCAGGAAGTAGGGGATCGTCGGCGGCGCCCCAGCCGGCACGGTGGGCTTGAGATCCCAGGTGCCGAGCGCGCCCGCCGCCAGATCCCTGCCCTCGCCATGGAGGACCTCGCCGCCCGCCGGCAGCAGCGAGACCGCCGCTCCGGAGACCGCGTGCGCGCCGCCGTTCCAGAATGAGACCTGGACGATGAAGTTGCTCCCTCCCGTCAGCTCCTCCTCGGCGGTGGTGGCGTCGAGCGCGAGGCCGGCCGCCGCGGCGAGGCCAGCCGATGCGACGTCGATCTTCTCGTCGAGCAGATCGCGGACCGGGCGGTCCTCCGCCGCGAGCGCCGCCCGCGCCGCCTGCAGATCCTTCAGGATGCCGAGGAAGGCCGGCACCGCCGCGTCGAGATGCTCCGGGTTGAGCGCGCTCCGCGTCTTCTCGGCCGCCGCCTGCACGGCGTCGAGGCGCTCCTGGACGCGCTTCCGGCGGCCGGCGTCGGCGACCGTCGCCGCCAGCGAGGAGAGGCGGGTGTCGATGCCGTCGAAGAGGCTCTGCGCCTCCTTGCCCTTGCCCCCCTGTACCCAGGCGACCCGGGTCTGCTGGGGGCCGAGGCGCTGGATCTGCCCCATGTCCTGTGAGCGGTGCATGCTGCGGCTCGCCATCGCGAGCTGGAAGATCGACTTGCCGGCCAGCGGGTCGATGCCGCCGGTCGGCAGGGTCATCGTGCTGGCGTTGGGGTCGAAGTAGGTCGAGCGATAGAGCGCCTGCGGGGTCCACGGGGAGAGCCCCTCGGTGGTGAGCTGCGGCAGGGCGCTGGGATCTCCCGCCAGGGGGAAGGCGGCGTAGGCGGTCACCCCGGCGGCCTGATGCTGGCCGTGGTTGGGGTGGGGAACGCCGGGGAAGACCGAGACCACCACCTGCGGCTTGAAGCGGCGGATCACCCGCACGGCGTCCTCCACCAGCACGTCCTTCGGCCAGAGGCGGAGGGTCTCGTCGAGGGAGCGGGTGTAGCCGAAGTCGTAGGCGCGGGTGAAGAACTGCCGGCCGCCGTCGACCGCGCGGGCCGCCAGCAGCTCGCGGGTGCGCAGCAGCCCGAGCGCCACCCCGAGCTCCGGACCGATGACGTTCTGCCCCCCCTCGCCGCGGCTCAGCGACAGGTAGGCGGCCTCGCCGCCGAGGCCGCGCGAGACGAAGCCGATCAGCGACGTGTCCTCGTCGTCCGGATGGGCGCCGATCACCAGCAGCCGCTGGTTCGCCGACAGCTTGGCGAGCGCCCGGTCGACCGCCGGCAGCCCCCCCGCGGCGGCCGGCTCCAGCGGGTTCGGCACCGGGGCGACCTGGGCCACGGCGGGCAGCAGGAAGAGAAAGGACAGGAGGAAGATGGGGAACGGCTTCGCGGATCGTCGCGTCATCGTCAAGGCTCCGGAGAAGCGAACCGGCCGGCTGGCCGGACCGCCGGGCAGTCTAGCACCGGCGCGGAGGTCCGCCCTTTTCGCTCCGCCACCTCTTCCAGCTGTGAACGAAACTCTTCTTCCAGTATTCCGTAGATCTTTCCCGGGTGCGCGTTCATTTTGCTCGAAGCTACACATCCGGTGTCAAGACCATCATTGAACAGGAGAAACGAATGCTGGCTCAAGCTTTCCGCCGTACCGGATTCGCCGCTCTCGCGGCGCTGACGCTCGCCCCCGCCGCCCTGCAGGCCAGGATCTTCTTTGTCACCCGGCCGGTGGACAAGAACGACGGCGTCTGCGACCGGCGTTGCTCGCTTCGCGAGGCGATCGTGGCCGCCAACCAGAACCCCGGCCCGGACATGGTGTTCATCCCTCCGGGCGTGTACAGGCTCGCGCTCCCGGGCCCGGATGAGGACCTCGGCGCCACGGGCGATCTGGATATCACCGGCGACCTGACGCTCTACGGCGCCGGTCCGACCGTGGCCATTCTCGACGGCGCGGGCCTCGACCGGGTGCTGGACGTCCACACGCCCGCGGCCGTCGAGATCCTGCATCTCACGATCCGCGACGGTAAGGGGAGCGGCGGCGGCATCCGCAACACCGGCCGGCTCACGCTCTTCAACAGCATCGTCACCGGCAACTCGGCGCCCGACTTCGGTTTCGGCGGAGGCATCTATTCGGACAACCCGGGATCGGCCCTGACGCTCGACCACAGCACGGTCGCCGGCAACCGGGCCGACGGTGGCGGCGGCGGAATCACCGCCGGTTTCGAGTTGACCGTAAAGGACAGCACGATCTCGGGCAACCACTCCGCCACCGATTTCGGCGGCGGCGTCTACCTCTTCACCGAGGCCCGGGCGAGCTTCAACAACGTGACGATCACCGCCAACTCAGCGGCGCGGCGAGGCGGCGGCCTGTACGCCGAGAGCGCGGACGATCCCACCTCCCCGTCGCTCGCCAACTCGATCGTGGCCGGCAACTCGGCCCCTCAGGACCCCGACTGTCTGGGGGTGAAGGTCTCCAGCGGCTATAACCTGATCGGCGAGGGCGAGGGCTGCCCGGGGTTCAACGCCGCCGCGGGTGATCAGACCGGCACCGCGGCCTCGCCTCTCGATCCACGGCTCGGTCCGCTCGCCGGCTCCATCGGCGTGACGCCCACCCACGCCCTGCTGGCCGGCAGCCCGGCCATCAACGCCGGCAGCCCGCTCCCGCTGGGCAGCGACGGCGGCTGCGGTTTCATCGATCAGCGCGCTGTCGCTCGCCTCAACTCCCGTTGCGACATCGGATCCTTCGAGCGCAGGGGAAGGCGGTAGACCCGGTCTCAGGCCACGCACGTCCGGGCGGCTCTCCACGGGCCGCCCGGTTTTCGTTTTTATTCCCGCCTTCCGTCTTTTCTTTAGACACTCCCCGCCGGGCCTGCGTACTACTTGTTGGAACACGGCAACAGACCGGCTTCGAAGCTCACACGCGCGGCAGCCTGGGATTCCGCGCAGACTGAATCGATGAAGTTCTCGAAGGAGCAACCATCATGATTTCTTCTGTCAAACGTCTGTCTCCAGCGCTGCTGCTCGCGCTGGCCCTGCCCGCCGCGGTCCAGGCGGCGGTCTACACCCCCACCAAGGGGACCGACACCAACGACGGCGCCTGCGACGCCGACTGCTCGCTGCGCGAGGCGATCGTCGCGGCCAATCAGCACCCCGGCGAGGACGCCGTCCTGCTGCACGCGGGGACCTACACCCTCTCCGCCCCCGGCCCCGCCACCGGCAACCTCGAGATCCAGGGCAACCTCGTCCTGATCGGCGACGGCGCCGAGCGCACTATCGTCGACGGCGGCGCCGTCGACGGGATCTTCTACGTCCCGGGCGGCGTGACGGTCCAGATCCAGGACGTCACGCTGCGCAACGGCCGGTCGCCCGGAGCGGGCGGCGCGATCCGCAACAGCGGCGATCTCACCCTCCTGCGCACGATCCTCACCGGCAACGCCAGCGTCGCCGGAGCCGCCGGCGCCGGCCTCGGCGGCGCCATCGTCACCGACGGCCACGACGCCTCTCTCACCATCCGCGACAGCACGATCGCCAACAACACCGCCCAGAGCGCCGGCGGCGGCATCGCCGCCGGGGGGGACCTCACCCTCGCCAACGTCACGATCGCCGGCAACCGCTCCACGGCCGACTTCGGCGGCGGCCTCTACCTGTTCTCCGACATCCGCGCGACGGCGAACAACATCTCCGTCGTCGGCAATACCGCGGCGCTGAAGGGGGGCGGCCTGTTCGTCGAGAACTCCGCCTTCATCGGGATCTCCCCCCGGATCACCAACTCCCTCTTCTTCAACCCCGGCGGCTCGGATCCGGACTGCTCCGGCGCCATCGACTCCGCCTACAACCTGATCAGCAACAACATGGGGTGCTTCGGCCCCTCGGCGGCCAATCACGACAAGGTGGGCACGCCAGCCTCCCCACTCCTCGCGAGGACCGGCGCGCTCGCCAACTACGGCGGACCGACGCCGACGATCCAGCTCCTCCCCGGCAGCCCGGCGATCGACGCCGGCAATCCGGCCGCGCCCGGTTCAGGCAACGGCGCCTGCGAGGCGACCGATCAGCGGGGAGTCAGACGGCCCGGCGGCGCCACCTGCGACATCGGAGCCTTCGAGGTGACGGCCGAGTGCGTCGCGGGGGGCAACACCCTCTGCCTGGGCGGCGGCCGCTTCCGGGTGACCGCCACTTGGCAGACGTCGACCGCCAGCGGCAGCGGCACCGCGGTGACCCTGACGCCGGACAGCGGCTACTTCTGGTTCTTCGATCCGGGCAACGTGGAGGTGGTGGTCAAGGTCCTGAACGGCTGCGGCGTCAACAGCCGCTACTGGCTCTTCGCGGCCGGCCTGACCAACGTCCAGGTCACTCTCACGGTGACCGACACCCGGACCGGCCAGACCAAGACCTACAACAACCCGCTGGGCCGGACGTTCGTCAGCATCCTCGATACGAACGCCTTCAACACCTGCTCCGCCAACTAGGAGCCCGGCGCGGTCCGGAAAATCCGGGCCGCGCCGTTTATCCTCTCACTCCTTCGCCGCCTCTTCACACCCGCCCCCCTTGCCAGTTGCGGTATCCTGAGCGTGTTATGGAGACCATAGCCACCACTCCGACCCTTGCGTCCGAGCGCCCCGCCGCGCTGGACGAGAAGACTTTGGACGCCTACCGCCGGCTGGGCTACCTGCTGGCGGATCTGGACCCGATGAACCGCATCGAGCCCGAGGCGCAGCCCGGCCTCGAGAGCACCGACCCCGCGACCGCCGAGTACTGCCGGCGGCACTACTGCGGCACGATCGGCGTCGAGTTCATGCACATCTCCGATCCGGAGCGCCGGCGCTGGATCGAGGAGCGCATGGAGGCCGAGCCCCCGCGGTTCGACCGCGAGCGCATCCTCGACCTGCTCACCCGGGCCGAGACCTTCGAGCAGTTCCTGCAGTCCCGCTACCTCGGCACCAAGCGCTTCTCGGTCGAGGGGGTCGAGGCGCTGCTCCCCTGCCTCGACCAGATGCTCCAGGGCGCCGCCGAACGCCGCGCCCAGCAAGTGGTGATCGCGATGAGCCACCGCGGCCGCCTGAACGTGATGGTGCACACCGTCGGCCGCACCCCCGCCGAGATCCTCGCCGGCTTCGAGGACGTCGATCCGCGCAGCACCTTCGGCGGCGGCGACGTCAAGTACCACATGGGCGCGACCGGCGACTTCACCGGCCGCGACGGCCACAAGGTCAACATCCATCTGGTCTCGAACCCGAGCCACCTGGAGGCGGTCGATCCCGTGGCGCTCGGCCGCGTGCGGGCCAAGCAGGTGCGGCTCGGCGACGAGCGGAGCCACGACCAGGTGTTCCCGATCGTCCTCCACGGCGACGCCGCCTTCGCCGGCCAGGGGGTCCTCGCCGAGACGCTGAACATGGCCGAGCTCCCCGGCTACGGGGTGGGCGGCACGGTGCACGTGATCGTCAACAACATGATCGGCTTCACCACCGAGCCCAAGGCCCTCCATTCCTCCCGCTTCGCCTCGGACGTGGCGCGCCGGCTGCCGGTGCCGATCTTCCATGTCAACGGCGAGGACCCGGACGCCGTGGCGCGGGTGGCGCAGCTCGCGGTCGACTACCGCTTCGCCTTCAAGAGCGACGTGGTGGTGGACCTGATCGGCTTCCGCCGGCACGGCCACAGCGAGGTGGACGACCCGACGATCACCCAGCCTCTGCTCTACAAGAAGATCCAGGCCCACCCGCCGATCTGGAAGCTCTACGCCCGCGCCATCGGCGTCGCCGAGGACGAGGCGCAGCGCCGGGAGGAGGCCATCCGCGCCGAGCTGGACGCCGCGCACAAAGCGGCCTCGGCGCTCGACAAGAAGCCGACGATGCGCACCCTGCCGGCCTACTGGGACCGCTACCAGGGGGGCTGGTGGAAGCCTGAATACGAGGTGCGGACGGGGCTCGCGGCCGGCGAGATCGCCGAGCTGACGGCGCCGCTCACCACCGCGCCCGAGGGGTTCCACGTCCACAAGAAGATCCAGGCCCTGCTCGCCCAGCGGGCCGAGATGGGGACCGGCAAGCGCCCCGTCGACTACGGCATGGCCGAGGCGCTCGCCTTCGGCTCGCTGGCCAAGGGGGGCACGTTCGTCCGCCTCTCCGGGCAGGACAGCCGGCGCGGCACCTTCAACCAGCGCCACTCGGTGCTGATCGACGTCGAGGACGCCTCCGAGTACATGCCGCTGCAGCACGTCGCCCCCGGCCAGGCGCGCGTCGAGGTCTACGACTCGATGCTCTCCGAGGTCGCCGTGCTCGGCTTCGAGTACGGCATCAGCCGTGACTTCCCCGAGGCGCTCATCTGCTGGGAAGCGCAGTTCGGCGACTTCGCCAACGGCGCCCAGATCATCATCGACCAGTTCATCTCGGCGGCCGAGGACAAGTGGCACCTGCTCTCCGGCGTCGTCATGCTGCTGCCGCACGGCTACGAGGGGCAGGGGCCGGAGCATTCGAGCGCGCGCATCGAGCGCTACCTCCAGCTCTGCGCCGAGGACAACATGCAGGTCTGCCAGCCCTCGACGGCGGCCCAGTACTTCCACCTGCTGCGCCGGCAGGCCCTGGTCCCCTGGCGCAAGCCGCTGATCGTCTTCACCCCCAAGAGCATGCTGCGCCACAAGGACTCCGCCTCGACGCTCGAGGACTTCGCGCGCGACCATTTCCTGCGGGTGATCGACGACGGGCAGGTCCAGGACGCCCGGCGCGTCCTCCTCTGTTCCGGCAAGATCGTCCACGAGCTGCGGCGGGAGCGGGAGAAGCGGCAGGACTCCTCGACGGCGATCCTCGCCCTCGACCAGCTCTACCCCTTCCCGCAGGAGGAGCTGGCCGCGGCGCTGGCGAAGCATCCGAACGCCCGCAACATCCTCTGGGTGCAGGAGGAGCCGGCCAACATGGGCGCCCTCTCCTTCGTCCAGCCCCGCATCGAGCGCCTCATCGGCAAGCAGATCCGCTCGGTGAAGCGCTCGGCGAGCGGCAGCCCGGCCACCGGCTCGGCCAAGGCCCACGGCATCGAGCAGCAGACGCTGCTGACGCTGGCGTTCACGGTCTAGACCTCTTCCGCCGGTGCCGGCGAGTCATCCGCCGGCTCCGGCGAGTCATCCGCCGGCTCCGGCGAGTCATCCGCCGGCTCCGGCGAGTCATCCGCCGGCTCCGGCGAGTCATCCGCCGGCTCCGGCGAGTCATCCG
>Ga0070665_100000472_pt1 | contig 58087 bp, 49 predicted proteins | sample KBSS13metaG_FD_65862 | JGI IMG/M metagenome (GOLD analysis project Ga0070665, IMG submission 65862) | Switchgrass rhizosphere microbial communities from Kellogg Biological Station, Michigan, USA - KBS S1-3 metaG | ecosystem: Host-associated > Plants > Roots > Rhizosphere > Soil ...
GAGCCGGTGATCGTGCCGTCGCGGGACGGCGTGGAGATCGACGCCGAGCGGCTGGTGGGGGAGATCGACGAGCGCACCCAACTTGTATGCGTGTCGCACGCGGCGTTCAGGACCGGCGCGCTCCTCGACGTGGAGCCGATCGTCCGCCGGGCTCGCGAGGTCGGCGCGCTCGTCGTGCTCGACGCCTACCAGTCCGTGGGGGTGGTGCCGCTCGACGTCACGGCGAACGGCGTCGATTTCCTGCTCGGCGGCGCCCACAAGTGGCTGTGCGGCTCCTACGAGAGCGCGTTCCTCTACGTGCGCCCAGGGCTGCTACCCGAGCTCCGCCCGGCGGCCAGCGGCTGGATCGCCTCCGCCGATCCGGCGTCGTTCGGGCCGCCGACCGGCTGGGCCGACGACGCGCGGCGCTTTGCGGGCGGCACGCCGGCGGTGCTGCCGTCGCTGTTCTCGCGCCCGGGCCTCGCCCTGATCCGCGAGATCGGCGTCGAAGCGATCAGACATCGGTCGTTGGCGCTGACCGATCAGATGATCGCGCGCACCGAGGAGGCGGGGGTCGCGGTGATCACGCCGCGCCCGTGCGAACGGCGCGGCGGCATCGTCGTCCTGCGCTTCCCCGGCGATGATGCCGTGGCCCGCGATCTCGTCGCCAGCGGATTGATCTGCAGCTACCGCGGCGGCCTCCGCATCGCGCCGCATTTTTATAATACCGACGAGGAAATCGATCACTTTATGGACGAGCTTGTACGGCGTGTCCGGAGAGCGGCATGAATGCGCGATCTCTGCTGGCCCTGCTGTTTCACGCCGACAAAGCGCTCGATCTGGTGCGGACGGCCAGCGATCTTGGCCTGCTGGAGAAACTCGACGCCGGACCGGTCAGCCTCCACTCGCTCGCCGAAGAGGTGGGCGCGCGACCGCTACGCCTGTACAAGTTCCTCGACGGCCTCGAAAGCCTCGGGCTCGTCGAGCGCAGGCAGGCGTCGGACGACCTCCTCGCCGCCGAGTACGTGTCCACGGAGCCGCTCGTGCCGGCGGTGGAGGCGGTGCTCGGCGAGCGTTCGATCGAGCGCTATCGTGACCGCTACCCTTGGCGCGAGATCCACGGCCGGCTCGGCGAGATCCTCGCCGGCGGGCTCGACGCGAGGTTTGCCTGGCCGCCGGTGACCGAGGAAGATGTGCGCGGCTTCGAGCGCAGCATGGCCGCGGGCTGCGGCCCGATCCTGGAAGCGCTAACGGCGGCTCGCGGCGAGGTCTTCGACTCGCGCACGCGGTGGCTGGATGTCGGCGGCGGCGACGGCACCGTCGCGGAGGCATTGTTGCGCGCGGAGCCGCGGCTCTCCTGCGACGTCTTCAATCTACCGCCGGCGGCGGCCCTCGTCGAGGAGCGCGCCCGCGCCGCCGGGCTCGCGGGCCGGCTCGGCTCCGTGGCCGGCGATTTCCTGGCCGAGCCGCTCCCCGGCGGCTACGACGTGCTGTCGTTCGTGCGCGTGCTGCACGACTGGCCCGCTGACGTGGCGCGCGCGCTCCTGGAAAAGGCGTGGCACGCGCTCCCACCAGGCGGCCGGCTCGTGGTCTGCGAGGAGTTCCGCACCCGCGACCGGCTGGCCGTCCAGTTTTTCTGGACCTATTTTCTCATTGGTGTTGACGCCTGCACGAGCCGTCTGCGCGAGGTGGAGTGGTACACCGAGGCGCTCGCCGCGCTCGGCTTCGTGGACATTCGTGTGCTCCCCGGCGCTTTCGACGTCGTCGTCGCGACGCGCCCGTGAGGGGAAATCATCGCCCTGAACGTTCGATGTCTTGCCGGAGCGTTTCACGTCCATGAGGCAGAACGAAAAGGGAAGACAAATGAATCTGAAAAAGATGATCGTCCATGGGCTCCTCGTGACGGGGCTCCTCACCGGGCTCGGGCTTACGGCCAGTGCCCATGACGCCGACAATCCACCCTCGAACGATCAGGTTGCGTCTGCCCAGCAGACGAGCGATCTCATGCTCGCCACGCTGTTCGCGGCGTTGACGCAGGAATTCAACGAGACCACGGCGGACAACGCGGAGGAAGGCAAGCGGTCCATCTCCCTGGTGTTCAACGACCGTAACGAGGATATGCGGCTGGTCGGAACCTCGAGCCCGCTGCGGGCCAACGACCGCCCGCAGGATGCCTTCGAGCGCAAGGCGCACCTCCTGGCTCTGTCGGGACAGGCCTACACGGCGGTCGAGCGGGTGGACGATCGCTGGTATTATCGGCGCTCGATCCCGCTCAGCAACTTCCGGGCGGAGTGCGCGACCTGCCACCACAATTTCCCCGCCGGGCCCACGCCGGACTGGGTGGGCGCGCTGATGCTCCGGGTGCCGATCGAGCAGCGTTGACGGAGCCGATCTACCCCTGGTGCTCGGGCCGCAGCAGGTCGAGCACCGTCTTGACCGGCGCGAAGGTGGCGTCGGGCACCTCGACGAACACGGTGTTCCACCCGGCCATGGCGCCGTTCCAGAGGCCGGGGCGCTCCAGGGCTTTCAGCGGGCTCCCCTCGTGGGACTTCTCGGCGATGAAGACGGTCGAGGGGTCCACGTAGCGGTGCAGGTCGTAGGGGCGGCCGTGGCGGTCGCGCAGGCCGCAGGAGATGTCGACCGGGTTGAAGTGGGTCGAGGCCTCGAGGGCCGCCTGCTGCTCGGGGTCCTTGGGATCGATCTGCGAGGTCTCGACGATCTGCGGCGAGATCCCGCCCGACGGCGACTCGACCCAGAACGGGCCGCCGCCCGGCTCCCCCTGGTTGCGCACCACGCCGCAGACCCGGATCGGCCGGTCGAGAGACTCCATCAGGAACCGCTTCTTCTCCTGGGGATCGGCCGCCGCGAACCCCTCCGGCAGCGGGCGGCAGAGCTCTTTGGCCAGGAACTCCCCGGCCTCGCGCAGCACCGCCTGGGCCTGCTTGCCGCGGACGCCGTCGAGCGCCTCCAGACGGTCGAGATGGAAGAACGCCTGCTCGCGCGCCGCCAGCAGGCAGCCCCCCAGCAGCCGCTTCCAGAGGTGGACAACCGCCTTGCGGTCGTCGGGCACGACGTTGTCGATGTTCTTCAACAGGACGATGTCCCAGCCGTCGCGGCCGAGCTCGTTGAGGTTGTCGATCAGCGCGCCGTGGCCGCCAGGGCGGAACAGGAGCTCTCCGTTCTCCAGCCGGAACGGCTGGTTCCGGGGATCGACGGCCAGCGTATCGGTCGCTCGCCTCTGGGTGGAGAAGGAGACCTCGAAACGGCAGTCGAAGCGCTCCTCGAGTTGCGGGCGGACGCGGTCGAGCAGACGCTCGAAACCTTCCTGGTGATCGGGCGAGACGGTGAAGTGGAGGAGGCAGAGGCCGTCCTCGGCGCGCTCGATCGCCGCCGCTTCGACCAGATGCTCCTCGAACGGGGTGCGCGGGCCTTCCGGATACCGGTGGAAGAGGAGCAGCCCCTTGGGGCACTCGGCGTAGCCAAGGCCGGGCGTCTCCAGGAGAAATTTCAGCACCACGCGCCAGTCGCCGTTCTCCACCGCCTCGCCGAGGTCGATCCCATAGGCGCCGAGCGACGCCGCGAGCTCCTCGTAGAAGGCGAAGCGATGGAGGTTCTCGAAGAACGTCCGCACCGGAGCGGCGGGCTCGGCGCCGGGCGGAGCGGCGAGGAAGGCGAGCAGATCCTTGAACATCCGCGAGGCGGCCCCGGACGCCGGAACGAACTTGCCGATCCGCCCCCGGCGGGCCGCCGCGTCAAAATGGCTCAGCAGATCGTCCTGCTCGGCCAGCGAGAGCGAACGGATGCCGTCGCCGGGGCGGCAGGGGCGCAGCACGCGGGTGAAGGGGGGTGGATTGCGGAAGAGCTCCACCTGCCGGGCGGCCTCCTCCCGGGCGAGGCCCATCGCGGCCATCTGCCGGAGGTCGCGCGGCGAGAAGAGCTCGCCGTCCGCGCTGGAGATCACCCCCGCCGTCGCGGGGCGGGCGCTGGGCCCGGTTGTGGGTTCAGAGCTGTTTTTCCCCATATGCCGTCAACTTATGCATGATTTCCGCCAATGTTGGAGCCGCCACATCGCGGGGGCTGAGGAGCGGCGTCGCGGTGGGCCAGGAGATGCCGATCGCGGGATCGTTCCAGAGCACGGCGATCTCGTCGTCCTTCTCGTAGAGCTCAGTGCACTTGTACTGGACGTGCGCGGTCTCGGAGGTGACGCAGAAGCCGTGGGCGAACCCTGGGGGGACGTAGAGCTGGTGGTGGTTCTCGCCGGAGAGCACCGCGCTCACCCAGTGGCCGAAGGTAGGCGAGCCCGGGCGGATGTCCACCGCCACGTCGAAGATCTCGCCCAGGATGGCGCGGATGAGCTTCCCCTGCGGCCGGCGGAGCTGCGCGTGGAGCCCGCGCAGGGTCCCCTGGGTGGAGAAGGAGTGGTTGTCCTGGACGAAGGTCTCGGGGAGCCCCGCCGTGCCGTACTTCCGCGTCTGGTAGGTTTCGAGAAAGAAGCCGCGGTCGTCGCGAAAGACGTCCGGCTCGACCAGCACGACCTCGGGAATCGCCGTTGGAAGAAATTTCATCCTGCCTGGACCTCGCTTTCCCTTTTCATCCCCAGGCCGAGCCGTTCGCGGCCGTAGCGGTTCGTCTGCACGGCCTCGCACCAGGCGCGGTGGCCGAGGTACCAGCGCACGGTGGCGCGCAGCCCCTCCTCGAAGCTCTGCCGCGGCGCCCAGCCGAGCTCGGCCTGGATCTTGGCGTCGTCGATCGCGTAGCGGCGGTCGTGCCCGGGGCGGTCGGCGACGAATTTCCTGAGCTCCCGGTAGGCGGTGATGCCGCGTTCGGCGAGCGCGGGGTTGGCGGCGGCCGGCAGCTCGCTCTCCAGGATGTCGCAGATCGCGTCGACGATCTGGAGGTTGGTCCGCTCGCTGCGCCCGCCCAGGTTGTAGCGCTCTCCGGGGCGCCCGCGCCGCAGCACCTCGAGCACGCCCCGGCAGTGGTCCTCGACGTGGATCCAGTCGCGGACGTTGCCGCCGTCGCCGTAGATCGGCAGCGGTCGGCCGTCGAGGGCGTTGAGCACCATCAGCGGGATCAGCTTCTCGGGGAACTGGTAGGGGCCGTAGTTGTTCGAGCAGTTGGTGAGCAGGGCCGGCAGGCCGTAGGTCTCGTGATAGGCCCGCACCAGGTGGTCCGCCGCCGCCTTGGAGGCCGAGTAGGGGGAGTTGGGGGCGTACGGGGTCGTCTCAGAGAACGCGCCGGTGGGCCCGAGGCTGCCGTAGACCTCGTCGGTGGAGACGTGGAGGAAGCGGAAGGCGCGCCGCTTTTCGTCGTCCATGGCTTCGCCCGCGGCCAGGAGGCTGCCGGCGAGATAGTGCCGGGCCGCCTCGAGCATCTCGAAGGCGCCCACGACGTTGGTCTGGATGAAGGCGCTGGCGTCGTCGATCGAGCGGTCGACATGGCTCTCGGCGGCGAAGTTGACCACCGCGGTGGGGTGCTTCTCGGCGAACAGCCGGCGCACCGTGGCGCGGTCGGCGATGTCCCCCTCGACGAACTCCAGGTTCGGGTCGGCCAGCACGTCGGCCAGGCTCTCGAGGCTGCCGGCGTAGGTGAGCTTGTCGAGCACCACGACGCGGGCGCCGGTCTCCGCGAGGGCGAGCCGCACGAAGTTGCAGCCGATGAAACCGGCTCCGCCGGTGACGAGGATGGTTTCCATGTAGTTTTCCCAGGCCCCGGAGGGCGTTTGCAGCCGGGGAGTATAGCCCGTTGTTTCGGAAGTCATACGGATGAGTCCCGCGGTGCGTCCGGGCGCGGTATCTGGGGGTAAGATCGCGCGCGGCCCTGAAGGGCTTCCGTTGATTTCAAGGAGGGTTTCGTGACGCCGTTCCAGGCCATCATCCTCGGTATCGTCCAGGGGCTCACCGAGTTCCTTCCCGTCAGCTCCTCGGGCCACCTGATCCTGGTGCCCTACTTCCTCCACTGGCCCGACCAGGGGCTGGACTTCGACATCGCGACCAACACGGGGACCCTGCTCGCCGTCCTCGCCTACTTCCACCGCGACGTGCGCGACCTGATCGTCGGCTTCTTCACCGGCGCGCCGCGCTCCCGTGACGGCGACTTCGCCCCGCGACCCATGGTCTGGGCCATCGTGGTCGGCACGATCCCCGCCGGCATCGTGGGGCTCCTCGCCAAGCACTGGATCGAGGCTCATCTGCGCACTCCGGAAGTGATCGCGGGGACGACCTTCCTCTATGCCATCCTCCTCTTCGTCGCCGACCGCATCGGCCGCAGGGTCCGCGACATCGACCAGGTCACGATCCTGGACGGCCTGGTGATCGGCTGCGCGCAGGCACTGGCGCTGGTCCCCGGCACCTCGCGCTCCGGAATCACCATCACCGCCGCCCTGCTGCTCGGCTTCACGCGCCCGTCGTCGGCCCGGTTCAGCTTCCTGCTCGCCATCCCGATCAGCATCGTCGCCGCCCTGAAGTCGGGGAAGGACCTGATGGACGCGGGCGCCGGAGCGGCCCAGCTCATGCCGATGGCGATCGGCCTCGTCGTCTCAGGCGTGGTCGGTTACGCGGTGATCGCCTGGCTGCTGGCCTGGCTGCGGCGGCGGGATCTGACGGTCTTCGTGGTCTACCGGGTGATCCTGGCGGCGGTGATCCTGGCGACTCTGGCTTTCCGCTAAGAAAATAGAGAATTCATATTGACAAGTCGCTATGAGAGGTCTACTGTACCTCTTGCGGGGAGGCAAATCCTCCTCTCATCCCTCCCAAAAAAGGAGCGCACCGCGCTCCTTCTTTTTTTGTGGGTGGGAGTGCTCCCAGGGCGGGCCCTCACCCCTGCCCTCTCCCATCCCCTCCCGCCCTCCCTCACCGGGAGAGGGAGCAAGCCTGGAGGGTCTATGAATGGGGGCGGGTCTGGTTCCTCCCTCTGGGGGAGGGGGTGGTTGGCCAGGGGGAGGTCAGGAGGGGGCGCCCCAGAAAAGGAAATGCCCCGGACTCCGGAGCACCCCCTCCTGGCCTCCCCCGTTCCGGGGGAGGAAAAAGGCCACGGTTCCGGCTTCTTCTTCCCTCTCCCTCTTCTCCCGGTGAGGGAGGGGGGAGGGGACGGGAGAAGAGGGCCGGGGTGATGAGGGCCTACCCCCCCAGCACACCCTTCTTGAAGTCCGCGCCCGGGCCGGGGTCCGGTCCGATCCAGGTGCCGAGGATGGCGTCCGAGGTGGCCTTGCCTTCGAGGGTCCCCTTGGTCTTGCCGTTGACCTGGACCTCGGTCCCCTTGCCGGGGGTGTAGGTCAGGGTCAGCTCGTTCCCCTTCGGGATCGGCTCCATCCAGGCGCAGAGGGTGGTGAACGCCTTCTTGACGTCGGCTCCGGCCTTGGGGGAGTTCTGCTCCAGCCCCTCTTTCCAGGCGTCGCACATCTGGTCCTTGCTGACGCTGTAGAGGAAGTGCATTACCATGCGGCGCGGGACGTCCTCCGACAGCACCTTGGCCGCGGCCTTCTCCTTCTGCGGGAGATAGAGGCCGCCGACGTACACTTTGATGAAGAACTTCGTGCGCAGGGCCAGGCCGTTGAGCACCAGGGTCTGCCCTCCGACCTCGGCCTTGTCGGGCAGGGTGACGCCGGCGAGCGAGGCGGCGCCGGCCGGCAGGGTGAGGGAGAGGGCGAGGAGCGCGGTCGGGACGATTCGCATCGGGTATCCTCCAGCGAAGTTGAGCTCGTGATCTTTGCGGAAGTCTAGCTGAATCCGGTGCCGATCGCGCGGGAAGGCGCAACCCCGGGGACCGGGGGCCGTATCTGGAACGCCATGGTCGCTGGACAGATGAGAACCGACGCCGAGCTGGTGACGAGCGCCCTGCGGGGCGCACAGGACGCCTTCCGCGAGCTGGTGACGCGGTTCGAGCGCCCTGTCTACAGCCTGGTGCTGCGCATGGTCCAGGATCCAGGAGTGGCCGAGGATCTGGCGCAGGAGGTGTTCGTCAAGGCCTTCCGGCGCCTGAATACCTACGATCCGCAGTGGAAGTTCTCGAGCTGGCTGTTCAAGATCGCGCACAATACGACCATCGACCACCTCCGCCGGGGGGTGCCGGAGACGGTGCCGCTGGAGACCGGCGTCGAGGACGACCGGGGGAGTCTCGCCGCCGTCCTCGCCGACGAGACGGTCGAGAGCCCCCAGGCCGCGGCGGAACGGCGGGACCTCGGCCGCGCGCTCGAGCGCGCCATCTCCAGCCTGCGCCCCGACTACCGGATGGCGGTGCTGATGTTCTACGTTCATGGCGCCTCGTACCAGGAGATCTGCGAGGCGACCGGACTGCCGCTCGGCACGGTGAAGACGAACCTCCACCGGGCGCGCAAAGAGCTCGCCCAGATGATGGGCGGGCTCGGCTGGGGGCCCGGTGAAACCGGGCGGGCGGCGGTCTCGTAGGGCGGACATAGGAGAACGATGGATGCGCCACTCCCACCAAGATGCCCTGGACCGCTGGCTTGAAGCCGAGCGGCACGATCAGGCCGAAGAGGCCGAGGCCGCTCTGTTCGAGCTGTTCGAGGCCCTGCCCGGGTTCGCGATGGCCGCGCCGCCGGCCGGCTTCGCCGACCGGGTGCTCGTCCGGGCCGGGCTGCGGACGGCCGCGGCCCGGGTGGACCTGTTCGCCTGGCGTCCGTTGCGGATCGTGCTGGCGCTCTGCCTCGTCGCCACCGGCCTCGGCGTGCTCTGGCTGCCGCCGGTGCTGAGCGCCCTGGCGGGGTTCTGGTCCTTCAGTGGGCTGGTGCGGGGCACGGTGTGGGCGACGACCGAGGCCGCGCATGGGCTGGCCTCGCTTCTGCGCCTCTGGGATCTGATGGTGCCGATCGGCCGGGCGTTCGCCCAGCCGCTCTCGGCGCCGCCGGTCCTGGCGATCCTGGTGGGCGCCCTGCTCGCTTCGAGCCTGGCGTTCCGTTTTCTCCGCGACCAATTGACTGGTGAGAGGAACTGGACCTATGTGGACCCCATCTGACCGCTTTCAGAGATTTTTCGGGAAGAGAGCCCCGCGGTTCGCGGCCATCCTTCTCGTTCTAGGGTTTGTTCTCGGAGCGAGCGCGTATGCCGCTCCGGCCCCGCAGTCCCCGGACCGTCCGCAGGCCACGGCGCAGGAGCGGAGCGATCTGCGCCGGGCGCTCGAGAGCCGATACGAGGTTCTGCCGGTCAGCGGCGGCGTCGTGCTCAAGCCCCGCCAGCCCAAGGCGGGCATCCGTACCGTCGAGGTGACCGGCGACGAGATCGCCGTCAACGGCGAGCGGGTGAACGCCAACATTCTCCGCGACTGGCTCGGCGCCGACGCCGACGCGGTGATCCGCCTGCAGGGGCTCTCCGCCGCCGATCAGCGCCAGCTCTTCGGTTTGACCGGCGAGGCCGCCGCCGCGCCGCCGGCGCCGGCTCCCGAGGCTTCGAACCAGGCGGCGACCTCCGATACCGACGTCACCGAGACCGAAGCGTCGGAGGCCCCTGAAGCTCCCGAGGTGCCGGAGGCCCCCGAGGCTCCCGAGACAGACCGGCGGTCGAACCGCCGCCACGTCTCCGGCGACCGCGTCAACGTGGGCGGCAGTGTCCACGTGCGCCAGGACGAGACCGCCGACGAAGCGGTCGCGGTCGGCGGCTCGGTCGAGGTGGAGGGGGAGGTGAGCGACGGCGTCACCGCCATCGGCGGGCCCGCGCGGATCGAGGGGAGAGTGGGAGGAGACGTGGTGAGCGTCGGCAGTAGCGTCTATCTCGGCCCTCACGCGGTCGTCAACGGAGACGTCACCAGCGTCGGCGGCACGATCGAGCGGAGCCCGGGCGCGGTCGTCAACGGCGCCACCAACGAAGTCAGCATACCCACGTTTCTGCGCAGCCGGGGAGGGTTCCGGACGGGTCCCGTCTGGGGCCGGCACTGGGGCCGCTGGGGTGGCGTCTCCGATCTGCTGGGCAGCCTGATGAGCCTCGTCCTCACCGCCCTGCTCGTCTGCCTGGTCCTCTTGGTAGCGCGCCGGCCGCTGGAGCGGGTGGACCGCCAGCTCGTGGCGCAGCCGTGGCGGGCGGCGGCGGTGGGGCTCGCGGGCTCCATCTTCTTCTGGCCGCTGCTGATCGTGGTGACGATCCTGCTGGCGATCACCATCGTCGGCTGCGTCCTGTTCCTGCTCTATCCATTCCTGCTGCTCTACGTGCTGCTGCTCCTGCTGCTCGGCTACGCCACGTCGGCCTACCGGCTGGGGCGCTTGCTGGAGACCCGCTTCAACTGGAACTTCGGCGGCCCCTATGCCGCGGCCCTGGCAGGCGTCCTGGCGCTGAAGATCTGGAGCGTGCTGGGCAACGTGTTCGACCTGATGCCCGGCCCCTTCGGCGCCTTCAGCGTCCTGACCTCGCTGTTTGGAGCCCTGGTCACCACGGCCGCGCTGGTGGTGGGCTTCGGCGCCGTCATCCTGTCCCGCTTCGGGCTCGAGCCGGGCTACTGGCCACGGCGGGGAGCGCCGGTCGGGCCGTTAGGGCCGGTGCCCCCCGCTTCGCGGGTGGATCACCTCCCGCTGACCGATCCGCTGACCAGCCCGCCGGTCGAGCGGTGGGAGGAGCCGGGGATTTATCCTCAGGAGCCCGAAGGGCCACGGTAGCCAGCTTTTTTCCTCCCCCTTCAGGGGGAGGTCAGGAGGGGGCCACAACGTTCCGTACTCCGGAGCGCCCCCCTCCTGACCTCCCCCCGTTCCGGGTGGAGGAAACCTCTCCGGCAGAAGATTCCTTCAACAGATCCATTGGAAAAACAAAAAGGACGCTCTCGTGCGGTCGGATTGCCGAGAGCGTCTGACGAGGAGGCCGGTCTGGGGACCAGCCTGCGGAGTTGGGATCACGACGAGCCCGCCCCCGCAATGCTGATAGACCCCGGTCGGGCCTTGAAGGTTTAGACGGATGCGGACGGGAGTTTCTCGCTTCGGAGAACCGCGCCGCGGAAGATCGCCGCCAGCCGCTCGATCCCATCCACCAGCCGCGGGCCGGGGCGGCTGAAGCAGCCGTTGGCATCCACGGGATAGATCCGCCCCTCGCGCACCGCCCGCAGCGAGCTCCACTCCGGGCGATCGGCGATCGTCGCGATTTGCTCGCGGGCGCCCGCCTCGTCGAAACCGCAGGGCATGACCACGATCACGTCCGGGTCCGCCGCCGCCACCTGCTCCCAGGTGAGGCGGGCCGAGTGATCGCCGGGCCTGGCGATCACGTCCTCGCCGCCGGCGAGGTCGATCATCTCCGGCACCCAGTGGCCGCCGGCGAACGGCGGATCGAGCCATTCGAGCGCCAGCACGCGCGGGCGGGGGTGATCCGCGACGGCCGCGCGTACCGCCGCCAGCCGTTGCTCCAGACTGGCCAGCAGCGCCTCGGCCGCCGCCGTCCGGCCGGTGACCTCGCCGACCCGGCGGATGTCCGCGAAGACCTGCCCGATCGTCTGTGGATCGAGCGACACCAGCTCCGGGCAGCGGGGGAGGGGGCGGACGGCGCCGTTCACCTGCTCCGTCGAGACCGCGCAGACCGGGCAGAGCTGCTGGGTGACGATCACGTCCGGCGCCAGCTCCTCGATCCGCGCCTCGTCGAGCGTGTAGAGGCTGAGGCCGCTCCCCACCTGCGAAGAGACGGCAGCGTCCACCTCGGCGGCGCTCATGCCGGGAGTGAGCGCGCTGCCGGTGAGGATCGGCCGCGTCCGCGCCTCCGGCGGGTAGTCGCACTCGTGGCTGACGCCGACCACGAGGTCGCCGGCGCCGACCGCGAACAGGATCTCCGTGCCGTTGGGGACGAGCGAGATGACGCGCATGAAAACAGTCTAGCTCAGCGCTTCCCGAGGTCGACCACCCAATAGCTTTCGTCGCCGTAGAGGGCCTGGGCGCCGGGCGTCTGGGCGAGCCGGTTCAGGAACTGCGGATAGAGGGCCGGCGGGATCGTTACCCATCGCGCCCCGAACCGCTCGCGGATGGTGCGGCCGGGATTCGGGTCCTGCCCGGAGACGACGTTCACGTAGGCTGCGAAGAGCTGCGGGTCCTTGAGATAGAAGGCGGTCGGGTCCAGGGCCACCAGCGACTGGAGCTGCGGCGCGAAGTAGAACAGCGGCGCCGAATCCCCCCACTGGGCGGTGAAGACGCGCTCCCCGGGCGCGCCGTGATCCCGCAGCCAGGCCGCCATCCCGAGCGGCGCCGAGGCGTCCGGAACGCCATGGGCGCGCAGCCCGAGGAAAGTCCAGAGGATGCCCAGGACGATCGCCGCGCCGGCGGCCAGCCGCCCCCAGCCCGGCAGCGGCGGCGGCAGCCTCCGGGCCCGCCACTCCCGCGCCACCAGCGCCAGGGCGAGCAGCGCCAGCGGCGCCCCCAGCTCCAGGAACCGGCGGATCATGAAGCTCCCGGCGAGGAGGAAGGCGAGCGAGGTGAGCCCCACGGTGAGCGTCGCCCGGGTGCGCAACAGAGGCCGGGAGAGCAGCACGATCGCGATCAGGACGGGGGCGATGAACGCCGGCCACTGCTCCAGCAGCAGGTCGAAACTGGGCGGGGAGAGCTCCGTCCCGAGCTGCGAGTGCAGGGCCGCGTTGCTGGCGGTCGCGGCCTGGAACGGGATCACGAAGTTGGTGATCACGAACAGCCGGAAGTTCTCCGGCACGTCGGGATGAATGAGCTGTCCCAGGAGCCAGCCCCCCGCCACCGCGGCCACCGGCTGCCAGGGGATCCGGCGCTCGCCTTCCTCCCCGCGGACGATCAGGCCGCAGAACGCCCAGAGAATCGCTAGCGGGATCGCGATCCACGCCGCTGCGTGCGTCAGGGCGAAGAGGGCGCAGACCACGAACAGCGCCTTCCACCGCCGCTCCACCAGCAGGGCCGCCACCAGCACCGTGAAGCCGATCAGCCAGACGTGCGGCCGGCACATCTCCATCCGCTGGGCGAACAGGGTGCCGAGCCCTCCGAGCGCGAGCACGAACCACCAGGGGCGCGGCGCGCGCACGATCCACAGGGCCGCCGCGAACGAGCCGACCAGGAAGATCTGGCCGAGCAGGACCCCGAGCATCCCGGCCGTCTTCAACGGCAGCCGGGCGAAGGGGAGGAGCAGGACGTGGAACAGGGGCTCGCCGTCCGCGAAGTGGTCATGGGTGATCGAGAACGGCGTCCAGCGGAACGACTCCATCCGCAGCCCCGAGGAGAGCATCTCGCGGGCCAGCCCGAGATGGTAATACTCGTCGTACGACCACGGCTGGGGGTTCTGCAGCCGCTGCCCGAAGAAGAGCAGGACCACCGCCAGGCTGGCGAGCACGAGCCGGAGGCCCGGCGAGATCCGCCCCGGCGTCTCGACCGTGGCGGCGGTCGGCGTCTCCTCGGCCTTCTGGGCGCGCCGGGCCTTCTTGGCGCGGGCGAAACGGATCTGCGGGAGGGCGGGGGCGTCGAGCATGGCGGGGAAGTGTATCCGATGCACAATAACCCTATGAGGTCTCCGCTCCTGCTGCTCCCGCTCCTCCTTCTGGCCACCTTTGTCATCGCCGCCGGGCCAGCCGCGACGCCCCGCGTCGTCGTCCTCGGCATCGCCCAGGACGGCGGCATGCCGCAGACCGGCTGCGACTGCTCCCACTGCTCGGCGGCGCGCAGGAACCCGGCGCTCGCCCGGCACGTCGCGAGCCTGGCGATTCACATCCCGCAGACCGGCCACGTCTATCTGGTGGATGCCACGCCGGACCTCCCGGCCCAGATCGAGGCGATCCACGCCTTCCGCCCTCATCCGGAGGGGAAGGTGGACCGCGCGCCGGTGGACGGCGTCCTGCTCACCCACGCCCATATCGGCCACTATCTGGGTCTTGCCCATCTCGGCTTCGAGAGCCTCAACACCAAAAACATCCCCGTCTGGGCCTCGCCCCGCATGGCCGCCTACCTGCGCGCGAACGGCCCCTGGAGCCAGCTCGTCCGGTTGGAGAACATCGCCCTCCGCGAGCTCCAGCCCGGCCAGCCTTTCGAGCTCGAAGCGGGAATCTCGGTCAAGGCGATCCAGGTGCCGCACCGGGACGAGTACAGCGACACCATGGCGTTTCTTATTCGTGGTCCCCATAAGACTCTTCTCTACGTTCCGGACACCGACTCCTGGAAAGCCTGGCCCAAGCCGCTGACCGACGTCCTCCGCGACGAGAAGGTGGATGTCGCCCTCCTCGACGGCACCTTCTACTCTCCGGATGAATTACCGGACCGCGACGTCACCAAGATCAAGCACCCGCTGATCACGGCGACGATGGACCTGCTGGAGCCGCTGGTGAAAGCGGGGAAGGTGCGGGTCGGGTTCACCCACCTGAACCACTCGAACCCCGTCTTCGAGAAGGACGGCGCGGCCCGGCGGGCGATCGAGGCACGGGGGTTTCGGGTGGTGGAGGAGGGGGAGGAGATTGGGTTGTAGGCTAGCCATTCCGATCCGTCTGGGATAGAAGATGATATGCCCTGTGCGTTCATGACCCTCCTCTTCGCGACGGTCGCCGCTGCGTCCACGGTTCCCGCCCAGACAATTCCCGCCCAGCTCGACGCGATCCTGAAGGACTACCGCCGCGCCGATGCGCCGGGGGCCAGTGTGCTCGTGGCCCTGGACGGGAAGGTCCTCTATCGCAAGGCATTCGGCCTCGCCAATCTCGAAGAGAAGACGCCCGTCACCACGGCCACCAACTTCCGGCTGGCCTCGGTCACCAAGCAGTTCACCGCCGCGGCCGTGCTCCTCCTGGCCGAGCGGGGAAAGCTGTCGCTCGACGATCCGCTGACCCGCTTCTTCCCCGGCTTCGCCAGGGCCGCGCACCGGGTCAAGGTGCGCCACCTGCTCGGGCACACCTCGGGGCTTCTCGATTACGAGGACCTCATCCCGCCCGGCACCACGGTGCCGCTCAAAGACAAGGACGTGCTCGACCTGGTCGGCAAGCAGGACAGGCTCTACTTCGCGCCGGGCAGCCAGTTCCGCTACAGCAACACGGGCTACGCCCTGCTGGCCCTGATCGTCGAGAAGGTCTCCGGCCGGCCGTTCGCGCGATTCCTCGCGGAGAACATCTTCGACCCGCTGGGGATGACCGGCACCGTGGCCTACGAGGCGGGGATCTCCACAGTGGCGCGCCGGGCCTACGGGTACAGCGAGAAGAGCGGCCGTTTCGAGCGCACCGACCAGAGCCTCACCAGCTCGGTCCTGGGGGACGGCGGCATCTACTCGTCGGTCGAGGACCTGTGGCGCTGGGACCAGGCCCTGTACGGCACGCGCCTGCTGCCGGCCAAGACCCTGGCGATGGCCTTCCAGGCCGGCACGCCCACCTCGGACCAGCCCGGCAGCGGCTACGGCTATGGCTGGTACGTGGCCTCGCACCGGGGGACGCGCAAGGTCTGGCACTACGGCGAGACCCTCGGGTTCAGCACGTACCTGGCCCGCTACCCGGACAAGCGGCTCACGATCATCATGCTCACCAACCGGAACGACAACTTCCTCGGACCGACGGTGGATCGCATCGCCGATGTGATCCTCGGCGCACCGTCCGATCGATGATCAGCCTCCGTGGCACGCTCCGTGGCCCTCTCATCGCGGCCGCGCTTCTGGCGGTGGCCTGCGGGCGCGACGCCTCCCCCGGACCCGGACGCTTCCCGGGCGCGCCGGTGATCCTCGTCACGGTCGACACCCTGCGCGCGGACCACCTCCCGGCCTACGGTTACCGTCAGGTCGAAACCCCCAACATCGACGGACTGCGGCGCGACTCGGTCCTCTTCGAGCGCGTCTACAGCCATTGCCCGATGACGCTTCCCTCGCACGTCTCGATGTTCACCGGGGCGCTGCCCACCGAGAACGGCGTGCGGAACAACATCGGCTACCGGTTCGAAGGAGCGAAATTCAGAACTCTCGCCGAGGAGCTGCGCGAGCGCGGCTATGCGACGGGGGCCGCGGTGTCTTCCTACGTTCTGCGTTCCGACACCGGGATCGACGACGGCTTCGAGTACTACGAAGACTCGATCGCCGTCGCGACGGCGGGTGCGATGAGCGAGCACCAGCGCTCGGGCAGGGAGACGCTGAAGCACGCTCTGGTATGGATTCTGGGACACCGCGGGCAGCCGTTCTTCTTCTTCCTCCATCTCTACGAGCCGCATGCCCCCTACGCGCCGCCCGAGCCGTTCAAGAGCCGCTACCCGTCCGCCTACGACGGCGAGATCGCCACCGCGGATGCCCTCGTCGGCGAGCTGGTCCGGTCGCTCAAGGCGTCCGGGCTCTACGATCGCGCGATCCTCATCTTCACCTCGGATCACGGCGAGGGCTTGTCGGACCACGGCGAAGACCAGCATGGGATCCTGCTCTATCGCGAGGCGCTGTGGGTTCCGCTCCTGGTCAAGCTGCCGGGCTCGCACCAGGCCGGTTCGATCAGCCGGCCCACGCCTCTGTCGCATCTGTTCGGCACGGTGCTGCGCTTGGCGGGAATCGACCTGCCGTCGCGCCCGGCCTCGTGGTTCGACGCTGGAGGCGAGGCCCGTCCCATCTACTCCGAGACGCTCTACCCGCGCATTCACCTCGGCTGGAGCGAGCTGCGGTCGCTGATCGACGGCCGCTTTCACTACATCGAAGCGCCCCGTCCCGAGCTCTACGACCTGGAGCGCGATCCCGGTGAAGCCAGGAATCTGATCACGACCGAGCGCCGGGAGGCGTCACGGCTGCGACAGGAGATGAAGACCTATCCCGCGACGGCCGCGGCGATCGGCGAGATCGACCCGGAGGAGGCCAGGAACCTGGCCGCCCTGGGATATGTGGGAACGCCGCGCGAGCGCGGTCCAGGGCCGCTGCCGAACCCGCGCGACGAGGTCAAGAACCTCGCTCGCATCAAGGCGGCGTTCCGCCTCGCGGACGAGCGCCGGCTGGATGAGGCGGTCGCGGCCTTGAGGAGCCTGCTGCAAGAGAACCCGAAGCTCCTGGACGTCTGGTCGAAGCTGGGGGAGGTCCTGGTGGAATCCGGCCGCTACGACGAAGCGATCGAGGTCTATCGGTCGGCGATCGCTCACGCCGAGCGCTTCTCGCCGGATCTCGCGCTCGGCCTGGGCTTCGCCTATCTCGAGAAGGGCGACACCGCCGCGGCCGCAACCCATGCCCGCCTCGCCCTCACGACCCACCCCCGCGAAGCCAACGAGCTCCTCGCCCGGGCCGCGCTCGAAGAGGGGCGTGTCGACGCCGCGGAGGAGCACGTGAGGTCCGCCCTCCAGCAGGGCGACCGTCAGCCGGCGACGCTGCTGTTGCTCGCCGACGTCGAGCGGACCGCCGGCAAGCTCGACCAGGCGCTGCGGACGGTTCAGGAGGCGGAGCAACGCGCGGCGGAACTCGGGGTCGGGCGGCTGCAGGGGGCGGACTATCTGCGCGGCGACCTGCTGGCGCGCCTCGATCGGCCGGAGGAGGCGGCCGCCGCCTACCGGCGTGAGATCGCGGCGTTCCCGCGGCATCTGCAGGCCTACGCCAATCTGGCGGTGATCCTCATGATCCAGGGCAGGAGCGCGGAGGCCCACGAGATGCTCGAGCAGATGGCGCGGAGCAACCCGCACCGCGGGGCGTTTCTGCTGGCGGCGAAAACCCTCGAGGCATTCGAGGACCGCCAGGGCGCCGCGCGCTGGCGTCAGCGCGCGGCGCGGTAAGACGACCGAGCCGTTTAGAACCTCAAGCCGATCGAGAGGCGGTAGGTGCGGGGACGCTGGTAGGCGTCCGCCGCCGTGGGCTGCCCGAACTTGGGTCCCTTCTGCCAGTTCACGCCCTCCCGCGGCGCCTCGCCGGCCAGCGGGTTGAAGGGCAGGCAGCGGTCGCTCGTGCCCGTCTGGAGACACGATGTCTGGCGGCGGGTGAGCACGGTCTTGTCGATGAAGTCCGGGTCTTCCAATCCCTGCTGGTTGAACAGGTTCAGGATGTCCCCCTCGATGAAGAAGCGCACGCCGCGCAGCGGCGGCGCGTACCAGTTCACCCCCAGGTCGGTCGAGGTGATGTTGTCGAGGCGCAACCCGCCCCGGTCGCTGAAGTAGTAGGTCACCGAGGAGGGCGCGGTCTCGTAGCCGGGGTTCACCACGCCGTTGGCAGGTCCCGTCGACGTTCCGCTCCGCACGTCGATCGTGCCGACGGCCGAGTAGGACAGCGCCGAGTGGTACCGCTCCAGCAGGGTGAAATTGAAGTCCCCCACCCCTGTCGGCAGATCGTATTGCGCCCAGATGTTGCCGCGGTGGCGCATGTCCGGACCGAGATCGCCGACGGGGTTGGTCTGCGCGAAGCCCCGGTATTCGGGCTGGTTGATCAAGGGATCGTTGTCCAGGCTGGTGGCGAAGCTCGGAGTCTCCCCCTCGACGTTGCCGCGCAACGTCGACCAGGTGTAGTTGCCGCCGATCGATAGTCGTTTCAGGAGTCGATAGCGCCCCTGGAGCTGGATCGCGCGGTAGTCGCGGCTCAGGTGGGCATCGCCGTTCTCGATCACTCCCTGGTCGAACTGATCGCCGTTCGGGTCCGTCGCCTTGCCGGTCTGCAGGTTCCGCCGCACGACGTAGAAGTCTCCCCAGGTCCGGTTGATGTAATCGGCGCGCAAATAGCCGCCGCCCCCGAACGCCATGCCGTAGCCCAGGGTGTATTCATCCATGAACGGCGCCGCGAGCGGCCCATCGAACCGCAGGGTGACTCCAGGGACGTGGGAACTGGTGAGGAGATTCGGGTTCCGATTCGACGTGCCGCCGACAGAATTGAACCAGTTGAAGACCTGGCGGATGACCTCGGGGGTCGAGAGGAGCTGGTTGCGCGGCGTTCCGGCCGGGTTGATGGCCGGGCCCTTGTAATCCCAGTAGTAGGAGGCATAGCGGCCCGCGGTGGCGGTGTTGTCGGCAGGTCCTTGATCGACCTTCGAGACATAGCGGCCATAGGTGGCGCTGAAGTTGTGCTTGCCGTCGCCGCGCAGGTCGTAGCGTGCCGCCAGGCGCGGGCTGAAAGCGCTGTCGTCGACGGTCTTGTTCCCGGCCTGGTCGGTGCCGAACGACTTGTCGTAGCGCACCCCCACGTTGAAGCTCCAGTGGTCGTTCAGCTCCCATTTGTTGTTGACGAACCACGAGCGCGTGGCGAAGTCGGAAGTTCTCGACAGCGCGGGAACAGGATCCCACTCGATCTGGCTGGAGTCTGGATCCACGCCGAAGAAGACATCCTGTCCGAAATAGATGAAGTTGCCGTGGATGCGAAGATCGCTGCCGGACTGGTAGTTGTTCTCGTTGCGCTTCTGATGGAACTCCTCGAAGCCTCCGACGAGACTGTGGTTGCCGGTCGCCCGGGTGCTGAGGTAATAGGACGCCTTTCCCAGCCAGCTCTCGTTGTTCCGCTCCTTGGACCCGCACGGTCTGCCGCAGAAGGTCGGCGACCATCCCCGCTGGCCGGTGTTGGCGTCGAGCAGCAAAGTGCCCTCGATCAAGTCGCGGGTGTTGGCCCCGAGGGCGAACTCGTGCTTCATCCTGCTGTACTGGCCCTCGAGGAGGAAGCGATCCGTGAAGATCCCGTGGTATTGGAGCGAACGGAGCTCCCGGAGATCGTCGCGGAAAGAGAGGCTGCGCAGGTCGACGATGCGGCCGGAGGTGACGAAGTTTCGCCGCTTCAGATCGCTGTCGATATAGGACCCGACGAGCGAGTGCTGGTCCGTGATCCGCCAGGTGAGCTTGCCCTCGATCCGCCGGTCGTCCGCCGTGGTGTCGTAGGGAATGGCGGTGTCGAAGGTCTGGGCGCCGGTATCACGGTCTTCCGACCGGGCGGCCGCGAAAAACCAGAGGCGGTCGCGGATGATCCGCCCGCCCAAGGTTGCCTCGTAGGCGTTGTTGGTGTTGTCGATGGGGTCGGTCTGGGCGGGGAAGTCCGACTTCTTCGTCCAGTTGTCGTTGGTGAACGAATCGCGGAACGACCCGGAGAACTCGTTGCCTCCCGACTTGGTCACGGTGTTGACCACGCCCCCGGTGAACCGGCCGAACTCCGCCGAGACCCCGCCGGTGAGAACCGTGGTCTCCTGGACCGCGTCCTCGATGTAGAGCGGGTTCGGCTGTCCGCGGACGTTCTCGTTCACCACCACGCCGTTGACCAGGAAGAGGTTCTCGAAGGACATCGACCCCGAGATCGTGATCTGGTCGTTCGGCCCCGCTTCCGTCACCCCGGGGGCGAGGGCCACGATGTCGTCGATCGTCCGGCCGGTGGGGAGCTCGTTGATGGTCTCGGCGTTGAAGTTCGCCGCGATCTCGGTCGTTTCGACCTCCGCCGGCGTCGACGCCGTGACCGTGATCTCCTGGGCCAGACTGGTGAGGGTCATCTCGGCGTCGGCACGGGCCGTCTGGCTGAGGCCGACGACGGCTCTCTTCTCGACTTTCTGCATGCCCTCGAGCTCGAAGGTCACCGCGTAGTCGCCGGGGGGAAGGGCGGGGAACTGGTAGCCGCCGGCCTCGCCGGTCGTCGCCGTTCGGCTCCCCTGCAGGGCGGGGGAGGTGACGGTGACCGTGATTCCCGGCAGCGGTTTGCCGTCGGACGTGACGGTGCCGACGAGGGTGCCCGTCGTCAACTGCGCGACGAGCGTGGCTGCACACAAGAAAATGGCGATCCCAAGGACGTTTCGAAGGGCAAAGCGCATGAACACCTCCACCAGATGAAGGGATCATTAAAGTGGGCCAACGGTTGCCGGGATCGTACCACCTTCTAAAGACCCGAAGAAGCCCCGGCGGCTGCTTCCCTCCTGCTTGACACGCCACCCTCGCCTTGCTATATAACTCCATGGTTACTTAACCGGAAGGTTCGCCAGATGTCCACAGACCACCTCACCACCATCTTCTCAGCCCTCGCCGATCCCACCCGGCGGGCGATTCTGGCCCGCCTTACGTCCGGGGAGGCTTCGGTCACCGAGCTGGCCGAGCCGTTCGAGATGAGCATGCCCGCCATCTCCAAGCATCTCAAGGTGCTGGAGCGCGCGGGTCTGATCGCTCGCGGCCGGGAGGCGCAGTGGCGTCCGTGCCGGCTGGAGGCGGAGCCGCTCAAGGAGGCCGCGGACTGGCTGGAGAGCTACCGGCGCTTCTGGGAACAGAGCTTCGATCGCCTCGGCGAATATCTGCGCGAGTTGCAGAGCAAGGAGGAACAACATGACCCCAAGAAATGAGCCCGCCACCCTGGTCGCGGAACAGGAGCTCGTCATCACCCGCCGCTTCGACGCGCCGCGCCAGCGGGTGTTCGAGGCCTGGACCGATCCGCGGCACGCCAAGTCCTGGTGGGGTCCCCGCGACTACCCCCTCACCTATCTGGAGATGGATGTCCGGCCCGGTGGCGCCTGGCGCGGGTGCCTGACCTCGACCAAGGACGGCGAGGAGCTCTGGCAGCACGGTGTGATCCGCGAGATCCATGCTCCCGACCGCCTGATCTTCACCTTCGCCTGGGACAAGGAAGAAGGAGAGCCGGGCCGCGAAACCGTGGTGACGGTGACCCTGGAAGAAGATGGTGACGGCACCCTGATGACCTTCCGGCAGTCCCCCTTCGATTCCGTCGAGAACCGCGAGGGACATCGCGGCGGCTGGTCCAGCAGCTTCGACCGGCTGGACGAGGTTCTGGCCAAGGCTTGAGTCTCACTCAAACTCACAAAGGAGATCAGCATGCTGGGAAAGAAGGACGCGATCGCGACCGTGGCCGTGAAGGATCTCGAAGCGGCGAAGCGGTTCTATGAGGACAAGCTCGGCCTGGAGAAGGGGCCCGACCAGAGCGATCAGGTGAGCACTTACAAGACCGGCGGCACCAGGCTCGTCGTCTATACCTCGGAATTCGCGGGGACGAACAAGGCGACCAGCGTCACCTGGGGCGTTGGCGGCGATTTCGACGAGATCGTGAAATCCCTTCAGTCGAAGGGGGTCTCCTTTGAGCACTACGACGGCCTGCCGGGAGTCACCCGCGAGGGGGACGTGCATCGGGTCGGCGACTTCAAGCTCGCCTGGTTCAAGGACCCGGACGGCAACATCCACCATCTGAATACCATGTAAAGGGGGAGAGAAACATGACCGCCAGCACGATCACCAGCGCCACCAGTCCCGTCCTGGACCGCTCTGAAAAGCAGGTCTTCATCACCCGCGTCTTCGATGCGCCGCGGGATCTCGTGTTCAAGGCGTGGACCGATCCCGAGCACCTGGTGCGCTGGTACGCGCCGAGAGGCTGCGCGATCCATTTCTCCAGGATCGATTTCCGGCCAGGGGGCGCCTTCCACTCCTGTATTCGAACTCCCGACGGACACGACTGCTGGTGCACGGGGGTCTATCGCGAGATCGCCGCGCCGGAGCGGCTCGTCTTCACCATGGTCGCCGCGGATGCGGACGGCAATCCGGTCGAGCCCGCGGAGGTGGGGATGGATCCGGACTGGCCGAGGGAAACGACCGTGACGGTGACGTTCGCCGAGCTGGGACGCAAGACGGAGCTCACCCTGCGCCAGACCGTCTCCGAAGCGCTCGCCAAGCGCACCGGGGCTCATCCGAGCTGGATCGAGATGCTGGATCGTCTCGCCGAGGACCTGGGAGGCTGCCAATGAACATGAAGCGGGCCATCGAGGCCACGTACTTCCTGCTTCGCGTCGTCTCGGGATTTCTGTTCATGCAGTCCGGCGCCGTGATCCTGTTCGGCTGGTTTGGCGGCATGCCCGGCGCTTCGAGCCCCCCGCCCCTGATGTCGCAGACGGGGATTGGCGGAATCCTGGAGTTCTTCGGCGGCATCCTGGTCCTGCTCGGCCTCTTCACCCGGCCGGTCGCGTTCATCCTCTCCGGCATGATGGCGGTGGCGTACTGGCAGTTCCACGCGCCCCAGGGGGGATGGCCGCTGCAGAACCAGGGCATGCCCGCCGTCCTGTTCTGTTTCATCTTCCTGTACATCGCCGCGCGGGGGGGAGGCGACTGGAGCCTCGACGCCCTGATCCGGCGCAAGCGCGGGGTCGCTGCCTCCCGGATCGACGACTGAGACGATTCCGCAAAAAAAGTTTCTCCGGCCTGTCGATTTCTCCGGCCCTCGTTCGACGTCTAAGTAGAGCGAGGGTTCACCGCCGGTCGGACCGCCCCGGAAGCCCAGCTCCCAAAACTTGAATCCAAAGGAGATACGACGATGAAATTCATGATCATCATGAAGGCCAACAAGGACACCGAGGCGGGCGTCATGCCGAGCGAGCAGGCCCTGACCCAGATGGGCAACTTCAACGAGGAGCTGGTGAACGCCGGCATCATGCTCGCGGGCGAAGGGCTCCACCCGAGCTCGAAGGGCGCGCGCGTCAAGTTCTCCGGCGGGAAGCCGGCGGTGACCGACGGCCCGTTCAGCGAGACCAAGGAGCTGATCGCCGGCTTCTGGATGTGGGAGGTGAAGTCGAAGGAAGAGGCCGTCGAGTGGGCAAAGCGCATCCCCAATCCCGACGGCACGGATTTCGAGGTCGAGATCCGCCAGGTGTTCGCGGCCGAGGACTTCGGCGCCGAGTTCACGCCCGAGGCCCGGGAGCAGGAAGAGCGCCTGCGCGAGCGGATCGCCTCCAAGCAGTGACCTGGACTTCTCAAGGAGACACGCCGATGCGATTCATGATGCTGATGATCCCGAAAGGATACGAGACGGCCGCGCCGGGCACCGTGCCGGACGCCGCGGCGGTGGCCGCGATGATGAAGTACAACGAATCCCTGCAGAAGGCCGGCGTGCTGCTCGCGCTCGACGGCCTCCACCCCCCCTCGACGGGAGCCCGCGTCACGTTCCCCGGCGGCAAGCCGAAGGTGACCGACGGCCCCTTCGCCGAGGCCAAGGAAGTGCTCGGCGGCTACTGGATGATCCAGGTGAAGTCGCGGGAAGAGGCGATCGAGTGGGCGTCGCGCTGCCCCGCCTCGGAGAACGAGATCATCGAGGTCCGCCAGGTCCAGGAGATGTCGGATTTCCCGCCGGACGTCCAGGAGGCTGCGGCCGGGTTCGCCGAGATGCAGATGAAGTCCGGTCACTCCCCGGGGGCGTAACGCCGTCGTCGCCGGGCGCGCCCCGGTCTTGCATCGACGGAACGAAGATGGTCTGATCGGTCGCCGTGACGGCGGCCGATTCTTCCATCCGTACCCATCAGGATACCCACCGCGCGATCGACGCGGTCTGGCGGATCGAGTCGGCCCGGCTGATCGCCGGCCTCGCACGGATCGTGCGCGACGTCGGCCTCGCCGAGGAGCTGGCGCAGGACGCTCTCGTCGCCGCGCTGGAGCAGTGGCCGGAGTCGGGGGTCCCGCGCAACCCGGGCGCCTGGCTCATGGCCACCGCGAAGCACCGCGCGATCGACCAGTTGCGGCGGAGAACGCGGCTCGAGCGCAAGCACGAGGAGCTCGGCCGCGAGGTCGAGACCCGGCAGGAGACGGCCGTGGCGGAGATCGAAGCTGCCATCGACGACGACATCGGCGACGACCTCCTGCGCCTCGTGTTCACGGCCTGTCATCCGGTCCTCTCCCCCGAGGCGCGCGTCGCGCTCACCCTCCGCCTGCTCGGCGGCCTGACCACGGACGAGATCGCGCGCGCGTTTCTGGTTCCGGAGCCGACGGTCGCCCAGCGGATCGTCCGCGCCAAGAAGACCCTCGCCGAGAAGCGCGTCCCCTTCGAGGTCCCGCGCGGCGAAGAGCTCGCCGCCCGCCTCTCCTCGGTGCTGGAGGTCCTCTACCTCGTCTTCAACGAGGGGTACGCGGCGACCGCCGGCGAGGACTGGATGCGCCCCGCGCTCTGCGAGGACGCGCTCCGTCTCGGCCGCATCCTGGCCGAGCTGGTGCCGAAAGAGCCGGAGGTCCACGGCCTCGTCGCGCTGATGGAGATCCAGGCCTCGCGATCGAGGGCGCGGATCGGCCCATCCGGAGAGCCCATCCTGCTCCTGGAGCAGAACCGCGCGCGCTGGGACCAGCTCCTCATCCGCCGCGGCCTCGCCGCGCTCCAGCGTGCCGAAAAGCTGGGCGGCGCCCTCGGTCCCTACGGGCTCCAGGCCGCCATCGCCGCCTGCCACGCGCGGGCCCGCACCCCGGAGGAGACGGACTGGCAGCGCATCGCCGTGCTCTACGGCGCGCTCTCCCGGATTGCGCCATCCCCCATCGTGGAGCTGAACCGAGCGGTTGCGCTCGCCATGGCGTTCGGCCCCGCGGCCGGCCTAGAACTGGTCGACGAGTTGACCGCCGAGCCGGCGCTCCAGGGCTACCATCTCCTCCCCAGCGTGCGCGGCGACCTCCTCGCGAAATTGGGCCGCTTCGAGGAGGCCCGCGCTGAATTCGAGCGCGCGGCCTCGCTGACTCGGAATGAGCGCGAGCGGGAGCTGCTGCTCAGGCGGGCGGCCGCTTGCGGACGGACTGATCAGTAGACCCGGGTTGCCGTACTTCGCGGAGCCCAGGAAACCGGCAGTCACCGCGGTGTAAGCCGCTTGCGGCGTTGGTGAGCCGTACTGTTGAGCACATTCAGCCAGGGGCGATCTTCTCTGCTTGGCTAATCGATTCGGCCTGGTATGGCCTACTGGAGAAAGTATTGGGGAAAACTTAGGCTGAGTCCGTCTCACTATCAAAGGGGAGCCGCTCATGAATCTCGAGGTAGATCGACGCAGGCTCGAAGAACATCGAGACACGTTGGACGAGACGCAGGGATTCCATGTCGCGGGCTCTCGTACGGGACTGTCGTTTTCTGGCGCTCCGGAGCGGCGGCGGAATCCCTACAGTGGCACTTGGGCTTATCGTACGGCCAAGGACGGAGAAACCGCCTCGGGCTCGCTCGTCGAAAGGGCTTTGGCGCACCTCCGGCACTATGCGACGGATTTGGATGAGATATCACCTGAACCGGTCGATTTTATCGCTGATCCTCGCGTCATCTCGGGCCGCGGAGGAGAGCGGACTGTCCACCTACAGCAACACGTCCATGGCGTTCCTATCTTCCGCGCTGTGCGCTCAGTTCGATTCAATTCCAGATGTGAAATCGTTGATGTTGTCGGCGATCATGTCCCGGTTCGACGCGGGGACGTCAATCTCTTGCCAACCCTTGGTGCGGAAGACGCTGTGCTGGCTGCGACAAAACATCTCGCGGCGCCTGGAGGAGACAGGGCAGTTGGCATACCCGATTTCAAGGTGTCCAATCGGCGCCCGCACGTAACAGCGGCCCTAAATCTTCCGGCTTCGCCGACTTTAGTTTGGAAGGCGCCCTTTAAAGCCCCGATCACGACGCACCTAATTCTTTTTTTCGAGCGGCCGAATCTCCTCCTCGGATGGTTCGTGCCGCTCTTTCTGGACAAGCCGGTGTTCCAGTACGATTTGATAATAGCGGCAAACGGTGTCGATGCTGGGGAGATCCTATTCTGCCGGAATGGAATCGCTAGCACAAACGGCATCACGGCTCGTGCGACGCGATTCAATCCAGATCTCGATCCGCTACGCCTCCTTGACATGCCGCAGCCACTCGATGCTTATCCACCCCTACGTCCGTCGATGCTGCTGCCCACTGGCTTTCCGCTTCCTTGGGTAGAAGGGAACACGACAGACGGCAACAACGTCGTGGCCTCAAGGAGTGGCAAGGTTGTAAAGGCGACGAAGCAGGGCAACGTCTCCGAGTTCGGAGGTATGGCGGGGAGTGATGCAGAGAAAGTGGTCAATGCGTTCTTTTTATGTAATTACCTCCACGACTTCTTCTATCTGCTTGGATTCGACGAGGCCTCCGGGAGTTTTCAAAAGAAGAATCTACAGGGTGTAGGTCTCGGAAACGATGCAGTTGAGGTACGTATTTTCGGAGGCTCTTTCGACGGCGATGCGCGTTTCCAGATACAACGCGACGGCGAGAAGGCCCTCCTCGATCTGGGGTCAATTGGGTCACGGCACACTGCCCTCGACGCCGATGTCATGATCCATGAGTACACACACGGGGTAACTTCCCGCCTGATCGGCTCGCGCGGGGAGTGGAAGCCTCTTATCAACGGCCCCGCCCAATCCCGTGCCATAGATGAAGGGACGAGCGACTATTTCGCCTTGACCCTTCAGAACTACCTACGCCGCCGTGAAGGGCTCCCTGAAAACTTCGTTTATGGTTCTTGGTCTTCAAGCAACCCGGTGAACGGGCGTCGGCTGTCATCTTATGCCGTATTCTCTAACTCCTTTAGCTCGCTAGAAAACTCCCCATTCGACAAGCCGCATAACGGCGGAATGATCTGGTGTGCCACTTTGCTTGCGATGAATCGCAAGCTTGGAGACGCGTTAAGTTCGTTGGAGCGTGGCGACGAGATCGGCTGGCTCTTGGTTCTCGAAGCAATGCGGAAAATACCCATTGGTCAGGATGCGCCGAGCTTTCTTGACGGACGTGACGCGCTTCTTCGGGCTGTCGACACGCTCGGTATCGACATACCGAAACTCGCGGATGGCAGTGGCCTCTTCAACATTGCCGACCTTGCTAATATCGAGAGTTCCATTCGCGAGGCATTTGCTCAATTCGGAATGGGGCGTAGCGCGCGAAGTCAAGGTGGGGCACTTGTCGGCATTGTCAATGACTTCAACCCTTAACGAGGGGAGGATATCCATGCGCCGAGCCTTTCTGTCCATCATCATTGTTGCTTCGAGCCTTGCGCTATCTCTGATTCCGATCTCGTTGCGGGCCGACTCACTTGGCGACCACCGCCTCGCCAGCTTTCAGTTCTATACTGAGAACGACACCTATCTGCGTTCAGGAACAACTGACGAGTACTATACTAACGGCATCCGTATTGCTTGGATTCGTAATCCGAACATCGTCAGAAATCCAGAATGGACCAGACGTCTAATCGATAAGTGGTGCAGGAGTGGTAAGAATGGCCTCTGCCCGGACGTTCCAGCCGATATTGGTTATGGTCATGCGCTCGGCCAGAACATGTACACGCCCGATTCGATTATTGATCCGAACCCACAGCCTGACGATCGTCCTTGGGCTGGCTATCTCTATTACTCATGGTTGGTGTCAGCGACTTTCCCGAGCACAAATAAGAGGGGCGCCGCTGAGCCTGTGCAGAGCCTATTCGAGCTTCAAGTTGGCTTAGTGGGACCCGGCGCAGGTGCAAAATGGGCACAGACATTCGTACACGAGAATGTCTGCCATCCTCCTTGCCCAACGCCGCTCGGCTGGAGCAATCAACTCAAGAACGAGCCGACGGCGAATCTGCTCTATCTCTGGCGGAAGAAGATAGGTTCAAAGACCTTCGATGTGGTACCCCACTGGGGGGCAGCCCTAGGCAATGTCCAGACTTATGCGAACGCCGGCGCCACAATCCGGCTAGGGTATGGCATCACGAGCTTCCCTCAGCTTATCATCGCGCCCGCGAATAGCGATTCGTCTAAGCCCGGTCCGCTTGAGGCTTACTTCTTTTTTGGCGGCGATGGTCGCTTTGTCGTCCACAACATTTTTTTGGACGGTAACACCTTCCGTAACGGTCCCGAGATTGATATTCGTCGAAACAATTTTGTCATCGATTTGAAGGCTGGCGCCACGGTCCGCTATAAGGCTTGGCAGCTAGATTACAGTTATGTCAAAAGGTCAGAGGAATTCGAGCCACCTTCAGGGCGAACCGATGGTACTCATCGCTTTGGTTCGATTGCACTTTCTTATAATTTGTGGCGACCGTAATGGTAAGAAGTAGCTGATCATTATCAACCGGGCGAGGTGGATCTGACGTGCCTAGGAGGGAGTTGGGCCATACTCTTCGATCGCGCGTCCGCCATGAGTTCAGTAATTGTATTGCAACCTCCTATGAGAACCTACAGCCAACTACCCAGTAGCGATGTGCGCTCCCATATACAAGAATCGTAGCTGAAAGGCACCGCCCCTTCGAGGCGGAATGGGGGTGGGTGGGGGCTGCCGACCTGGCGCTGAAGCACCAGGCTATTCAAATGCCGCCCCTTCGGGGCGGTGTGGCAGGCGTGGCGCTGGTTCGCGGACTCGGCTCCACGCCTGCCTGGGATCACCGCACCTTCTTATTCGGCTTTGCTCCAGTTTTCAGGGTATTCGCCCAGGTTTCAACGGAGCACCGCGACATTTCAACCGAGCGCCGCGACATTTCAACGGAGCACCGCAAGGTTGCGGAGGAGCGCGGCAGCGTTGCGGCGGAGCTCCGCAGCCTCGCGGAGAAGCGCCGCAGAGTTCCGGAGGAGCGCCGCGGCGTTGCGGAGAAGCGCCGCAGCCTCGCGGAGGAGCGCGGCAAGGTTGCGGGGAAGCTCGAAAACCCGGGCAAGCCTCAAAATAACTCGGGCGAGGGGCAGGATCGCCCCGCCACCGTGCGGGAAAACGTCCTGACCGGCCTCCGGAATGCGGGCGGAACCGGGGAAGCCGCCGGCGGGGAGGCCGGTAACAGGGGCGGCTTCCCCGCGTGTCCGCTCACCGCACCCGTTTTGTCGGCTTCAGGATGTACAAACCCTGGCTGATGCCGCTGACCACCACGGTGCCGCTCGCGAAGAACGGATAGTTACCCCAGGCACCCTCGTAGCCGTTTCCGTCGCTGTTCGGCACGATGTCGAAGTAGCCGACCTCGCGCAGCTTGCCGGCGGCGATCTTCGAAATGTTCAGGATGCGCAGGCCCGCCCGGTAGTTCGACTGGTAGACGAGGTTGCCGCGCACGTACTGGTTGTGATCGGTCGCATCGGTGGGCGCATCGTAGGTGGCGAACTGGTTCGGCGCGGTCAGGTCCGCAAGGTTCCAGAGATACGTGCGGGTAGGGTGCCCTTCCGAGATCTCGTCGAGCTCGTCGTCCATCAGGAAGTATTTCTGATTGGTGGTGAGCCACCCCTGGTGGCAATACCCGTTGCCGGCGTAGCCGGTGCGGGAGAGCTTCTGGATGTTGCCCTTGTCGGTGACGTCGAGGATCAGCAGCTCGAATTCCGCGCTGGCGAAGCAGATCTCGTGCCCCGTGAAGCGCTTGTCCGGGCCACGGTAGACCACGCACTGCAGGTCATGGATGTAGGTGTGCACGGGATCGGCCCAGCAGGCGACCTGCCGCGGGTGGACGGGATCGTGGACGTCGATCGCGCGCAGGCCGCCGCCGCACTCCCGGCCTCCGACCTCGTAGGCGAAGCCGGTCTCCGGATTCACGTTCAGATTGTGGATGCGCCCGTCGCCGGCGATCAGGTCGGCGCTGGCGTCGAACTGGACCGGCGGGTCGGTGACGCCCCGGAGCTGGGTGAGGTCGAAGACCTGCAGGCCGTTGCCGTCCCTGGCGTCGGCGACGATGAAGGCGAAGTCGCCGTAGACGTTGACCTCGCGGTTGGTGGTGTCCAGGGCCCTGCCGACCAGGAAACCGACGAGCCGCGGGTGCTTCGCGTCGGTGACGTCGACGAAGCTGACCCGGTTGCGGAGGGCGATCAGGGCGTACTCGTGACGGGTCTTCGGGTCGGTCCACCCCCAGATGCCGGACGCCTTCTCGTTCGGGTCGGCGCCCAGGTCCTCGAGCGGCATGAAGCTTTCGAGGTCGATGTTCTTGCAGGGGTAGATGTCCGCGTGCCCGTTGCGGCACGGCGTGGCGCCGAGGGCGGGCGGCGTCTCGGCCGTGGAGTCCCCGGGCTGCTCTTCTTCATGTTTCTGCGGCTCCGCCCACAGGGCGGAGGTGACGGCGAGACAGACGGCGCAAAGCAGACCACCCAGGCGCAAACGATTCATCGCGAACCTCCCATGCGCCCTCCTGGTGTCCGAAAAAGAAATCTCCCGCTCTGATTCTACTGAATTTCCAGCGGCAGCGCCCTCTGCGGGTCTTCCTCCCAGACCGCCTCGTCGCCGACGCGGATCTCTCCGCCTTCGATCACCTCGGCGCAGGCGCCGGCCCGCCAGTGGGGGCGCAGGGCTTCCTTGAGACCGGAATGGGCTTGGTCCATCTGGTAGCAGGGGGTGCATTCGGTCCAGATGCGCAGGCGGGCGGGGCCGACGCGGAGGATGCGCTCGCGCGTCTTTTCGAGGTCGATGCCGGAGAGCAGGAGGTTGCCCCGGCGGGTGGAGGGGTCGAGATCCACCCCGAGCTCGGCGGTGGCTGCCGTCCACCCCTCCTCGGCCAGGAGGATCACCTGCCGGCGCCCCCCCTGGTTGGCGTTGCCGGCGATCCCCCGTCCGGCCACCAGCGTCGCCGTCTCTTTCGGGTCCATGGGACCCTTCTTGAAACGCTTCAGGTAGATGGCGCGGAGGCGGCCGGACATGGGACGCCCTACTTCACCGGAGCGGGCGATGTGAACACCGAATCCGGGAGCTTGTCCATCACCGCGATGTCCGAGAGCTCCAGCTTGCGGTCGGTGCCTACCTGCGTGCGGTGCGGGGCGAGCATGATGCTGCCGTACTTCTGCCACCCCTCCCACTTCCAGACCGTCGGCGGGCCCTCTTTCGGCATGTCCTGGAGGATGTAGGCCCAGCGGTCCACCAGGCCGGTGTCGCGGTTGACGTAGACCCAGTAGCGGTCGCCCGGGGTGAGGCCGACCTTGCCGAAGCTGAGCGCCAGCTTGTCGTAGGTCTTGCCGTCGATCGCCTCCTCGCCGTCGTAGGCGAGGTTCACGCCGGGGTCGCGGAGCTTGTAGGGCTCGATCAGCCAGTAGGTGTCGTTCACCCAGGCGCCGTAGGCGTTCTCGAGCGCCTCCTTGGCCTTGTCCCCGTCGAGCGGCTTGCCGTCGAGCCAGGCCTTGCCCTCTTTGGTGTTGACGTTCTCCAGCACGACGTAGTGCTGCTTCTCCTTGGAGTCCCATTCGACCCGGTGGCGGCCCGACCACTTGTCCCACCAGTGGGTGCGGCGGCCGACGAAGTTGAAATGGATGTAGTGCGTGTTGTCCCAGGCCTGCTGGCCGCCGAGGGCCTGCATCACGTGGGCGGCGACGGACTCGGCCGTCGGAGCCTGGGCGGCACCCTGGGACGCCAGGGCGAAAGCGGCGGTCAGGAACGATCCTGCGACTAGAGCGGCGCGTCGGGACATGGGGGTCTCCTTTCGGACTTCCTCGCCGAGATCCTAATACAATGCCGGATGCCGGGCACGAAGGCCGTGCCGGGAGGGGAGGGAATTCCGATGAGCGCACACGATACGAGCCGTACCAATCGCCTCGCCGGCGAGAGCAGTCCATATCTTCTGCTGCACCAGCACAACCCGGTCGACTGGTACCCCTGGGGGGAGGAGGCGATCGAGAAGGCCCGCCGGGAGGACAAGCCGATCTTCCTCTCCGTGGGGTACTCCACCTGCTACTGGTGCCACGTCATGGAGCGGGAGTCGTTCTCGAACCCCATCGTCGCCGCCCAGATGAACCGCGACTTCGTCAACATCAAGCTCGACCGCGAGGAGCGCCCCGATCTCGACGAGATCTACATGGCGGCCACCCAGATCCTCACCGAGCAGGGGGGGTGGCCGAACTCGGTCTTCCTGACCACCGGCCTCAAGCCGTTCTACGCCGGCACCTATTTTCCGCCCGAGAACCGCTACGGCCGCCCCGGCTTCCGGCAGGTGCTCGAGGACCTCTCGCACGCCTGGACCTCCCGCCGGGCCGACGTCGAGGAGCAGGCGGAGGAGATGGCGAAGGCGATGGCCCACTTCCTGGAGGAGCGCTCCTCGCCTTCCCATGAGCCGCCGCCCGGCACGGCGGCGCTGCGGGCGCTCGAATCGCTCGGCCGCCGCTTCGACTCCGAGTGGGGGGGCTTCGGCGGCGCGCCCAAGTTCCCCACCCCCTCGAACCTCTATCTCCTGCTGGAGCTGGCCGGCGAACGGCCGGAGGCCGCGGAGATGCTCTCCGCGTCGCTCGACCAGATGGCCCGCGGCGGCATCTACGACCAGCTCGGCGGCGGCTTCCACCGCTATGCCACCGACCGCGAGTGGAAGATCCCCCATTTCGAGAAGATGCTCTACGACAACGGCTTCCTGCTGGAGCTCTACGCCCGCGAGCACGCCCGCACCGGCGACACCCAGGCGGCGCGGATCGTGCGCGAGACCGCGGCGTGGCTCGGCCGCGAGATGACCTCTCCCGAGGGGGCCTTCTGGAGCGCCATCGACGCCGAGACCCACGGCCACGAGGGGGCCTTCTATGTCTGGAGCCGCGAGGAGCTGACGGAAGCGCTCGGCGAGGAGGACTTCACCTTCCTCGCCCCGCTGCTCGGCTTCGCCGGTCCGCCGTTCTTCGAGGGGAGCCACTACGTGCTCCATCTCCCCGAGCGGCTCGACGAGGTGGCCCGGAAGCGCCGGATGCCGCTGGAGGAGCTGATGCGCGAGCTCGACGCCGGCCGCGCCAAGCTGTTCGCCGCCCGCGCCCACCGCCAGCGTCCGGCGACCGACGACAAGATCCTGGCCGACTGGAACGGCACCGTCATCACCGGCCTTGCGGTGGCGGGCAAGCTGCTGGGGGAGCCGGCCATGGTCCAGCAGGCGGCGCGGGCGGCGGAGTTCATCCTCGGCACGATGCGTCCGGAGGGGGGGCCGCTGCTCCACGTCTGGCGGGCGGGGCAGGGGAAGATCGCCGCCTATCTCGCCGATTACGTCTTCCTGGTGCGTGGCCTGCTCGCCCTCCACGACGCCACCGGCGAGGCGCGCTGGCTCGACGCCGCCCGCGAGATCACCCGCGAGCAGGTCGAGCGTCTGCGCGATCCCCAGGGGGGATTCTTCACGGCGGTCGCCAGCCCGGACGTGCTCTTCCGCAGCAAGGACGTCTTCGACGGCGCCATGCCGGCGGCCAACGCGGTCGCGGTGCTCAACCTGATCGATCTCGGGGTGCGCACGGGCGATCTCGCCTGGCGGCGCGGCGCGCGGAACGCCCTGAGCGCCTTCGCGGAGATCATCCAGAACCATCCCGACGGCGTGCGGATGCTGACGCTCGCCGCCCGCCGTTACCACGAGACGGGGGGCGGCCGCGAGGAGGCGAATGCCGAGTACGACGAGAACCGGGCGGCCCACGAGCGCGACGCCTCGGCCGGCAGCGGCGCCATGCTGACGCACGAGGCGGAGCGGCTGGTGCGGCCGCATCTCGAGATGGGCGAGGAGACGGACGGCTGGCGCCCCTTCCGCCTGACCCTGGAGATCGCGCCCGGCTGGCATCTGCAGGCGAACCCCGCGTCGGAGCCCTACCTGGTGGCGACGGAGGTGCGGGCGGAAAAAGGGACCCTCAGGAGCATAACCTATGCGGAAGGGGAGCGCTTCGAGTCCCGCTACTCGAAGGAGGCGATCGCGGTCTACTCGGGGCGGGTGGAGATCACCGGAGAGATTTCGGCGGGTGGGCGGCTTAGCTTGACGTATCAGCCTTGCGATGAGGCGCGGTGTCTGCCGCCGGTGACTCGGGGGGTGTAGGCGGTTTCCGGTTCCTCCCCCGGAACGGGGGAGGTTAGGAGGGGGTGCCCCAGGAAAGGAAGCGTCCGCGGACTCCGGGACGCCCCCTCCTGGCCTCCCCCGTTCCGGGGGAGGAAAAAGGCCGCCCTTTTCTCGGGCGGTCCGGATCAGTCAGCCCCGCGCCGCCCGCAAAATCGCCGCCGCCGACAGATCCACATCCTCCTCCGTCGTCGACCAGTTCGAGACCGAGATCCGCATCGCCGCCATGCCGTGCCAGGTGGTGCCGCCGAGCCAGCAGGTGCCGTCGGCCTGGACGCGGGCGATCACCTCGCGGGTCCGTTCGTCCGAACCGAAGCGGACCAGCACCTGGTTCAGCACGACGTCGTTGAGGATCTCGACGCCGGGCTCCTCTCTCAACCGGTCGGCGAACCGCCGCGCCAGGGCACAGCAGCGCTCGACGAGATCGGCGATTCCGGAGCGGCCCAGCGAGCGCAGGGCGGCCCAGACGGTGAAGCCGCGGGCGCGGCGCGAGAACTCGGGGACGTAGTCGAAGGGGTCGCGCTCGTTGCCGCCGGTCTGCACGAGGTACGGCGCGGCGATCGTCATCGCCGCCCGGTGCGCCTGTGGATCGTTCACGATCACGATTCCGGAGTCGTAGGGGACGTTGAGCCACTTGTGGCTGTCCGCGGCCCAGGAGTCGGCCCGCCCGGCGCCGCGGGAGAGGTGCGCGAGCGCCGGGACGGCCTGCGCCCAGAGGCCGAACGCCCCGTCGACGTGGAGCCAGGCATCCCGCTGGGGGCGCTCGCGGACCGCGGTGGCGATCTCGTCGAGCGGATCGAAGGCGCCCGTGTTCACGTTTCCCGCCTGGGCACAGACGATCAGCGGCCCGCCGCAGGATTTCAGCACCTCGCCGAGCGCCGCCGCGTCCATCCGCCCCTGGCTGTCGGTGGGCACCTTCTTCACCCGTTCGCGGCCGAGGCCGAGCATCTGGAGAGCGGCGAGGATCGTGACGTGCGCCTCGGCGCCGATCACCACGTCGATCTCCGGCGCGCCGTAGAGCCCGCGCGCCTCGACGTCCCACCCCCGCCGCTGGAGGACGGCGTGGCGGGCGGCGGCCAGCGCGGTGAAGTTCGCCATCATGCCGCCGGTCGTGAGCCCGACGCTGGCCGTGCGCGGCAGGTCCAGGATCTCCAGCAGCCAGCCGGCCGCCACCTCCTCGGCGACCGAGTTCGAGGGCGCGCTGACGTAGAGGGTGGCGTTCTGGTCCCAGGTCGAGGTCAGCCAGTCGGCGGCGAGCGCGGCCGGCAGGTGGCCGCCGATGACGAAGCCGAAGTAGCGCGGCCCGGCCATGCCGACCAGCCCGGGATCGGCCGCCCGGGCGAGCCGCTCGATGGTCGCCAGCGGCTCCTCGCCCTGCTCCGGCAGCGGGCCGCCGAGGGCCGCGCGGAGCTCGTCGACCGTCACGGCCGGGCCGACCCGCCGGTGGGGGAGGGTGTCCAGGAACTCGAGCGCGAGCTCCTGCGTGCGCTTGAGGAGAGCGGCGTCCGACATACCGGCTAACCCCCTTCCCGCACCGGCTCGGCGGACTGGGCGGGGGAGCGGGAGGGGGGATCCGCCCGCCGCTCCCAGACCACCCGCGAGATCTCGGCGATCGTCCGGTCGGCGGCTTTCTCGTCCTCGTACCCCTGGGTCAGGACCACCAGCACGTAGGGGGATTCCCCGGGCGGATAGACGATCGCGGCGTCGTGGTGAATGCCCGTGATGTCCCCCGTCTTGTGGGCGACCGGGGTCCCCGCGGGCAGGCCGGCGGGGATCTTCTCGTTGAACTCCTGCGCCTTGAGGATCTCGATCATCCTGGCGCTCGAGGCCGGCTTGAAGGTCGTCCCATTGGCGAGCGCGGCCAGGGCGACCGCGAGATCCGCCGCCGTGGTGAGGTTGTTCATCCCCGCCCGGTAGGCCTTGTCGTCCTCGACCCCGCGCAGGATACGGATGCGGTAGGCGCCGAGGCTCCGCATCAGGTCCTGGGCGCGCGAGGCGCCGATCTTCTCGATCAGGAGATTCGTCGCCAGGTTCGAGCTGCGGACGATCATCCGCCGGATCAGCTCCTCCAGCGTGCGGGTGGAGCCGACGGCCTCGTAGAGCTCCGGATCGCCGTCCTCCTTGGGATCGAGGGAGAAGGAGGAGGCGTCCGCGAGGCTCTGGAACTGATTGCGCACCGGCAGCGGCTGGTCGAGCCGTAGCTCACCCTCGTCGATCGCCTGGAAGAGCGCCATCATCACCGGCACCTTCATCGTGCTGGCGGCGTGGAAGAGATGGTTCTCGTTGCGGGCGTAGGCGGCGCCGCTGCCGAGGTTGAGGTAGGCCACGGCGATCGTCCCGCCCGGCGGATGGAGGAACCGCTCCAGCCGCAGGGCGAGCGGGGAGGGCACGACCTTCGGGCCTCCCGAGGCGCAGGAGGAGAGGAGGGTGAGGGCGAGGAGCGCGGGGATGATGGATCGCATAGATTTTTTTCAGATCAACGACATCTGTCCCTTCCGTCCGTACCGGGCGACGTACCCGTCCACCTTGAATTTCCGCCGCGTGCTGTCCGAGCTCATGTAACGCACCGTGCCGAAGATCGGGCGCTCCGGCGGCCAGGGGCGGTCGTAGCGGCCGAGGGTCCAGAAGATGCCGCTGTAGGAGTTGGGATCGCGCCCATCCAGGGCGTACCGGTTGTTGAGATCGATCAGGGTGGCGAGCGCCTCGCGCGGCGAGGGGGACCACTCGAGCACCTTCTTCCCCCACAGCATCCGCAGATAATTGTGAATGCGCCCCTCCTCGCGGAGCTGCCCCTGGGCGGCGTTCCAGAGCTCGTCGTGGGTCTCCCCCGCGTCGAATTGGCCGCGCGAGTAGAGGTGCGGCCGGGGATCGCCCTCATGCTTGGCGAGAGTGGCCTGCGCCCACGCCGGGAGCGACTCGTAGCGCTCGAAGTCCTCGCGGTGGGCGGCCATGTTGTAGCCGACCTCGCGCCAGGTGATCGCCTCGTCGAGAAACTTCTCGGCCGCCGGGCCCATCCCCCACCACCCCTCGCGCGCTCCGGTCGGCCGCGCGGCGAGCCGCTCGGGGGACCACCGCTCGCGGGCGGCTACGGCGGCGAACATCTGGTGCGGCGCGACGTGGCCGAAGTGGAGATAGGGGGAGAGCGCGCTCGTCACCTCCTCGCCCGGATCGTTCCGCCCTTCGCCGTAGCGCTCCAGCCGCTCGGCGAGGAAGCGGTCGAGCGCGCGCTCGCCGGCCGAGTCCCCGCCCCGCACCGCCGCGACCGGCGGCACCGAGTGGTCGATCGGCAGGGCGGCGAGCGATCCGCCGGCCAGCAATCCGGGCGAGGCCGCCGGCCAGCGCTTCGCGATCTCCCGCGGGAGGCTCTTCAGGCGCGCGGGCAGGGGATCGGCCAGGGGGTCTTCCGCCGGAGCGTGTTCCAGGTGATCGGGGAGGACCTTCTGGAGGAAGCGCCGGAAGTGGGCGGCGGTCACATAGTCCTTGCCGGCCGCGCGGAGGGGGAGGAGGCCGTTCGAGTCGACCGCCTCCAGCCGTACCGGCAGCCGGGCCGCCGCGGCGGCGACCATGCGGGGGAGGAAGAAGGTGGGGTAGTCGTCCGTCACCACCAGGCAGGCCCGGGCGCCGAGCGCTTCGAGCAGCCCCTGGCCGGCGCCGGGCTCCGGCTCGACATACGGGTAGTAAAAGACCTCCGACCCGGCGAGGCGCTCCGCGTGGTCCGCCATTCCCTCCAGCACGAAGCGGTGAATGCGGTCGTTCGCCCAGCGGTAGCCGCAGCGCAGCGGCTCCAGGATCACCAGCGGTTTGCCGAACCGCCGCGCCTCGCCGGCGGCGCGCTCCAGGGCGAAGTTCCACCGCAGACGGCGGGATGCGATCATCCAGTAGAGGACGAATTCGCCGTCCCGAACGGTCTCGGAATTGCATTTCCGGATGCGGACGTCTGGTATCGAGATCACAGAGGGGTACGATAGCAAAGCGGCGGCATCGCCGCTTGGGGAGGAGAGAGAGTATGAGTCAACCTTTGCGGCAGGAGGGTGAGTCCGAGCACCTGATCGGGCGCGCCGAGATCGAGCGCCTGAAGAACTTTTCGGAGACCGAGCTCGACGGGCTCCCGTTCGGGGCGATCCGCCTGGACCGGGAGGGCACGATCCTGAGCTTCAACCAGGCCGAGGCGGACCTCTCGGGGCGCAAAAAAGAAAACGTCCTGGGGAAGAATTTCTTCGCCGACGTCGCGCCCTGCACCAACGTCCAGGCCTTCGCCGGCAAGTTCCGCGAGGGGGTGGCGAAGGGCACGCTCCACACCGTCTTCCCCTACGTCTTCGACTACAAGATGGACCCGCGCAACGTCTGGGTCACCCTCTTCTACAGCAACGAGACCGGCACCGCCTGGGTGTTCGTCCGCGACGACCGGCGGCTCGCGCGGCCGGATTGAGAGGATTGCCGAGGGAGGGGCTTACGCGCGAGCGGTCCGCTGGCGCTTCAGCACCGCCAGCATCACGAAGTAGATCCCCATCCCGGCCACGGCTACGGCCGGGACGGCCGGCCGTTCAGGGTGATGGCGAAGTAGACGGTGCCCGCGAAGAGGAGCCAGAAGAAGGTCTCCCCGAAAAGCGCCTGGCCCCAGCGGGGCTGGAGCCCGCTCGCGGGCACCCGTGGGCGGAGCGAGGGCCAGAGCCGGGGCACGGCGTCGAAGTAGGCCCGGTAACTCTGACCCTGGGTCGCGAGCAACTCGGACTCCTCGCGGCCGATCAGGCGGAGCAGGAAGATGGCGTGCCCGCCCACCAGGATCAGGAAGCCCAGCCGGCTCATCAGGAGCCCCATCCCCAGGGCCAGGAGGAAGTTGCCAAGATAGAGCGGATTGCGCAGATGGCGGTAGGGACCGTCGGCCACCACCCCCTCCGTGCGCAGATTCGAGTCGTGGACCCGCTCGCTCTGGAGATACGCGCTCGCCCAGGTACGCACCAGGGCGGCGATCCCCACGAGCAGGGCCGCCACCCCGAAGACCGCCTGCAAGGAGGAGCGGCTCTCTCCGCTGGACCCGAACAGCCGGACCAGGACCCCGGCGACGGTTTTGTGGTCCAGCCAGTAAGCCGAGAACCCCGCCCAGAAGAGCGGGAAGATGAACCAGAAGCGGTGGCGGAACTCGAAATCTGTGGCGCGCATGGGGGAGATACGTCTCCCCCGGGGCAAAGTTTTTCCGGATTTCTGGCGCTATTCTTCTAGAAATCCTCGACTATGCGACTTTGAAAGACACGCCGACCGGCTGAAATTCTTCGACCGTTCCCCGTTCGAGCTTTGCCCGGATCTGCTCGAATTGCCGCACGGTTTCCTGCGAGTACAGCCTTTCGCCACAATGAAGACAGACCTCGGCCCAGACTTCGAGGACCGCTGTGTTGACTCCTCCCCGGAGCAGCTTCTCCACTCGCTTTGCGACGATCTCTCCGCCACATACCGGGCATTTGCTAAACGGGATCATTCTTGGATCTCCTTCTCCGCCAATCAATCCAGCGGTTCGGGTCTGGGCGGTAAACCGTGATGAGCACGGCCCATAGGTTCTCCTGATTGTACGCCCAGACACTATGGACCGGTTCGCCACTGAAGGTCTCTCCATAGACAAGGCAGCTTGGAAACGGCTTGTCGCCTGGATAGTCCTCGATGACCTCACCCTGCAGCACACTGAAGAAAATCTCGTCGTAGGAGAGGCGATCTGCCCGGGCCTCTTCGTCGGCATGGTCCGTAATTCTTATCTTATTCCCACGGATCGCCTCGATGATCCTCTCTATCTCCACGTTTCCCCGCCTCCCCACGGCAGATTCAATTCTCCTCCTCGCTCTCCAGCCCCAGCCGTACCAGCAGGTTCTGCATCACCCGCGCGGTCAGGCCCCAGATCTGGCGCTTGCCGACGTGGTAGATGCGGATGGTGCGGGCGACATCGTCGATCAGGACCTCGCGCTCCTCGACCAGCTTGGGATTGGCGAAGGCGCTCAGGGGGAGGCTGAAGACCTCGGCGATCTCGGCGGGATTGGGCTTGAACTCGATGCCCCTGGGGATCGCTCCGACGCAGGGGATCACCCGGAAGCCGGCCGTGCTCTCGATCTCGTCCAGCTCGCCGAGCTTGAGGACGGCCTTGGGCTCGAGGCCGATCTCCTCCTGCGCCTCGCGCTGGGCCGCTTCCCAGGGGTTTTCCTTGAACTCGCGCCCGCCGCCCGGGAAGGCGATCTGGCCGCGGTGGCTCGGCAGGTTGTCGGTGCGCTGGGTGAGCACGGTCCAGAGCTCTCCGGCGTCCACGTAGAGCGGCACCAGCACCGCGGCCTGCCGCAGATCGCTCGCCGCCAAGCGCCGCGGAGGCGGCGAGGCCAGCCGGTGACGCAGGGCCAGAATCCAACTGTGGGGCTCGTTTTCCATCATTTGATCCATGGAGTCCGTACGATGTTTTCGGCGGGCCAGAGGCGCATGCCGATCGGCAGGGTCCGCGCTCCCGGCAGGCGGAGGTCCAGCTCGTAGAGATAATAATCGCCCGGCCCCCACCAGAGGGGATGCACGGCGCGCGCCTTGCCCAGGGGGAACTCGAAGACCACCGAGCCGCTGGGCTCGAGCAGGACCGGCCGGATCTCGCTGGTCCCGACCAGGAGCCGCGACGGGCCGTTCCGGTCGAGCTCGACGTCGAGGGCCGGGAGCGGCTTCGGGCTGCCGAGGAGCATCTCGACGGGGGAGCCGCCGGCCACCCGCAGGTCCCCCCGCTTGCCGCTCGGCCAGGCGTTGTGGTTCAGCAGCTTCACCCAGAGGCCGTTGCCGATCGAGACCTGCTGGCCCGGCACGCTCGCCTGGGTGGTCTCGTAGGGGAGCCACTGCCGGGCACGGGCCGAGACGACGCGGTTCTCGCCGTTCTCGGCCACCGGATAGGCAGTGGGCTGTCTCCAGAGCGGTTCCAGGAAGGGGAAGGCGAGCACGGCGAAGGCCAGCGCCCAGGCCGCTCCCGCCCGGACCGGCCGCGCGGCGAGGAACCAGAGCGCCGGGTAGAGCGGCAGGAAGTAGCGGTTGCCGAGCGGGCCGCCGCCATAGAAGTTGAACGGCCGCAGCACCAGGAAGGCGAGGACCGCGGCCGCCACGGCGAGCGGGATCGCCCACCGCCCGCGCTCCCCCCGGAAGGCGAGGAAGCCCAGGAAGAGCGGCAGGAAGTAGGGGAGGATGCCGACGTTGCGCCCCACCAGGGCGTAGGCGGCGTTCCAGCCGGCGAGCGTGAGGCTGAGCTCCGGCCGCACCGCCGCCGCCTGCAGCCAGGAGGAGTTCCCCCCGCTCACCACCTTCTCGGACCAGCGGGCGGCCGGGTACGCGACCTCCGGATAGGCCTCGCGGGCGTAGATCCCCTGGCGCTGGCCGCCATAGCCGGTGGGATCGCCGCCGGCGATCCACTGGATCGACATCGAGAGGACGGCGATCGCCAGCGCCCCGAGCGCGAGACCGGCCACCGCCTTGCCGCGCCGGGCGGCCGGGGCTCCCCAGGCGGCCAGGAACGCCGGGATCAGCAGGACGAGATAGACCGGGCGGTAGACGGCGGCGATTCCGAGCAACGCCCCCGCTCCCAGCCAGCGGGCGAGAAAGGCCCGCGGCGGCACGGTGTCCTCCCCCTCGTAGATCTGGGCCGGCTGGTCGCGCGCGGAACGCGTCTCCCAATAGACGAGGGCGAAGCCGGCGGCGACGGCGGTGAACAGGAAGAGGTCGGACTCCCCCCAGAATACGTAGGCGAAGGCGACCGAGGCGTAGACACAGGCGGCCACCCAGAGCGGCGCCGCGGGTCCGATACGCCGGCGCAGGGAGGCGGCGGCGAGCAGGGCCGCGGCGGCGAGCAGCAGGGCGTTCGCCACCACCGGCCCGCGCACCGGCGACACCGCCGCGAACGGCGCCAGCACCAGCGCATAGAGCGGCGGCTTGGCATAGACCAGCCGGTCGCCGCCGGCGCGGCTCTGGAGGATCAGCCCCTCGGGCGGCGCCCCCCAGTTGGCGACGAAGCGGTCGTAATCCTGGCGGGTATAGGTGAGGTCGAGATCGTGGACGAGGCTCGACGCCTGCATGGCGTAGGTGGCCTCGTCGCCCAGCAGGGGGAGCTTGGCGCGGTCGAGCCGCGCGGCGCCGGCGAGCGTCGCCAGGAGCAGCAGGGCCAGGACGGCCCAGCCGATGGTTTCGAGGGGGCTCCGCTTCAAATCCATTGCTCCCATCTGGGGCCGCCGAGCTTGGAGAGCCCGAGGCCGCCGAAGAGATGAGGCTCGATCCAGAGATGGGCCGGGCCCGGCGGACGCCGCACCTCGGTCTCGAAAACGGCCTCCTCGCCCGGCGCGAGGTCACGCGGTAGCGCCAACCAGGGGCGGTCCGCGAGGAGATCCCCGCCCCCCTTCACGAAGAGCTTGACCACCACGGCCACGCCGCCCGGCCCGCGCTCGCCGGCCAGCCAGCGGGCGAAACCGGTGTTGCGCACGCGCAGCCGCAGCCGCCGGCGCTCCCCCTCGGGCCACGGGAGCTCCGCGCCCTCGACCTCCAGCTCTCCGGGCAGCTTTCCCCAGGCGAGGCTGGAAGGGGAGGGGACCTCCGGGTAACCCAGCGGGTCGTCCCCGGGCGGCGGCAGCAGAGCCCATTCGCGGCAGGCCTCGACCACGGCGGCGGCGGCCCGGGCGGGATCGTGCCGCGAGCGCACGTACTCGCGCGCCGCGACGCCCATGGTCCGCAGCCGGCCGGGATCGGCGAGGAGGTGGCGGAGGAGGGCGGCGAGCGCCTCGGGCTCCTCGTCTCCGAGCGGCACGCGGGGGGCGATCTCCGCCGGGAGATCGGCGAACTGGGCGAAGTCCGAGACGATCGCCGGCCGGCCGGCGGCGAGCACGCGCAGCAGCGAGGCGGAGGTCTCGCCGGCGGTGGGATAGCGAAGGTTGAGACAGAGATCGACGGCGGCGATGGCCGCCTCGAAATCCTCGAACGGCACGAAGCCGGTGACGTGGACACGGTCCGCCACCCCGGCCCTCCGCGCCTCCCCCTCGAGATCCATCACCGGCGCCGCCTCGCCCACGATCAGCAGATGGACCGCCTCGAGACCCGGCGCGGCGAGAGCGCGCACGGCGGAGACGGTCCGCTTGATCGGGGTCTGGAAGCCGAAGGAGCCGAGCACGGGGCGGTCGAGGGGGAGGCCGAAGCGGCGGCGCAGCTCCCGGCCCGCCGCCTCGTCGGCCGCCGCCGGCAGGGGGATCCCCATCGGCACGGCCCGCACCGGCACGCCGATCTCCTCCTCGTCGAGGAACGCCGCCGCCCACTCGCTGTGCACGAGCACGCCGCGCTGCCGCCGCAGCAGGGCGCGGTGGGCGGGGAGCTCGAAGATGGGCGCGTCCCCCCAGGCGTTCCAGCGCTTGGCGAGCGCCGCGGCCTCGCCCATCCAGCCGTGATCGCGGGTGAGGCGGGCCTTGTAGTCCCAGAACCCGCTCGGCTCGTTGCGGCCGAGGGTGAGGTCGAGCAGCAGGTGGTGGAGGACGACGTCGTGGAGGGTGAGCACCCCGGGGAGGCGCATGGCGAGGTCGAGCACCGCGATGTGATAGCGGTTGTTCCCCATCTGATAGAGCGGCAATCTTCCGTCCGCGCCGGTTTCGCTCATGGCGGCCATCGGCCAGCTCCGCTCGATCGCGGGATCGACCGGCTGGTCGTCGAGGCGGATCAGCCGCACGTCCGCCAGCGCCGCGAGATGGGGGAGGAGGTCGAGGCTGTAGTCCGCGATGCCTGAGCGGACGGGGGGAAGGGGGGAGACGTAGTCGAGCTTCACCGAATCCTCCTCCCCGGCCCCTCATCACCCCGGCCCTCTTCTCCCGTCCCCTCCCGCCCTCCCTCACCGGGAGAAGAGGGAGAAGCCCCTGCGGGGCCACGGCTTTTTTCCTCCCCCGGCACGGGGGAGGCCAGGAGGGGGTTCCCCGGAGTCCGGTCCGTTTCCTTGGTTGGAGCGCCCCCTCCTGACCTCCCCCTGGAGGGGGAGGAAAAAGACAAACCCCTCCCTCCTCTCCCGGTGAGGGAGGGCGGGAGGGGACGGGAGAGGAGGGCCGGGGTGGTGAGGGCCCGGGTGGGGGGCATCGGCCGCACCCTAGACCACCAGATCGTCCTTGTCCGCCGCCATCTGCCCCTTGAGATAGGCCTCGATGAAGGGGTCGACGTTGCCGTCGAGGACGCTGTCGGCGTCGCCCACGGAGACGCCGGTGCGGTGGTCCTTGACCATCCGGTAGGGCTGGAGGACGTAGCTGCGGATCTGGCTCCCCCAGGAGTTGTCCATCTTCTTCCCCTCGCGCTCGGCCTGCTCGGCGGCCCGCTTCTGCATCTCCAGGTCGTAGAGGCGCGAGCGGAGCACCTTCATCGCCATCGCGCGGTTCTTGATCTGGCTGCGCTCGTTCTGGCAGGAGACCACGATGCCGGTGGGGAGGTGGGTCATGCGCACCGCCGACTCGGTCTTGTTGACGTGCTGGCCGCCGGCGCCCGAGGAGCGGAAGACGTCGACCCGCAGGTCCTTGTCGTTGATCTCGATCTCGACGGTGTCGTCGACTTCCGGGTAGACGTCCACCGAGGCGAACGAGGTGTGGCGCCGCGCCTGGAAGTCGTACGGGCTGATCCGCACCAGGCGGTGCACACCATGCTCGCTCTTCAGGTAACCGTAGGCATAGGAGCCGCGGACGGCGAAGGTGGCGCTCTTGATCCCCGCCTCCTCGCCGTCCAGGCGGTCGAGCAGCTCGACCTCGTAGCCGTGCGCCTCCGCCCAGCGCAGATACATGCGGAGAAGCATCTCGGCCCAGTCCTGCGACTCGGTGCCGCCGGCGCCGGGGTGGATGGCGACGATGGCGTTCTTGTCGTCGTCCGGGCCGGAGAGCTTGAGCTGCAGCTCGAGCTTGTCGAGCTCGCTTTCGAGGCGGCCCAGGAAGTGGTCGAACTCGGGGTCCGCTCCGCCGTCGGCGAGCAGCTCGCGCCAGGTGTCGAGCTCCTCGGCGTCGGCGCGCAGGCGGTTCAGGGTTTCGAGGCGCCGCTCGATGTCGCGGCGCTTCTGGAGGATCGCGGCGTTCTTGCCCGGGCTGTCCCAGAAGCCGGGCGTCTCCATCTGGTGGTCGATCTCGGCCAGCTCCCGCTCCAGGTCGGTGGCCTCAAAGATACCCCCGGAGGTTGGTGAGCTGCTCGGCGAGGGTATCGATCTTCTGCTGGACTTCGTAAGCGATCATGATTCAGCTCCTTGTTCGCGCGAAATATATCCCAAGTGCCGCCCCCGCGAGGATCGTCGAGAGCGCCGGCACCAGCCAGGGGCAGCGGCTGAACGGCGTCAGCTCCTTCTCCCCGAGCACCCGGGCGCGGATGATCCCCTGCCGATCAACCCCGATCAGCTCCTGGACCGAGCCGTCCGGGGCCACATAGGCGGAGACGCCGGTGATCGCCGCCCGCAGCAGCGGCCGGCGGTTCTCGGCGGCGCGGAAGCGGGCGGCCCGGAAGTGCTGCCAGGGCGCCGAGGTGTCGCCGTACCAGGCGTCGTTGGTGATGGTGACGAGGACCGTGGCGCCGCGCTGGACGAGCGCCGCGACCTCGGAAGGGAAAACCACCTCGTAGCAGATCGACATTCCGATCTGCTCGCCGGCCCAGGGGAGGAGCACCGTCCGGTCCGCCGGCCGGTACTCGCCGGCGTTGCGCGCCAGCTTGTCCATCCAGCCGAAGACGCCGCGGAAGGGCACGTACTCGCCGAAGGGGACGAGATGATGCTTGTCGTAGCGGGCCACCTCCCCCGCGGACGAGACCAGGAAGGCCGAGTTGTAGAAGGCGTCGCCCACCGGCGAGCTGGAGCTGAAGAGCACCGTGCAGCCGCGGTCGGTGAGGGTGGCGAGGTCGGCGTCGAGCAGCGGTGCGCGGTGGTAGAGGAACGGCCACGCCGCGCTCTCGGGCCAGATCAGCAGCGAGCCCGGCTGGCAGGACTCCAGCGACTGCGCGATCAGCTTGCGGTAGTTGCGCATCACCGCCTCCTCGTCGTAGACGGTGAGGTTGGCGATGTTCGGCTGCAGCAGGCGCACGGGGTGGCCGAAGCCCGGCATCTCTCTCCAGGCGGTGGCTTCCTGGCGCAGGCTCCAGCGCCCGGCCAGGGGGAGGAGCAGGAGGGGGACGAGCAGGCCGATCGCCGCCGGCTCCCAGCGCCGGCGCTGGATCGAGGCGGCCACCGCCGTGCTGGCGAGCACCGCCAGGAACGAGATGCCGTAGGCGCCGATCCAGCCCGAGAGCGGCAGGGCGCCCGGCACCTCGATCCACGAGTAGCCGGCGAGATTCCAGGGGAAGCCGCCGCCGAGATAGGTGCGCAGCCATTCGAGCGCCACCCAGAGCGCCGGCAGCACCAGCAGGCGCTCCATGCCCCCCCGGCGCCAGACGCGGGAGCCGAGCCACGCGAAGAGAGCGTGGAAGAGCGCGAGGTAGGCGGCGAGCAGGCTGGTCAGCGCGATCGCGACCGGCAGGGCCATGCCGCCGTAGGTCTGCAGCGTCGGCACGATCCAGTAGAGGCCGGTCATCCACGCCGCGTAGCCATGCACCCAGCCGAGCCGGCCCGGGCGCGGCGACGAGAGGAGCAACATCAGCGGCGCGAGCGCGATCCACGCCGCCAGCGAGAAGGGGTCCTTGCCGAAGCAGAGACCCCACAAAACGCCGCCCGCGGCGGCGAGGAGATAGCGGACGAGGGGGTGTTTCAGGAACCTACTCCGTCACCCAGGTATCCAGCTTGTACCCCTTGCGCACCTGGTCGGCCACCTTCTGGGCGTCGTCGTGCGACTTGAAGGGGCCGATGCGCACGCGGTACATGGTGCGGCCGCCGCGGTTGATGGGGGAGAGATAGGCCTTCTGGCCGCCGCCGGTCAGCTTGCCCCGGATGCGCTCGGCCTGGGCCTGGTCGGCCGAGGAGAAGACCTGGATCACGTAGGACCCCTTGGGGATGGCGGGCGCCGCGGCGGTCCTGGTGGCCTTGGTTTCGGCCGTCTTGGTCGCAGCCGCCTTGGCCGGGGTCGTCCTGGCTGGCGCCGGAGCCTCCGGAGGGTTGGCGGCCGCCGCGGCCGCCGCGGCGGCGCGCGCCGCCTTGCGGCGGTTGCGGCGCTCCTGCGCCGGGTCGATCGTGGAGGGATCCGTCGCGGGCTCCGGGTCCGGACGGGCGGCCTGCCGCGGCGCGGGCTCTTCCTCGGCCGGCTCGGCGGCCTGCCGCGGGGGATTCCGGGCCTCCGGCTTCTTGCCGCCCAGATCCTCGAGCAGGGTGCTGCCCCCGGGGGCGGGCGCGGCGGCCTCCTCCCCGCGCGACTTGTCGTCCGCCGCCTTCTTGCTGTTCTTGTCGAAGAACTCGAGCTCCTCGAGGTTCTTCCCCTCCTGCGCGGCGTCGGACGGCGGCGTGTTGCGGACCAGTTGCTCCTGGGCATTGCGGGCGGTGCTCTCGCGCCCGATCCAGACGCCCGAGAAGAAGGCGCCGAGGAGGCAGGTCAGCAGGATCACGAAGGCGACGACGACCTGACGGTTGGTCAGGGCGATCTCGTAGTAACTGGGCTCGTGCGATTCAGCCACGTCGGTTCAGGCTCCCACGGCACATCATTTTTTGAGGAAGGCTTGGAGGAATTCCACCGGGAACGGAAAGATGATGGTCGAATTCTTCTCGGCCGAGATCTCCGTCAGCGTCTGCAGGTACCGGAGCTGCAGGGTGGTCGCGTTCGCGGAGATGATGTCCGCCGCCTCGGCCAGCTTCACCGAGGCTTCCAGCTCGCCGGCGGCATGGATGATCTTAGCGCGCTTCTCGCGCTCGGCCTCGGCCTGCCGCGCCATGGCGCGCTGCATGTCCGGCGGCAGGTCGACGTTCTTGACCTCCACCATCGACACCTTGATCCCCCAGGGATCGGTGTGCTGGTCGATGATCGTCTGGAGCTGCAGGTTCAGCTTCTCGCGCTCGGAGAGCAGGTCGTCCAGCTCGGCCTGGCCGAGCACCGACCGCAGGGTCGTCTGGGCGAGCTGGCTGGTGGCGTACTTGTAGTTCTGCACCGCCACCACCGCGCGCGCCGGATCGACGACGCGAAAGTAGATGATCGCGTTCACCTTCACCGAGACGTTGTCGCGGGTGATCACGTCCTGCGGCGGCACCTCGAGGACTTCCGTCTGCAGCGAGACCTTGGTCATCGTCTCGAACGGCCAGAAGATGAGCACCAGGCCCGGGCCCTTGGGCTGCGCCGCCAGGCGGCCGAGCCAGAAGGTCACCGCGCGCTCGTACTCCTTGAGGATGTTGACCCACTTGAAAAATAGAAAGATTCCGACGAAAACGATGGCGAAGAATCCGAACCCGATGGATGGCATAAGGCCTTTCCGTTGATTTCAGCAGGATGGAATCATGCGACGGCTTCCGGGCGGTGGCGCACCGCCAGGGTGAGGTTGCGGACCGCTACCACCTCGACCGGCTCCCCCATGGCCACCGGCTCCTCCGCGACCGCGTCCCAGATCTCGCCGTGGACGAAGACCTTGCCCCCGGGGTTGAGCGGCGAGCGGGCGACGCCGATCTCGTGGATCAGCCCCTCGACCCCGGTGCGCACCGGCAGGCGCTGGGCGCGCAGAGCCATGGAAGCGAGGAATCCGACCACCAGGAGGGAGAAGCCCGCCACCATGGCGATCAATTCCCCGCTGACCCGCAGCGCCGGCTCCGGGGTCTTGAACAGCATCAGGGAGCCGAGGACGAGGCAGGCGATGCCCGCGACCCCCAGCATGCCGTAGCTGGTGACCTTGATCTCCAGGATGAAGAAGAGGACCGCGAGCAGGATCAGCGCCACCCCCGCGTAGTTGACCGGCAGCACCGACAGCCCGTAGAACGCGAGGACCACGCAGATCGCCCCCACCACCCCGGGGAGGACGGCGCCGGGGTGCATCAGCTCGAAGAGCAGGCCGAGCGAGCCCAGACCCAGCAGGAGATAGGTGATGTTGGGATCGGCGATCACGCCGAGCAGGGAGCGCAGGGGGGAGACCGTGAACGGCCGCACCGCGGCGCTCGCCGTGTGCAGGGTCACCTGGTTGGCCCCGCGCTGGACCACCCGGCCGTCCAGCGCGCGCACCAGCGCCGGCACGTCCGGGGCGACGATCTCGATCAGCTTGTTCTGGAGCGCCTCGCCGGCCGTGTAGGAGCGGCTCTGGAGGACCGCCTCCTCGGCGAGCTGGACGTTGCGGCCGTTGCGCACGGCGAGCGAGCGGACGTTGGCCGCCGCGTCCTGCTCGATCTTCCTGCCCATCACGCCGTCGATATCCTTCCCCTGGCCGTCGACCGGATGGGCGGCGCCGGCATTGGTGCCCGGCGCCATGGCGGCGACGTCGGCGGACATCAGGATGAAGAATCCGGCCGAGGCGGCCTGGGCCCCGCCCGGAGCGACGTAGACGACGACCGGCGTCCGCGCGCCGAGGATCGCCGTCGTGATGTCGCGGGTCGAGGTCATCAGCCCGCCGGCCGTGTCGAGCTCGACGACCAGCGCCGCCGCGTTCCGGCGGTCCGCCTCCTGGATCGCGTCCGCGATCAGCTCCGCCGAGACGGGGTGAATGGGCGACTTGACCTTCACCAGCAGCACCTCGCCCGAGCCGCGAGCCGGCGCCGCCAGGAGGAGCGGCGCGAACAGACCGGCAAAACCGAGAGCGAGGAGAGCCAGGGCCAGGGGGCGGGAGGGTTTTGAAGGGGAGCGCATGAGTTGACGATTCAGTATATCAGGGCTGTTTTCTTCTCCCGCTCGCGGGGAGGCCCGCATCCGCCAGCGATGCCGCCAGGATCGCCAGCACTCCCACGAAGGGGGTGTGGTGGCGGGCTCCGCTCTCGAAGACGCTGTCGATCGCCCAGAAATAGAGGATGGTCAGCAGGAAGAGCACGATCTCGGGGCGCCGCGGCCAGGCGGTGGAGGCGCGGACGAAGAAGGCGGCGAGCACCAGGGCCCAGATCCCCCACCAGTAGGCGTTGGAACCCAGCTTCGCCAAGGCGTAGGACTTCCCGCCGATGCCGAGCCCGCGCTTCAAGGTCTCGTAGACGCCCACGCCGTCGTCGCCCAGGAAGAGGACCTGCTTCTTGAGCGAGAGGAGCAGGAAATCGTCCGGATTCTCGCGGATCCATTCCTTGCCCCACTGGTAGCCCAGGCGGCTGCGCGTGAGCTCGTCGTAAGGCCGTAGCGACCGCTCGCCGTCCGGGATCCAGCCGCCGGTCGCCCGGGGGTTGTTGGCCCGGTAGAAGACGTCGCCGCCGCTGCTCGAGACCAGGACCGGAGTGTGGAGCACCCGGTAGTTCCGGAGGCTCCACGGCAGGAGGACGACGATCATGCCGGCGGCGAGCAGGGCGAGGCGCGCCGCGATCCGGAGGACGGGAGCGCGGAAGAGCAGCTCGTAGGCGAGGAAGACGCCGACGAACAGCAGGATCCCCGGCTGGGTCAGGGTGCAGTACCCCAGCACCATGCCCGCCACGAACCGCATCGCCACCGCCTTCCCCGGCGAAGGCTCCTCGCCGGTCCGCAGGTAGAGCAGGAGCAGGACCGGCAGCAGGAAGATGATCACGCTCTCCTTGGTGGCCACGCCGGCCGAGGCGATCAGGTTCGGCCAGAGGGCGAGCAGGAGCGTCGCCAGCCGCGCGGTCGCCTCGCCGAGACGCCGGGCGAGGGCGTAGACGGCGAGCATCGCGCCGGTGAAGAGCAGGAGGTTGGCGACGTTCACCGCCAGGGGGCTCACGCCGAGGAGCCGGAAGTGGACCAGCAGGACGAAGGGGTAGCCGGGGGGCCACTCGGCCCACTCGGCCTGGGGGGTCTGATAGGTGAGGCCGCGCGCCAGCCGCGCCGCCAGGTCGTAATAGGCGAGGCCGTCCGAGGCGAAGGGCGCGGGGAAGAGGAGCATCCAGGCGATACGCAGGGCGAGGCCGGTGCCGATCACCAGGGCCAGCCAGCGCCAGCGGGGGATGGCCGCGAGCCGTTCGCCCACCGACTCGAGCAGGGCCGTCAGCCGGTACCGCGCGGCCCAGAGGAGGGCGGCGGCGGCGGCGGCGGCGCTCAAGCCCAGCAGGACGCCGATCCCCGCGCGGCCGCCGGCGGCGAGGTCCCAGGTGTACTTGGGAACGGTGTAGAGGGCTTCGAGGACGACGATCACGAACAGCGCGGTGAGCAGCCGGCTCGCCCCGGCGGTCCACCCCGCGGGGACGACATCCGCCGCGCCCCCGGTCACCGGTACGGCCGATGGGTGGAGCGGCGCGAGCGGGCGGCTCCTTTCTGACGGTTCGGACAGCATCGCTTTCTCCTCGGAACGCGGTTGGACGCGAGGCACACGGGTGCCGTCCGGGAGCGAAGCAAAGATGGGGCCAGAGCGGCTCAGAGCGCCGCGCGGCGCTGCGGCTTCTTCTCCTCGCCGAGGGCGGCGAGCCGGCGGGTGGCCAGGGCATGGGTGGACATCGGCTCGGCGTCCAGGCTCTTGGGCGGGGTCACCTTGCGGTAGTACTTGCGAGCCACGTCCGGCAGGCCGTACTGCTCGGCGAGACGGCCGAAGACGTACCAGTCGTCGGCGCCGGGGGCCTCGCCGGGCTTGGCGCCGATCGCCTGCACGATGATCCGGTAGGCCTCGGCGGTGCGCCCCTTCTCGGCGTAGAGGCAGGCGAGGGTATGGAGGGCGGGCGACTGCGTGTAATCGGAGAGGGTGGCGGCGCGCTGCCCGAAGTCGAGCGCCTCGTCGTCCACCCGGCCGCGCTCGAGGAGCAGCCAGGCGAGCTCGTTGTAGTTGCTCGCCGTCGCCTTGCCGGACTTGACGATCTGCCGCAGCCGCGCCTCGGCCTGGTCGAGGTCGCGGGCGTGCAGGGCGTCGCTGGCGAGCAGCTGGAGGGCCCAGGGATCGTCGGCCGCGCGCTGCAGGCGCCGCTCGGCGAGGGCGCGGATCTCTTCCCAGCGTCCGAGGGAGACGAGGGCCAGGGCATGCAGCCGCTCGGCGCGCTCCGAGCCCGGGGCGGCGGCGAGCAGGCGCCCCGAATCCTCCTCCATCTCGGCGAAACGGTCGGTGGCCGCGTCGCCCAGGGCGAGCGCCATGTCGAAGGCGTTGCGCCGCGCCGGATCGGCGGCGGCCTCGCGGCAGGCGCGCAGCAGGGGGAGCGCCCTGGCGCTGCTCTCCCGGGCGGTGGTGAGCAGGGCGGCGGCGGCGCAGCGCGCGTCGTCGGCGCTCGCCGCGGACTTTTCGGTCCACAGCGCCGGGAAGGGGCTCTGGGGGATGGGATCGCCGCCGTTCCCCTCGTCGCCTCCGGTCTCCTCGCGCGCCCAGTCGAGCCACTTGCGCGCCCCGGCGAGATCGCCGCGCTGGAGCCGCCGGAGCGACTCCTCGCCGAGCATCGAGACGACGGTGCTCAGCGCCGCGATCCGGTACTCCCCGGCGTCGGGCACGACGTAGACGTTGAGGTTCCTGGCGCTCTTCTCGAAGGGGAAGGAGAGGCCGACGCGATAGCCCGAGGCGTCGTCGCCGGCGACCGTCTCCTGCAGGGCGCCGAGGGCGAAGTCGACCGCCACGTTCCAGGGCACCTGCTGCGAGCGCAGCTGCCGGCGGGCCGGAGCGGTGCCGGCGTCGAGCAGCCGCTGGGCCTGCCCGCTCTCCTTGAGGATGCCGGGCTGGACGTCGCGGGAGAAGAGGGCGGCCAGCTCCTTGAAGTCGAGCCGCTCGCCGGTGGTCATCGCCATCAGCCGGCGGGCCGGGGTCGCCGGCTGATTCGCCGGCAGCGCGATCTCCTCGTGCCGCCGCGCCCGGCGCAGGGCGTCGGCCATCGAGAGCAGGGCGGCGGCGTTGTCGGACTGGCGGCTGGCCCGCTCCATCAGGGCCGCGGCCTCGGGGTAGCGGCGCGCCAGCGCCAGGTTCTGGGCCGCCGCCTGCAGGGCCGAGGCGCGGGCGGTGTCGTCGCCGAACGCGCGCTCCCCCTCGCGCACCGCGGCGTCGACGCCGTCGGTGGCGGCGGTGGCGACCAGCGAGAGGACGGAGCCGGTCTGCGAGTCCTTCATCTGGGCCGCCAGCTCCTTGGCCTCGGCGAAGCGCCCCGCCCGCACCAGGGCGATCAGCAGGCTGTCGTCGACGGTCTTCGCCGCGAGGTCCTTCTTGAGCGCCTTGTACTCGTCGATCGCGGCGCCGAGGTCGGCCCCCGGGCTGTAGCGCAGGCCGTGGGCGTCGTGCTCGAGGAGGATAGCCAGATCGGCGCGGGTGACCGGGTCCCTGGGATCGAGCTCCCGGGCCTTGCGGTAGGCGGCGAGGGCGCCGGCGCGGTCGAAGCCGGGGCCGAAGCGGCGGCCGAGCTCGTCGTGCTGCAGGACCCAGCCGAGCTGGCGCCAGGCGGCGGCGAGCTTCGGCTCGAGGCGGATGGCCCGCCGCGCCTCCTCGCGCGCGGCCTCGCCCATGCCGCCGGCGAGCAGGGCGCGGGCGATGCGGGTGCGGGGGAGGGCCTTGGCCGGCTCCGCCGCCGCCAGGCGCTGGAACTCCGCCAGCGCCTCGCGCACCCGGCCGGCGTTGAGGTGGGCCTCGCCGACCTGATCGAAGAGCAGGAGCGCGATCTTGTCCTCCCGCGCCTCGCGCACGCCCGAGCGCAGGGCCTCGAACTCCTTGGGGGAGATGCGGCGCTTGCCGGTGTCGAGCCGGAAGGTGGCGGTGACGACGTTGCCGCCGGCCGCGGCGTACTCCTCCGACAGGGTGGCGGGGCCGAGACGGCGCACCCGCGCGGCGGGCAGCGGCTGCGGCGCGTAGCCCGGCGGCGGCACGATCCGGTAGCGGACCTCGACCGTCATCGGCCGGCTGAAGACGTAGTCGGCCTGCCGGGGCTCGGGGCTCGCGTCCTCGCCGTCGCCGCCGAGGAGCTCGTCGGGGAGGCGGTTGAGCAGCGACGCCGGGCTGATCCCGACCCCGGCGTTGCGCTCGTCGGTGAAGCCGCGGCGGGCGTTCTTCACCTCGACCCGCAGGCGCATCGGCGCCGAGAGGTCGGTGGCGTTGGAGTGGCTCACCGCGCCGAGGTCCTCGGCGAGGTAGGCGGTGGTGGCGTACTCCTTGAGCGCCTGGCGCACCGTCTGGCCGTCCTGGAAGGAGTACAGGGCCCGCACGTCGCGCTCGATCGCCCCCTGGTATTCGCTGGTCTCGACGATGCGCGAGGGGCCGAGATCGGCGAGGAAGACCTCGCGGGTCTCGACCTGCCGGTTCTCGGCGGAAGTGGCCTCGGGGGTGCGGACCAGGCCGGTGGCGGTGGGGCTGGCGACGAGGGCGCGCCGCCCCTGGTCGGCGACCGGCAACTCGCCGGCCCGCGCGTACGGATCGGTGGGGTCGATCCAGATCGCCGGCGCGCCGGGCACGACGACGATCGCGTGGTTGAACAGGCCGAAGCCGGGGAGCGACTCCTCGACGTCCTGGTCGCTCTCGTCGGCGTTGAGCAGGGCCACGTAGGCGGGGATGTCCGCGGCGCGCAGCAGGGCGGTCAGCAGCACCGCCTTGTCCTTGCAGTCGCCGAACCGGCGCTTCAGCGTCTCGGCCGGGGTGCGGGGGATCAGCCCCCCCTCGCCGAGCTCCATGCCGGTGTAGCGGACCTCGTCGCTCATCCGGGCGAGGATGCGGTTGATCGTCTCGAGCTGCGAGGCCGGCGGGGCTCCCGCCGACGCCGAGCGCAGGAAGGGCGCGATGTCGGCGCCGCGGATCGAGCGGTCGACGATCTCCGAATAGCGGCGCGCCAGATCGGCCCACGAGCGGCCGGTCGAGAAGGCCACGTAGGCCGAGCGCGGCGTCTCCGCCGGCAGCCCCGGCTCGGGATCGTCCGCCGGGTCGAGGTCGCGGGCCTCGAAGGTCAGCCGGCGGCGCCCGGCCACCACCTCCTCCCGCGGGGAGACTCCGGGCAGCTCGCGGGCGACCCAGCGCAGCGGCATCGCGGCCGGCGCCTCGAGCGTCAGCCGGGCGTGGAGCAGGGGCATCCCGGGATCGAGGCTGTGCAGCCGCACCACGCCGCCGTCGAAGAACGGCGCGGTGTCGCGCACCGTCACCTGCTGCTCGACGACGGCGCCGGCGCGGGTGGCGGGGAGCGGGGCGCGCAGCACCCGGCCGTCCTCGAACATGTCGGCGGCGTCCCGGGTGGCGCTGTTCTCGGCGATGGTCGCGGGATCGAGCAGGTGCTCGGCGCCGTCGGGCGTGATGACGCGGGCGCGGATCTCCGGCCGCGCCTGGTGCCAGGGCTCCCACCCCTCCTCGACCGTCGACCAGCTCTCGTGGGCGCCGGCGGTGAGGATGCGGTAGACCAGCCGCTGGCTGTAGGTCTCGCGCCCGGCCTCGTCGAAGCTGTAGCTCGCCTCCATCAGGAGCACCACGACGTCGTCCCCCTCTTCGCCCTGGATCCGGGAGGCGGCGCGGGCCACCGCGGCGGGATCGCCGGCGAACGCCGCGCCTTCCCAGGGCGCGGCCGGGCCCGTGCCGCTGCCGGCGGCCATGCCGGCGAACAGCGGCAGGCTCGCGAGCGCCAGCGGGGCCAGCAGGGACATCGACTTCAGGGCGAAGCTGCGGCGGGGGTGGAACTTGACAGGCATCGCTTCTCCAGGGGGTGCGAGGGGACTCCCGGTTCGGGCCGGCGGGGTCGATGGGATTCTAGCATGTCGCGGCGCGCCGTCCGCCGCCCGGGGGCGGTATAGAATCGGCGAGCCGTACAACCGAACCGCCATGCGGAGACATTGAGATGACAGGGCGTCTGTTTCCACGCTGTCTCGCGGCCCTCGGCCTCGGGCTCTTCTGCGCCGTGGCGTCGGCGGCCGCGCCGCCGGCGGCGCCCAGCCGCCTCGCCGCCGTGCCCCTCACGCCGACCGCGGTGAAGCTCACCTGGAAAGACCGCGCCACCGGCGCGACCGAGTACCGGGTCGAGGTGAGGACCCTCGACGGCGCCTTCGAGGACGTCGGCGCGGTTCCGGCCGGCTCCAGGGAGGCCGAGGTCCAGGGGCTGCAGCCGGCGACCGCCTACGTCTTCCGGATCCGCGCCGGCCGCTCGGGCACCTTCTCGGAGTACTCCCGGGACGCCGCGGTCACCACCTTCGCGGTGCCGGGCCCCTGCGTGGCCGACGCCCAGACGCTCTGCCTCGGCGGCCGGTTCCGCGCCCGGGCGGTCTGGAAGGCCGCCGGCGGCCAGGCCGGCGCGGCTTCCGTCCTGCCGGTCCCTTCCCGGGACTCCGGGATCTTCTGGTTCGTCTCGCCCGACAACCTGGAGCTGCTGGTCAAGGTGCTCGACGGCTGCGCCGACAACGGCCGGCACTGGATCTTCACCGGCCCCGCCACCAACGTCCAGTACCTGCTGACCGTGACCGACACCCGCACCGGCCAGGTCCGGGTCTACTTCAACCCCCAGGGGGTCACGCCCCAGGCGGTCACCGACACCCTCGCCTTCGACGGCTGTCCGTGACAAGATCGGGGAAAAGACTCCAAAAGCGTTTACGGCACCTCGCCTGCTCTGGTATCTTTGTGAGTCCTGATACAGGGAGGCGTCCGTCTTTGTCGCTGCGCGGCCAGAGACCCCACCGCCCTAAAAAAGGTGGCCGCCGGCGGTGTCCAGGGCCGGCGCACCGAAAAACTACGGCCTCATAAGAGACCAGGAGCGACAGAGAACATGGGAAAGAAGCTTTTCGTAGGCAATCTGAACTTCAAGACCAACGACGACGATCTCCGCACGTTGTTCAGCCAGGCTGGCACCTGCGAGTCGGCGACGGTCATGATGGATCGCGCCACGGGCCGCTCGCGCGGCTTCGGCTTCGTCGAGATGAGCTCGGACGAGGAGGCCGTGAAGGCGGTCCAGCAGTTCAACGGCTACGATTTCCAGGGGCGCAACCTGAACGTCAATGAGGCGCGCGAGCGCACCCCCGGCGGCCCGCGGCCGGGCGGCTACGCCGGCGGCGGCTATGCCGGCGGCGGTGGCGGCGGCCGTGGCGGCTACGCCGGCGGTGGCGGTGGCGGCTACGGCGGTGGCGGCGGTTACGGCGGCGGTGGCGGTGGCTACAGCGGCGGCGGTGGCGGCGGCTACGGCGGCGGGGGTGGTGGCTATGGCGGCGGCGGCGGTGGTGGCGGTGGACGCCGCGACGGCGGCCAACGGCGCGGACGTTAAGCGGTCACCAAGGATAATTTTTGAAAAGCGCCTGGTTAATCCAGGCGCTTTTTTGATGTGCTCAGAGTGGGCTCGCAACGCCTGCAGGAAGTGAGTGCCAGCCGGGTATCTCCAGGTTGTGTAAAGAGTCACTTTGCCGACTGCGACCTAACGTTCCCCGAAGAGCTCGTAGGAAAGAATGCTCAGGCAGTAAATAGCTGCCGTTTCGACCCGAAGAATGATGGGGCCTAGGGTGAGGGGAATGCAGCCGTGCGAGCGCGCGAGTGCGATCTCAGCCGGGGTGAAATCGCCTTCCGGTCCGATGAGCATGAGGACGCTCGCTGGCCGCGCCCCCTCGTAGTTTTCGGCGTAGTCGGCCAGGATATTTTTCAAATGTCGCGCGCCTGGCTGGAGCGAGCCGACAAGGCGCAGATCGAAGTGTAGCGGTCTTCCTGATGAATGCGGTGAGTGGTGCTCCGCGGATATCGCGCGTTCGTTCCGGCTTGCGGGTGAGAAACCAGCGCTTGCGTTGACCGGCGAGGTCACGGATTCGATCTCGCGGAAGAAATCGTCGGGCGCGCGCGGAAAATGTATCTGCGGGAGCCAGTTTTGCCCGCATTGCTTGGCCGCCTCAAGGGCAACAGTCTGCCATTTTGCCCGCTTCTGTGCCGCGCTCTCGGGGTCAAGGTGTACCACGGTGCGAGCCGAAAGGAGGGGGAAGATCTCCGTCGCGCCAAT
>Ga0070665_100000478_pt1 | contig 57683 bp, 40 predicted proteins | sample KBSS13metaG_FD_65862 | JGI IMG/M metagenome (GOLD analysis project Ga0070665, IMG submission 65862) | Switchgrass rhizosphere microbial communities from Kellogg Biological Station, Michigan, USA - KBS S1-3 metaG | ecosystem: Host-associated > Plants > Roots > Rhizosphere > Soil ...
CGGACGACCTGCTCACAAATCGGCCGATCCTCTCGATCACGTACTCCGTGCCAGAGCCGGCCAGTTGGCTGTTGGCGTGCTGCGGAGTCCTGCTGCTTACCGGCCGCCGGGTCCGCCGGGGTCCTCGATAAACCTCACTCTGCCTGGACTCGAGACTTTGTGTCGCTTTCTGCGCCGGCGTTCGCCCATTTGGCCATCACGGGCGGTCCACGCACAGCGTAGGGCGTAAACAATCCTCGCACCGGACGCCGGATTTCGTACTATTTTCACCGGAATTTCGCAGCGATTCCGCGATTCTTTGAAGTCGCTCCTATCGGTTTCGCAAGTTAAACTGAACACTCGTCCGGTCGCTGCTGATTTTTCGCCATGGAGTGTAGGCGTGGCGCCAATACACGCTCAGTCACGGTCTGCAGAAGATCTGGGCAGGTCGATTTCATCGGCCCGCGACGGCTCGTTTGCAGCGCTGGGGCAGCTCTTCGATCATTACCGGGACTATTTGCTGCGAATTGCCAACGAGGAACTAGCCAGCAACCTGGTTCCCAAAGTCTCTCCATCGGACCTGGTTCAGGAGACCTTTCTGGAAGCGGCCAAGGGCTTTCCACAATTCCGCGGCCGCACAGAGACCGAGTTACAAGCGTGGCTGCGCCACATACTGCGCAACAACTTGTGCGACGCGCGACGAAAGTACATCCAATCGCAAAAGCGTTCAATATTATCCGAGCTACCGCTACAGAGGTCCGACAATCACGGCGCAACGATTCCAGAACCGAGTTCCGACGATTCTTCGATCAGCGCACCACTGATTCGCGCAGAAGAGATCGTTGCGCTGCGAGCGGCGTTATCTCGACTGTCGGATGACCAGCGCCGCGCGATCGAGTTGCACACCTATCAAGGCTTGCCATTCGATCTCGTCGGCGCCGCGTGTGGACGATCGAGCGAAGCCGCGCGCAAGTTGTGGGCCCGCGCTCTAGAGAATCTGGCCGATGAGATGACAAAACAAAATGGATGAGCGATTTTCGCCAGATCCTGCCGCAGACGCTGTCGTGACCGACTACCTGGTCGCTTACCAGCAGCGAGTCGAGGCCGGAGAGACCGTACACCACTCACGGTCGACAGACACCGCGACGCCAGAGGCCGTCCGTCAACGGATCGATCGCGCCGCGCGCTGCATTGATCTACTTGTGGCGATCAAGCCAGCCAAGGGCAAGCGACTCGGCGAGCTGTATCCGCAGCAGGTTGCTCAGGACGGACCTGCGGGCCCCGAGACGAACGGCGCCACTGGCGCCACAATCGCCGCTACCGAATCGCCAGCGACCGACGAGGACCGGCCGGCCAAGCCTCGACAGCTGGGCCGATTCGAGATCCGCTCTGAGCTTGGCAGCGGTGGCTTTGGCATTGTCTATCGCGCCTGGGATCCGCGGACTGCCCGCGAAATAGCGCTGAAGATCCCGCGCATCGAATCGCTGGCTTCTCCCGAATTGCAATCTCGCTTCGAACAAGAGGCCGAGGCCAGCGCCCGGCTGGATCATCCGCATATCGTGCCGGTGCTCGAGGCGGGTGTCGATGGCATGCTGCCGTACATCGCCAGCATTTACTATCCAGGCGTGAACTTGGCGCTCTGGCTACGCGAGCGAACGGCGCCCATCGCGCCGCGGGACGCAGCGCTGCTGATGGCGCAACTCGCCGAAGCGGCGGACCACGCCCACGCCAAGGGAGTGCTGCACCGCGATATTAAGCCGAGCAACGTGCTGCTCTCGCACGCGGCCAGTGAAGACCAGAGCGTCGCCGACGCGGCGCGCTTCGAGTTGAAGGACTCAATCGCCAAGCTGATGGACTTTGGTCTGGCAAAGCTGGCCGACGGGGCCCGCGACATGACCCGCTCGGGCGCCATGCTCGGCACCGTCCGGTACATGTCTCCCGAACAAGCCGGCGGCCGCACCCGCGAAATCGCCGCCGCGTCCGACATCTACAGCCTGGGCGCCGTGCTGTATGAGTTGCTGACCGGGCAACCGCCGTTTGCCAGCGATTCTGACGTCGAAGTCTTGCGGCGCGTGATGATCGACGACCCGACGCGAATCCGCATCCGCCGGCCCGACGCGCCGCGCGATTTGGAAACCATTTGCGCGAAGTGCCTGGAGAAGGAGCCTGCCAAGCGCTACGCGACGGCCGGTGATTTGGCGGCCGACCTGCGCAGGTTCCTGGCCGGCGAGCCCATCCACGCCCGCCGCGCCGGCCCGGCCGAGATCGCCTGGAAATGGTCGCGCCGCCGCCCCACGGCCGCGGCCTTAATCGCGGTCTGCGCGGCGTCGCTCGTGGCGGGCGTAGTGGGAATTGCGATTTATAACGAGACCTTGCGTGACGCGGCGCACGAAGCGGAACTCCAGGCCGCACATGCCGAAGAGTTGACGCGCGAAGCCCAATCGCAAGCCGCGCGAGCCGAGCAACTTCTCTACGCCGGCGACATGCGGGCAGCCCAGCTCGCCTTGCAGAGAAACCGGGCGCCCGAAGCGCAAGAACTGCTTGATCGGCATCAACCAGTGGCTGGGGGGCCGGATCGTCGCGAGTTCGCCTTTGGTTTCCTGGTAACGACGCTTGAGGCGAATTACGCCGCGCTCGAGGCTCATCCGGCGCCGGTTTATTCCGTGGCCTTCTCACCCAGCGGCCCCCATATTGCCACTGCTTGTGGCGACGGAAATCTGCGCATCTTTTCACTGCCAGGTTTGGAATACATCCGAACTCGCTTAGCGCACCAGGGAGGGGCCAATGAAGTTGCCTGGTCGCCAAATGGGCGCATCGTGGCTACCGGCGGCGAAGATGGAAAGATCCGACTTTGGGAGACTGTCCATTGGCGCGAGATTGCCTCGCTTGGGAACGACAACGGTCCGATTACGGCGCTGAGCTTCTCTCCCAATGGCCGGCAGTTGGTGAGCGCCGCGGACGCCATTATCGAGCGCTGGAATCTGGCCACTGGCCTCGTCGAAGAGTCGTGGTCGTCCCCGGACAATCGCAGCGTCTCTGAAATTTCCCGCTCGTCGGATGGCTCGCTATTGTCGGTTTCCTTGAAGGGTGAGACCCACATCCTGGAAGCGGATAATCTGAATTCAGACTTTGCAATTAGCCGATTAAAAATAGGTGGTGATGCTTCCGCATTTGACAAAACAGGAAGCATGGTGATTATCGGCCAGGGAAATGGCGGGGTCGTGCGTATGGACCGAGCCGTCAATCAAAATCTCGGCCTGATAGAAACCGTCCATTCCACGCAAATCAAGGCGGTCGAGCGTTCGCCAAACGGCGACTTCATTGTCACTGCTTCGCGAGACGCTTCGGTTCAGGTGATCAGCACCGACTCCTGGAAAAGCGTGAAATCGTTTCGCGGCCATAGTGACCGCGTTTGGGATGTGGATCTATCTTTGCAACAAGATCTGGTCGCCAGTTGCGATTCGGCAGGGCGCGTCCTGATCTGGTCGCTCCCGGGTGACACCGGCGTTGTCGTAGGCGACGGGCGGCGTCAAATCGATTTTGATGTTCCGCATATTTCCATGGACTTTTCTCCGCGCGGAGACGAGATCGCCTTCGGATCACGGGACGGGCACGTGGTGTTCGTCGATTTGGAAACGCTGACGACAACACGCAAGCTGAAAACCTCCAGCAAAGGCTTACGCGCTGTCTGCTACCTACCCGCAGGAGACCACCTGCTGGAAGTCGCCGAAGATGGTGATTTCAGGGAGTGGGAGCTTGCGACAGGCAGGTTGTTGCGGGATGGCTCAAGCCAAATCAAAACCAGCGCCGCGCGCTTTGACCCCCAAGGTCGATACGTCGCTATTTCCGATGCCGCAAAGTTTGAAGTCTCGCTGTGGAACTGGGCCGATTTCCAGCTCCTGGGTCGAAGCGCGACAGCAGGCACAGCGACCAGTATGACGTTTGTGCCGAAATGGAATTCGCTGCTGGTGACGCATGATGGGGAAAGCACGCAACGGCAGCTCGATCAGTTTGACGCGCCAACGAAATTCGGAGAGACCGATAACTGGATGCGCGGCGGCGCGATCGCGCCGGATGGCGAGATCGGATTTTTTGCCGAGTGGTCAAAACAAATCGCCGCCCGTGATCTCAAGACCGGAAGGCTCCTCTACCGGCTGGCCGCGCACTATGGTCCCGTAACGTCGGTCGCCATTTCTCCAGACGGCCGCACGCTTGCCAGCGCTAGCGAAGACGGGGTTGTCATCCTGTGGGACATGGCCAGCCAGCGGCCGGCCTTGGAATTTCAGGGTTGCCAGGTCTCAGGACATTCCGAGTTGCGGTTCAGCCCCAACGGCAAGTGGCTGGTGCTAAGAAGCGCACACACACGTCGCGTGGCGTTATGGCAATCCGATTTCGAACCAGCGGGTGAACAATATGAGGACGACCAGCAGCATCAGGCCAGCATGACAGCGCGCTAGGCCCTGATCACTTCGCAGGCCAGGCCAGCCCATTGGCTCAGACCGGCAAGCCCGACCAAGGCCCAAAAAAAAATCGCCCGTCCAAGCCGCCACTAGGGACGATTTGGACGAGCGAGATATTCAGCATCGCTCTTGGTTGAGCGTTTCGCGTCTTACTTGGCTCCGACCAGCGCCGCCTTCTTCTTGTCGGCGATGATCGTTTCCTGAATGCTGGCCGGCACGCGGCGGTAGCGGGAGAACTCCATGGTGAAGGTCCCCTGCCCTTGCGTCATGCTGCGCAAGTCCGTCGAGTAACCGAACGTTTCGGCCAATGGCACCTCGGCTTCGATCACGGCGATCGCCCCTTCCATATCGGTCGAGACAATCATGCCGCGGCGGCTGGTCAACTCACCGGCCACGGAGCCTTGGAAGTTGATTGGCACTTCCACTTCCAGCTTCATCACCGGCTCCAGCAGAACCGGCTTCATCTTCAGGAACGTCTCACGGAAGCAGCCACGGGCACAGGTTTGGAACGCCATGTCCGAGCTATCGACATCGTGGTACGAACCGTCTTCTAAAACCGTCTTCACGCCAACGATTGGGTAGCCGGCGACCGGGCCCTTCGAGAGGGAGTCGCGGAAACCCTTTTCGACCGACGGGATGTACTCGCGGGGAATACGTCCGCCGATGACTTTATCTTCGAACTCGAACGCCTCTGGAGCTTCTTCCGGCAGCGGCTCAAAGTGACCCTTGATATGGGCGTATTGACCCGAACCGCCGGTCTGCTTCTTGTGCTTGTAGTCGTAGTCGGCTTCCTTGGTCGGCGCCTCGCGGTAGCTGACCTTAGGAGCGCCCACTTCCACTTCCACCTTGTACTCGCGACGCATCCGCTCGACGTAAATGTCGAGATGCAACTCGCCCATGCCGGCGATCAACGTTTCGCTCGTCTCTTCGTCGGTCATGGCGCGGAATGTCGGGTCTTCCTTGCAGAAGCGTTGCAGAGCCTTCGAGAGCTTGTCGCTGCTCTCGCGGCTGGTCGGATTGATCGCCATTTTGATCACCGGTTGCGGAACGAACATGCTTTCGAGCGTGCAGTACTTCGACTGCGACGCGTACGTATCGCCGCTCGCGCAGTCGATACCGATGACCGCGACAATGTCGCCGGGGCCCGCGCTATCGACTTCTTCGCGTTTATCCGCGTGCATCCGCAAAATACGGCTGAACCGCTGCTTCTGGCCGGTGCGTTGATTGAAGTGCGAATCGCCCTTCTTGATCGTCCCCTGGTAGATCCGGGTGAACGTCAACTGGCCATAGGGATCTTCAACGATCTTGAACGCCATCCCGACGAACGGCTTGTTCGGATCCGGCTCGAGCGGGAATTTTTCGTCCGGCTTGTCGTAATTCTTGGCGCTGACCTTGCGATCGAGCGGCGATGGCAAATAGCGCACCACGGCGTCCAACAGCGTTTGCACGCCCTTGTTGCGATACGCGGTGCCCATGTAAACCGGCGTGACATCCTGTTCCTGAACGGCCAGCTTGACCGTGCGATGGATCAGGTCCTCGGGCACGGGCTGTTCGGCCAATAGCAACTCCATCAACTCGTCACTGTACATGGCGAGCGATTCGAGCATTTCCTGGCGGCTGGCGACGGCCTCTTCCTGCATGTGCGGAGGGATGGGCTCACGACGGACCTTCTCGCCATTGGCGCCGTCGAAGTAGGCGGCGTCCATCGAGATCAGGTCGACGATGCCTTCGAAGTTGTCTTCTTTGCCGATGCCGAGCTGCATCAACACCGCTTCGCAGTGCAGCTTTTCGCGCAATTGCTTTAGCACACGGCGATAATCAGCGCCGGTGCGGTCCATCTTGTTGATGAACGCCAGGCGCGGCACGTGGTAGCGCTTCATCTGGCGATCGACGGTCATCGACTGCGACTGCACGCCACCGACGGCGCAGAGCACCAGCACGGCGCCGTCCAACACGCGCAGACTGCGCTCGACCTCGACGGTGAAGTCGACGTGGCCCGGGGTGTCGATCAGGTTGATTTGGTGGTCCTGCCACTCGACCGTGGTGGCGGCGCTGGTGATCGTAATCCCGCGCTCGCGCTCCAGGTCCATATGGTCCATGGTCGCTCCGCCTTCGCCCTTCACCTCTTGCATGCGGTGAATGCGGCCGGCATAGAACAAGATCCGCTCACTGAGCGTGGTCTTGCCGGAATCGATGTGTGCCGAAATGCCGATATTGCGTAGCTTGGACAGGTCCATGGAAACCCTCTCTCAATCTTTCTCTCGTAGCGCGCCGGAAGATGGAACGTCGTCGCGAAAGTCGTGCTTCCCGTGGAAGACGCGCGATCGGTCCGTTCGACTTCGGGCAAATACTCCCTAACAACAAGTGCGTAACAACAACGAACGAAACGCCAACGTAACCGCAGACACGCGAACGTATCCGCCGGCACGTCGCTCGGACTCTTTACCGCCCCCCGGTCGACTGCCGTGACCCCCGCGCAAACGGAACGCCACGCCTGTGGACCGAAACGATTGGATGCGTGGGGTCGCCGGAAGGAAACGCAAACCCCGGCCGGTAGGCCTGACCCAGCAGGTTCCACCCGGCGGCTCCTCGCCCGGCAGACTGGGCCAGCATTGGCTCTTAGCCATCAGGCCAACATTGGCTCGTAGCCAACGGGCCAACATAAGCTCGTAGCCATCGCCGCGTAGCCGTCTTTACGTATCGTAATCCATTTCTTCGGCACGCAAAGACCAAAACGACCAGTCCGCCTGAACGAATCAGTCAGATTCTTTCAGCGTCCCGGAGCCGTCCTCTCTGCCTTGCCACGCCTCTCTCGTTTTCCGCGTCTCCAATCATCGTATGCTTGCGAGCAAGCCCGTCGCGGGCCGCTGTTGAATTATCTCTCGGTGGCTATTAAGGTTAAATCGCCTGCGGCGTCGCGCGGATTTGCCAAAAACGGTGCTCGACATGGCGCCAGAAGCTTCTTTCGCCCCATTCGTTGGATTGCCACGGCGGGCCTCCGAATTTAGCCCCACCTAATGAGTGGGGCGTTACCTTCTTATGAGTTTTTAACCCTCATGCCCGACGCCCAATCGCCCGATTCTCAGCCCTCGACTGCCCCGCAGCTCGGCCCTTTTGCCTGGCGAACCGAACTGCTGGCAAAGTACCCCTGGCTGACGTTCATTTTGCCGCTGGCGGTCTTCCTGCTGGTGACCAGCCTGGAGCCCGCGCCTCCGGAGCCAAAACCAGCCCTCCCCCCGGTCGCAGATGGCGCCGCGGCTGACCTGCCGCTCGACCCGGACGCGCTGGCCGCAAACGAAGTCAAACCGCAGGGAGAGAACGCGAAGACAGACGTCGCCAACAATGAGACGCAGCCAGCGAGCGGTTGGTTCGGCGTTTCGATTCCGTATAGCGCTTACCCGATCGTCTATACCGTGAAACTAGCGCTCGTCGCCGCCGCCATGTTGTTTGTGCTCCCTGGTTACAAGCAGTTTCCTTGGCGTTTGAGTCCGTTGTCGGTCATCGTCGGCGTTGTCGGCGCCGTCGTCTGGGTTGGGCTGTGTCACTTGCAGCTCGAACAAAAGCTGCTGCCCAAGATCGGCCTGGGATTTCTGGTCGAGTCAGGGCAGCGCAGCGCGTTCAACCCGTTGGTCGAGCTCGCTGGTAATCCAATGGCCGCCTACGGATTCCTGGCGATCCGCTTCATCGGCCTGGTGTTGATCGTGCCCGTGATCGAAGAGTTCTTTCTGCGCGGCTTCTTGATGCGCGTCGTGGTGCATGAGAATTGGCACTCCGTGCCGTTCGCAACCGTCACCCCATTGGCGCTATTGGTCGGCACGGCCTTTCCGATGCTGATGCATCCCGGCGAACTAGTGGCCGCCGCCGTCTGGTTCTCGATGGTCACCGCCCTGATGGTGCGGACGCGCAACATCTGGGACTGCGTCGTCGCCCACGGGATCACCAATCTACTGATGGGGCTTTACGCGGTGATCTGGAATCAGTGGCAGTTGCTGTAGACAAATTGCTCGAAGAGACACCTTAAAGGACTTCCCGCCGAAGCAATAAGTACATCAGGTGCTAACCGGCTTAAGCCCCACAGGGGCGCCCTAAGGTAGCCCAGGACGAAGTCCTGGGTTGACGCCATTCAAAACATCGTCGTAAGCCCCACCGGGGCGACCGAACATGCCGCAATCACTTGCCAACCTGCACGTCCACCTAATCTTCAGCACAAAGGGCCGCGTGCCCTTTCTCTCAGACGCCATACGCGAACCCCTGCATGCCTACATGGCAAAAGTCTTGCAGAATCTGAACTGCGTCGTTGTGATCATCAACTCTGTTGAGGATCACATACACCTGCTGTTCGATCTGGCGCGGACGGTTTCAGTCAGCGACGCGGTAAAGGACGTTAAAAGCTCGTCTTCCCAATGGCTCAAAACGCAGGGACCGTCTTTTTCGACGTTCGCGTGGCAAGCGGGATTCAGCATCTTTGCTGTCTCCGCATCGAATGTGGAAGCCGTGCGCCGTTACATCGCGAACCAGAGAATCCATCATCAGAAGAAGTCGTTCCAGGACGAGTACCGGCAGATCCTTCGGAAGCATGGCATCGCCTTCGACGAGCAATTTGTTTGGGATTAGGGCGCACTTTCAGTGCCTTGCAATCTTTGACGCAACGCAAACCCAGGGCTGCGCCGGCGAAACGCCGGCTGACCCTGGGCTACCTTAGGACGCCCCTCTCGGGGCTTAAGAATTGAAGAAACGCGGCCATCTTCCCAATATTTGCGTTCCTGATGCGAACTGTCCGTCGTCCCACTCAGTTAGATCAATTCGGAAGTTCGCCTAGCGGTCGGACTATCGACGGATGTCTTACATGTCGCTATCGAGCCCATCTGCTGCCCCCGCTTCCGCCGGCGCTTCCAAGTTGCCCCTCGGCCCCGCTGACGAATATCGCCAGCGGTTTGCTGTTTGGGGCGAACGCGCGGCGCGGGCGGCGCGGACGAATTCGCAGATCACGAACGTGCGACGGTTGATCCTGATTCTGGTGATTGGCTACGTTGTCTTCGATCCGACCGAAATCCAGGCCCTCGTGCCGCTGGCGATCCTTGTGATTCCGTCGGCTTTCGTGCAGAACGCCGTCATCGCGCGTTGGCGAAAGGCGAGTCGCGCGGCCACGTACTATCAACACGGCCTGGAACGGCTCGAAGATCATTGGATGGGGCGCGGCGTCGATGGGCGGCGATATCTGGACGCCGCAAATCTTTACGCCGATGACCTCGACGTCTTCGGCCGCGGCTCATTGTTCGAACTGCTGTGCACGGCCGAAACGCCGATGGGCCAGGACACCTTGGCCGCTTGGCTGACCAGACTCGACCCGATACAAACAATTCGCGCCCGGCAACAGGCCGTCGAGCAATTGCGAGACAATCTCGACCTGCGCGAATCGCTAACCACGCTCGACCTCGACTTGCGACACGTGCGACCGCAAGACGCCGTCCGCTGGGCCACGGCCGAGCCGATCTTGCGCAACCCGTTGGAGATGGCCGTCGGTATGCTGGCCGCCTGGGCGTTAGTCGCTGGCGTGCTGGTGACTTCAGTGGTGGGTGGCCGGCGATGGCCACTCGTGTTGGTTCCGATGGCGCTCGCCGCCGCGTGCTACCTGTGGCGACGCCGCGCCACGCGCGATGTCTGCCGCCACGTCGGTTCCGCCGGACGCTGCCTGGGCGTGCTGGCGGATCTGCGGGCCGCGCTACGCAAAAGCTCACCTTCCGCTGGCGCCTCGGCGCTAGCCGACATCGCAGCCCGGCTTGATCGCGGCCAAAGCTTCTTGAGCGGTCGCGCCGCGCGGGCCTATGGCTTGCTGCTACAAGGGAGCGTGCTCCACTCGCTGGCCGTGCAGCTCTTCCCGCCACTGGATCGCTGGCGAGTCAAGGCCGGCGCCGGACAGCCGGGCCCAGCGTTGGCCGACGCGATTGCGGCCGGCGGCGAGCTGGAGGCCCTGGCGGCCCTCTCGGCATACGCCTTCGAGCATCCGGCCGATCCGTTCCCCACGCTCGCCGACGGCCCCCCACGCTTCGCCGGCGAGGGGCTCGGCCATCCCCTCATGCCGCCGGCGACCTGCGTCCGCAACGATGTTTCGCTCGGAGGCGACCGCCGGCTGATTCTGATCAGTGGCTCGAACATGTCTGGTAAGAGCACGCTGCTGCGGACCGTGGGCGTAAACGCCGTGCTGGCCCTGGCGGGCGCCCCGGTCCGGGCCACACGGCTGGAGATCTCGCCGCTGGCAATCGGCGCCGCCATGCGCTTTCGCGATTCGGTCCACGAAGGCGCCTCGTACTTTTACGCCGTGCTGACGCGACTACGCGCCGTGCTCGAACTTACGGCGGGCGACCGTCCGCTGCTGTTCCTCTTCGATGAAATCCTGCAGGGAACCAACTCGCAAGACCGGCTGCTGGGCGCCGAGGCCTTGATGCGCCGCCTCCTCGACGCCGGAGCCATCGGCCTGATGACGACGCACGACCTGGCGCTGACGCAGATCGTCGACGACCTCGCGCCGCGGGCCGTCAACATGCACTGCGAGGATCAACTGGTCGACGGGCGCATGAGCTTCGACTACAAACTCCGCCCCGGCGTCGTCACCAAAAGTAACGCCGTGGCGCTGATGCGCTCGATGGGATTGGATGTGTAGTCAGCCGCAAGGCGCTAGCCGCGGGTTCTTCGTTTTTTAGAATCAGGATCGACCGCGCTAAAATGTCTCCAGCCTGGCTACTGGCGAATGTTGTTGCGCTATCGATTGCGCATCTCGGCTCGGCGGGAGCCTCGCCCTCCCGGCACATTCGTTGACCGATGGAACCTTCCCCCCATCGGAGCGCTATGCCTTGCCGGCATAATCGGTCTCACCTGTTCATGAGTCGTTGAATCGCCATCACACGTCTGCTGTGCCCGGTTCGATCAGTCGGTCTAGGCGGTCGCGCACGGCCAAATTGGTTGCATCAACCCCTAACGCCGGGTACGGTGAATGGTGAGACCATCGGCGTCTCCCGACCAGGCTCACATCCGTCCGACAGCCTGATCCAACTTGCGGACCGCACAACCGCGGAACCCGACCGTCGAGGCCGGCTCAGAGGCAAGCCGCGCCCGGCGAAGTTCGCCGATGCGAAGCATAACGCAATTGCATTGCGAGCCCCGCCGGTTCGCGCTGCACGGAACGATCAAACAAGGAGAAGAGTAGTGCGTCCTCTCATGCGTCGTCTGCGATCGTCCCTGCCTGTGCTACTAACGGCCGCGGTCCTGCTCGTGCTGGTGGTGGGCAGCGTCACGTTTGCGCAAGAAGGTGGCGAACCGACCGGCGCGCCCGCGCCCAAAGAGAATTTTTTGGTCTGGGTCGCCAAGTGCTCCGGGATCATCGGCGTGGTGATCCTTGGCCTGTCGATTTACTTCGTGGCCACGGTCATTCGCTTGTTCCTCGAAATCCGCCAGAAGGTCGCCGCGCCGCCCGAATTGATCCAGGCGTGCGATGATTTGATCGCCGCGCGAGATTTCCGCGAACTCTACAAAGTAGCCAAGGCCAGCGACTCGTTTCTGGGTCGCATTCTGGCGACCGGCATTTCGGAACTATCGAACGGCCTGCCCGAGGCGCGCGACGCCATGGAGCGAGCGTCGGACGCCGGCACGGTCGAAATGGAAAAGATGATCAGCATGCTGGCCGTGCTCGGCACGCTAGGGCCGATGATCGGTCTGCTCGGCACGCTCAAGGGGATGATCGCCAGCTTCAGCGTGATCGCCATGAGCAAAGGGACGGCGATCAAATCCGACGAAGTGGCCGGTGGTATTTCCGAGGCGCTGCTGCTGACGTTCGAAGGGGTGTTGTTGTCGGTGCCGGCGATTTACTTCTTCGCGCTGTTCCGCAACCGCATCGCGTCGATCTCCTCGACCACGACGCTGTTGGCCGACCAGATGCTGCGACGGATTTACCACGCCGCGCAAGCCAAGCCAGGCGCTGCGGCCGCGGCCCCGGCGCAAAAGTAATACTAGAAGGAACTGTGCCATGCTCACGCTCGCGTGAGCATGCTTTTCAGAATTGGGCAAACCTACGACGCATTCGCATGCCCACGCAAGCGTGGGCATGGCACCATAAATCCAGAGACACTTTCGTTGCTGAGTCTTGTCCGTAAACGCGAAGCTGTGTTCTGCAATTGAGGATTGAGTCCAAATGTCTGGCGGCAACGCGGAAAGTGGAGCGCCCAACCTGACGCCGATCCTGGACATGGTGTTCCAGTTGATCACGTTCTTCATGCTCGTCATGAACGTCAAGGCCGCTTCGCTGGATCTCGCCATCAAGTTGCCGGTCCTCGGCTCGGCCATTCCGACCGAAGCCCAGGAGTTGGAAACGCTGGTCCTCAACATCAGCAAGGATGGCAAGGTGAAGGCCTACGGCCGCGAGCAGAACGTCAAGGCGCTCGCTTCGAAGGAGGCCGACCTGGCCCGCCGCAAAGCCAAGGTCGATGGCAAGGAAATCGGCCCGACCGATGAGATCCCCATCACCGTCGTCATTCGCGCCGATCGCGACACGCCGTTCCACGAGATCAATAACATCATCACCGACTGTCAACAGAACGGCTTCCGCCGGTTCCAGTATCGGGCGATGAGCAAAATGGCCAACACGCCAGGTGAGGCCTAACCATGCCCCACCGCAAGAAAAAGAAGCATCGTCAGCAAGGCGACGTCGAGCTGAACCTGGCCGCCATGCTCGACATGGCGTTTCAGTTGCTGGCGTTCTTTGTGCTCACGTTCCAGCCGGCGCCCATCGAAGGCTACATCACGCTACGGATGCCACCGCCGCAGCCCACGACGAACGCCTCGGCCAGTTCGGCAAGCTCTAATGCGCCCGTCGACGTTGGCCCGGCGCTTGACTCGCTGATGGTGACTGTCACGGCCGGCCCCGACGGCGACATCGGTTCCATCCGGATCGAAGAAGCCGCGCCGGTGCCCAACCTGACTGACTTCGAAAAGACAATGACCAGCATGCTCAGCGTGCCGGGCGCATCGGTCGAACAAGTTGTGCTGCAAGTGGGCGGGGCCCTGAAATACGAAAACCTGGTTCGCCTGCTCGACGTCTGCTCGCACATCAAGCTGGCCGACGGCAAAACGCTCGACAAGCTGAGCATCATCGAGCTGCCCGGATCGGCTCCTTAGTAAAACGCAGCGCGCGCCGCCACACGCAAATTGGGCGAGCCCGCGCTGCAGGAGGCTCGCCATGCCACGTGATCGTCGAGCGCGCCCCGCGCAGTCCGCCATGTTGTCAGGCGGCATGATGCTGCGCGTCGGCAGCCTGATCGCCATGCTGGTCATCATGGGGATCACCATCAACCGCTATCGCCCGCGCGGTGTCATTCGCGCGGTGAATCAGCCCGGCGCGGCCGAGCAAGCGGACGGCGCGCCGCAACAGGTAGTCGCCGTGGCGCCGGACGCACGGCCAGACGCGCCGCCCGCCAAGCAGCCGGTTCCGATCGAGCGACCGGCCGAAGAGCTGGAACAGTTCCGCCACGACGCCGAGGCCATCGCCGATCGATCGTTGACGATTCTGCCCGTCGAGCAGAAGGCCTACTTTCAACTCCTTCGCTGGGTGAAAGAAGAGCCGCTCGCCACGCTGGTGGCCGCCGATCCGCCGGAGGCGAGCTACCAGAATTTCGTGCTGCGGCCCGAGAAGCATCGCGCAGAACTGGTGCAGCTCGAGCTGCTAGTCCGCCGCGCGCTCAAGGTCGAAGCCCCCGAGGGGAACTCGGCCGGCGTGAAAACGCTGTACGAGCTATGGGGCTGGCCCGCCAACGCCCACGGGCGGATGTACACGATCGTGACGCCTGATTTGCCCCCGGGATTTCCGATTGGGACCGAGGTCGAAGAGACCGCGCGGGTCTTTGGCTACTTCTTCAAGCTGCAAGGCTACGAGCTCGGCAGCGCCAAACCATACGCGGCGCCGCAAGTTGCGCCGCTGCTGGTGGGCCGAATCCAATGGGCGCCGTTCGTCAGCCCGAACGCTGAATTCGAGCCAGGCATGTACTATGCCCTGGTCGCCATGCTGCTATTGGTGGTGGCCATGATCAGCTTTTGGGTCTGGACCGGCCGCCGCAAGCCAGCCCAACTGGCGCTGCGCAACGCCACCCTGCCAGCCACGGCCGGCGGAGAAGACTACGTCGACAGCGACCGCGCCGAGGAAGACGCCTACGAAGCAGCGCCCCCGTCCGACCCATTCCGCTTCGTCCAAGAAGAAGACGGACACGCGGATTAGGCTTGGGGCCTGAGGCTTGAAAACCCCACGAGCCCGTAGGGCACGCACTCCGTGCGTACCATGCATCGCAATAGCGGCCGACGCCTCAATTCGCCTTCGCGTCGTGCCGTTGTGCCGTTGTAGTTCCTTCGTCGGACTTGGATTACCACGACAGCACGACGACACTACGGAAGGTGGCAGGAGAATTCGAGTCATCGCGTGATTCGATAGCGGATCGCGTCATGACGCGCCGTCGGTCGCGCTTCATTGCTCGGCAGGAGCCTCGCACTCCCGTCGCGCGTTGGAGCCGCGCTGGACCGAAAGGCGGCGTGACTTGCCGCCACTTTCTTCTTACCCCAAGCCTCAAGCCCCAAGCCTCACGCCTTCCTCAATACCGGCACCGCGCACTGTGCACATCGTACTTGATGAATTCCGTCTTCGGCTTGCCGGCCTCGTGGCAGTGGAGGCAGTACTTCTGATCTGGCACGTCGCGGTGTTTTTTCGAATTGTTGTTGTGCACGTCGTGGCAGTTCAGGCAGGTCATTTTTTCATTGCCGTTGACGACCACGTCGCGAATATTGTCCAGCACGTGCCGGTCGCCGGGGTTGATCTTGGGGTCGTCGGCCAGGCCGAAATCAAACTGAAAATCCTTGAACAGGTTGTCGCCGGCCACGAAGTTCGTCGGATAAGGCAGGCCGCTGGCCTTCGACTTGCCGAACCGCACGTGGCATGACGCGCAGATCGAAGTGACCACCGCGGCCGAGTCTTTGCGCTTCTTGGCCAGCGGCATCAAGCGCCCGTCGTTGGCGTGCTCGGCCGGGGCGTCGCCGTGGCAGGCATAGCAATCGAGCGCAACCGCCACAAAGGCGTGCGACTCCGGATCGACCGCCGTGGCGTGACAGCCGGCGCACTCCTTGGCAAAGATCTCCGTGTCCCAATGAGGGTTTTCCGTATGCTCCAGCTTCGCGCGCTTGGTGCGACTGATCGTGGCGTCGGCGCTCAGCACTTCGAGCTTGCCGTAATCCTTCGAGCGCCGCAGGAACTTGGCGGCCCGCGTGTCGCCCATGAGTAGCGTGCATTCAGCGGCCACTCCCTTCGTGGCTTCGTTCGCCACTAGCGCCTGCATGGCCGGCTCGGTCGCGTCGCCCTCGCGAATCGTACGGTTGTGCTTGTTGCGCGGCCAGGTCTTGCCAACCTGCTCGCGATGACAGAACAGACACTCGCCACTCTCCATGTACTCGGGCAGCTCCTGGCCGACGTGATCCTTCCCCCAGGCAGCCGGATCGAGCTTCTTCGGCGGATCCGCGGCCGCAACTTGCTGCGCCGGCGGCGCGGAGAACAGCGACCAAGTGGCGAGGAGCGTGGCGGCTATTGCGACCACAAAGGCCGGCGACGGACGACGCCGGAAGAAGTGAGCAAGTGACATGTTCAACCTGGCTTTCCGAATCGGCGGATCTTGACTGCCGATCCCGGCAGGGATCGAAGATATTAGCCGGCGGTTGAGCGCAGCGACACCGCCGGAAACCGAACACAGTTACTCGTCGTCGACCCCAGCGGGGTCGCACAGTTTGCCATAAGTCCTTCAATGACGCTCGACGTCGCGCATCTGCGACCCCTACCAGGGTCGAAATACGACGAAGGGAGATGCTCGCTATCCCGGGGGTATCGCGGACGCTCAACCCCCGGCTATTGGCTGTGATCCCTCCGGGATCAAATCTCATTCGAACAAGCTGCGCGGCTCGGCGGGAGCCTCGCCCTCCCGGAGAGCTCTGCGCAGCTTCCCACCACTCACAAAAAAAGGCGCTGCCGTGAATTGTTTCACGGCAGCGCCCTTGGAGTTCAATCCAAATCTGCCGCTTAGGTGTTGACGTCGTCGCGGACCCAGCCGTAGGCGGCGTTGTCGCGCGTGCCGCCGAAGGCCTTGTAGCTGGCGGTCAGCTTCGAGAGCTCGTCCTTCGGAATGTTCTTGCGGCGCTCGGCAGCGTCAACGCCGTAGATCTTCGCGGCGTTCAGGCCGAAGATCTTCGCCTTGTCTTCCTTGGTGAGCTTCGTATAGCCGAACTTCTCGACCATCTCGTCAGTGATCTGGAAACGCTTGAACGCGTCGATCACCCACTGCGGCGAGCCCCACCACAGGCAGTCGGTTCCCCAGACCACGTGGTCGGACCCGTACAGCTTGCAGTTGCGGCCGATCAAGTGCTGGCACATCTCCGGGCTGTAAACCGCCAGCGTGCCGAAGCTCGAGCCGATCTCCGGATAAACGTTGTTGATCTTCGGGTTGCGCTGCTTGATCTTCATCAGCACGTCATGCCACGAGAAATCGCCCGTCTCCGGGTTGAAGGCGTCCTTGAATTCCGGCTCGCTCGGGGCGTGCTGCATGGCCGAGTGATAGATCACAAACGTCAGATCGGGATGATCGAGCGCGGCCTTCTCAACGTCCTTCGGGTTGGCCAAGTGGCCGAGCGTCTTCGACTGGTACGAAAAGCCCTTGTGGACGCTGATCCGCTTGAGGCCCAATTCCTTGGACTTCTCGTAGAACGGATAGGTCATCTTTTCGTCGTCGAGCTGGAAGCCATTGCCCGAGCGACCTGGATCTGTGTGGCAGTACCACTTCCAGGAGTCGATGCCGTAGGTTTTGACTTCTCGCTCCATTTGCTCGAACAGCGCGGCCTTGTCCTGGGTGTTGGTCTTCATGTCCCAGTAGTGATTCGGGGCGCAGTTCCCCTGACACAACGAGCGGACGCTGCCGGCCATGTCGTTAATGTCTTTTTTACGGGCAGACATCAACCAGCTGGGCAAAACACCGCCGCCGCGCTTGGGACCCTCGGCCGGATTCCCCTTGCGGTCGACATGGTTTTCCTTGCCTGGCACGCCTGAGATGACCAACATGCTGGTCTCGCTGTCAAAGTACATTTCTTTGACAAAGTTCGGGAAGGCGTAGGCCTCGGGCGATTCGTCGAGCTTGAAGCCCATGTTCTTGACGAATTCCTGGTTGCGGAAGCCAATCGCCAGGCCGTTGGTGAAGTGCGCTTGCACGTCGATGATGAAGTATTCGCTCTTCGGGTATTTCTCCTCGTAGGCGCCAACTTCCATCGTCTCGTCTTCGGTCACTTCCCAGTAGTTACCGTAGACCTTGTTGCTGGCCAGGAAGCAGGTGGCCAGGCCCATCGTGCTGGTCATGAACGCGCGGCGCTCCATGCCCAACTTCTTGGCCTTCTCTTCACCCAGCGTGCTGATCAGATATTCGACCTGTTTTTGTTGTTTGGTCTGTGGACGAGGAATGAATTCCTCGTTCGAGACGACCTGCGTCGGCAATGGCGAGTCGACTCCCTTTTTGCGATCTCTCACCCATTTTGGAATCCACATCGGAGCTCACTCCTCGGAAAGAACAGCGGGGCGCACGGAATGACGAACAAGCCCGCCACAGGCCGATCGACGAACAAAGAAATGTCAGCATAACCGCGACGCCAGCGTGATGCTGCGCGAAGGAAGCCGGAAAAAGAAAGGGCCGGCCCCGCCATGCCATCACCGCCTGAACCGCGGTAATCCAAATCGGACACAGGGATTATATGTCGCCGCGAAACGGAGTGCAAAGTGGGAAGCAATCGATCGGCGCCGCCCGTTCGCCACCGACAGCAAATTGCCCCGGGCGGCATCTCAACCGTTAGCCCCCTGACCACCTTTCGCCGCCGCGGCGGGCTTACGGGGCGCCGGCGCGCTGCCGCTCGGGGGCGCGGTCCGCGGCTGGCCTGTTTTCTTGGCGGCCGCGCGCGATGCTGGCGTGACGTCCCAGACGACCCCCTTGCAGGTAATCGTCGCGTCGCTGCCATCGTCCTGCTTATGGACAAAGATCGTCAGCAGGGCGTCGCCGCGTGACAGCTTGAGGATTGCCGTGCCTTCGTTGATCAGGGGCCGGCCCGGCTCGGCCCAGCCTTTATCGCCGAGTTCTTTCCGAAAGAATTGGGCCAGCGTCGCCACGTCGGACGAAGACTTCAGCTTGATCATCTTGCTTGTCTTGTTGTACTCCACGCTGGTGGCGAACGGCGGAATCGGAATCTCGGCAACTTTGACCGGCTTAGCTGCGGCAGGCGGCGCTTTGCCAGCCGGAGTTTGCTGCGGCTTGCCGTTCTTTCCGCCACTGGGACTTCCGCCAGCAGGGCCACCCTTCGAGTCGTTCAGGCTCTTGAGCAGGTCGCCAACTTCAGCAGGCATTTCCGGCAGTTCAACGCCCGCCGGCAATTCGCCAACGCCGGGGATGTCGGCAATCGTTGGCCGCTTGTCTGCTGGCGGTTTCTCTGCGACGGGCTTATCGGCAACTGGCGGCTGCTTGTCTTTGGATACCTTCGGCGCCAGGGTCACCCCCTCCGATCCATTCACGGAGAGCTCCGCGTCGCCGATCCCAATGTCGAAATACCGGAACCGAATCACCGATTCCCCTTTTTTGAACTCCATTCTGCCGACGGTGGCGTCGGTGCTGGTTCCCTCGGCCTCGGACCAGCCGGAGTTTACGAAGTGCTCGCGCAGCGCCTCGAACGCGCCGGCGCACTGCCCCTTGCCGAGCGTGAATTCAAAACTGTCCGGCTGGGGCTGCTTGAGTTTGCCGGCCGTGGCCGGGAGCGGCACGTCGACCGTGATCTGCCGGCGTTCTTTTTCCAGCTTGCGATGGGCGATCTCCTCCTTGAAAAGGCGATCTGATTCGGCTACCTCGGCGGCCGACTGATGCCGGACGATTACCCGCACGATGTCGGTAAATTTCTGGAGGTCGAGCGATATCAGGTCGCGTTGCGGGTTCCGGAAGATCAGAAACTGCGTGCCCTTGGAGTCGTCTGTGATCGGATGATCGGTCGTCGCTTTCCAGTTCTTGTCCGTCAGCCTGGTCTGATAAAACTCGATCACCTTGCTGCCATCTTCTCCGGGCCAATCAAAGCGAACCGTCTTCTGCGTGTCGTCGTAGCGCGGATCCGGCGCGTCCAGTGGCATCGGCAAATCTGCGGAGAGCAAGTCCGTGCTGTATTGGATCACCGTCTTGTTGCCCTGCGCGGGCGCGGTGGAGATCCAGGCCATCAGCCGAATCGCATTCCGTTTGAAATACAACATGGGCGACTGCGGATCCGCGCTGGCCGTGCCGTATGGCTCCCAGCCTGCGTCGACCAGCAGCTTGCGGCAAGCCTCGGCCGTTTCTGGGACCTTCGCCTCGGTCAGGTAAGACGTCTGCCCGGGGATCGACGAGAACGGTTTGACTCCCGGCGGCGTCGGCAGCTTGGCCAGATCGACATTGCCGTGGTTGACCAGCGTGACACTCACTCGGCCAGATTTCTCCGCGCCATCAGCGCTCGAAGTGGAAACGGCCAGGTTAAAGCCCTGCTTCTGAAATCCTCCTGAGGCGTTGTTGGCGTCCTTGTACCCGCCCGGCAGTTCCTTCCAGCCGCGCATGGTGAGTTGCTTGCGCAGAAACTCGAATCCGCTCGCAGCTTCGCCAGGCGCTTCGTACATCACGATTCCCAGCGACTGGCGGCCGGCGACCTTTCCCCCTTCGAGCATTGGAAATGTCCGCAAGTCCAACAGCCGCTCGGCCTGCTCGACGGTTGCTGGCTCCGCGGCGCCGGCAACGAGATCGAGCGCGAGAATAGTCGTTAGAGCCAAGAGGGCACTCGAAATCAGAAGCAACCGCGGTCGCAAGTCGACACGTGCAAACATTCGAAAGTGGTTCATCGTAAGGACTGCCTATATGCTTCAAGGACGGCACATGGTAGCAAATTTGATCGGTAAATGAGTAGGCGGATGCCCCCTGAAACGCCGACGGCGCCGCCCGGAAAGGGACCTTCACAACTCATCTGGCGCAGGACCCGGTCCCTTTGTTACGGATGGTGCGACTCGAGCGGCCAGCGGGGAAAGACCTGTCCGACCTGAAATGGGCGTCCGTTACAGTGACTTTGGAGTGTGACGATCATGACAAGCCGCGGCGCATGCAGTCCGGTGTCGCCATTATTACTCGCTTCTGTATTTTTGATGGTGGCTTCGGCGATAATGGCGAACGCAGACGAAAAGGAAAAACCGACGAATGCAAAGCGTCGACTTTCGGACGCCGAATGCCGGGAAATCGCCGATTTATCTGCAGTTCTTATCAATAAGCAGGAGGAGCCGTTCGAACGAGTGGAGGCAGCTCGGAAGCTGGCCCGGCCTGGCGCCCATATTTATTCGTTGCCAGCGCTTTTGGCGGTGTTGCGTGATTCAAAGGATACACCGGACGTACGCGTCGCCGCCGCGTATAGCATCACGTTCGTGGAAGATTTATCCGTCATTGACGAGATGATCGAACTCACGGCAGACGGTGATCACAATGTTGCGCATGACACAAACTTCCAACTCTTCAATCTCACGAACGGCAAGATTGGCGCGGGCGATCTTGTCGACCGAGATCCCGCGAATGCAAAGCGCGTAGCGCTTTACAAGAAGTGGAAGGCGTGGTGGAAGTACAACCGTGCGACCGCGGTTCTCGACTGGGACAACAAAGGAATGCCGTAAGCGCCACTCTCTCGTTAACCGGCGACTTCAGCAGATATCCGGCGCCATCGTTGAATGACTACGCGGCGACAATCAATCCGCAGTCAACCACCGCACCATTGTCTTCGTCACCTGGTCAGCCGCGTCTTGTTGCACGAAGTGGCTGGCCTTGGGGATGGTCACTAGCGTCAGGTCTTTGTCGACCCATAGCCAAGTGTCGTTCAGCGCGCCCGGAAGTAGCGCCACGTCTTTCAGACCGTGGAACATCAGCACTGAGCATTTCACTGGTGGGTACTTCTGCTCCGGGTCGTACGTGTACGGCTCCTTCGGGTAGTTGGCCTTGTAGTAGTTCAGCATCCCTTCCATGCTCGAACGCTTGAACGCCTCGACGTACTTCTTCTTCGCTTCGGGGTCTTTGACCCAGAACGCCAGCAGCTCTGGCTTCACCTTCTCGGCAGCGTCGGGCTTTTGGAAGTTGCGGGCGTAGGCGCTCGCTTCCTGCTGCTTGGGGTTGTTGGCCAGCTCGCGGGCCAGGCCCTTGGGGTGCGGCAGGTTGAGGATCACCAGCTTCTCGGTCTTGTCCGGGTGGGCCATGGCGAACGACCAGGCGACGATGCCGCCCCAGTCATGGCCGACGATGATCGCCTTCTCTTGCTTGAAGTGCTTGAGCGTCGCGTCGATGTCACCGACGAGCTTGTCGATCTTGTAGTTGTCGACGCCCTCGGGCTGATCGCTCTTGTTGTAGCCACGCATGTCGAGGGCCACGACCTGAAAGTGCTTAGCCAGCTCGGGCATCTGGGCGCGCCAGGTGTACCAGTAATCCGGGAAGCCGTGGATCAAAACGCAGAGCGGGCCCTTGCCCATCGTCACGTAGTGCAGCTTGACGCCGCTACTATCAATGAATCCCTCTTCACCCATCTCCTCTTCCGCAGCGGCCGCGGCGCCGGGCTGCCAGGCGAGTCCGACCATCAACACCGGAAGCAAACACGCCAGCAGCGAAAACTTGAAGAACATGGCGAAACCTCAGCAAAAGAGAGTGGAACGAGTGTGCGAAGGGTGCAATCTGCGCCGACAGCCGGAAGGAATCTTCCGGGTGAGGACGTGAGCATCCTAATTCGTGAAAAATCGGCAGTCAAACCGCGGGCGGGGGCATTCCTGGAAGAGCCGGAGGGCTTGCGCCCTGCCGCTAACGGCGGTTGCTCGCCGGCAAAGACCAAATACCTCGTTTCGCGTCCCGCGCCTCTTGCTCGGCGCGGCGGAAGCGGGCCTTCTTTTGGTCTGAGTAGTGGTAGTGCTTTTCCCAGTGGGCCAGCCCGGCGCGTAGGAGTTCTTCGTTGAGCAGCTTGTCTCCCACCCAAACGTAAGCCAGCGTGCGGCCGTATTGGTCGAGCCGCTCCTTGTCGAACTCCAGACGCACGTCGCCACCGGCGATAAATTGCTTCGTGAAGTCCGAGGCCTCGGGACCAAACGGCTCGACCGGCGAATCTGGCTTGACCGACTCTGGCGCGTTGACGCCAATCAACCTGACGCGCGTGCGGTCCGGCAGCAGCAGCGTGTCTCCATCAACGACGCGCTGCACGGTCGCCCGTTCGGCCGGTAGCACTGTCGTCGGACGATCGCCGGAGTTGCTACGCCAGGCTTGCAGCCCGGCCAGCGCCGCGAGCGCCAGCAAAACGAACCAGCGACGTTGTCCGTAACGCGGCCGCCACGGGGGTCTTGGACCACGCTGAGAATTCGGTTCTGCGCGCATCATGTCGCCACGCGCCACCGCGAATGAAAGAACCAAATCATGCCGCCGGCCAATGCGGCGTTGAGCGTGACGTCGAACGCGACAAACGCCCACCAGATGTTCCAGTTGCCCACCACGGAATCGGTGCCGAGCGAAGCGTGCTTCATCGGCAGCGCAAACGCAGCGCCAAACGGGCTGATCAACGAGGCGCGTTCCACGCTATCGGCGCTCGCTTCATAAAATGTCTGCGCAAAGACCGACATGGCGACCGGCGCCACAAACAACAGCACGATCAGCACATACGAAGTCATCATGCTGACACTCGTCTTCTTGAAGATCACCGAGCAAAACAGCGCGATGCAACTGGTCGTGACCGACGTCAGCGCCACGATCACCAGGTAGCCGAGGACCGACATCCAGTTATCCCAGTACGTCGAGACCATCACGCAGGCCAGGATCAACGGCCACAGCAAAAACCCGGTCAGCACGCTCGACACGCGCAGCGCACTCGCCAGTTTGGCTGACAAAATCTGCCACGGCGAAAGTGTTGTCACCAATAGCAGGTCGAGCGTTTCACGTTCGCGCTCGCTGGTCATGCTACCGGCCGAAAAGACCGGACCGACCAGCATGTTGAACAGCACGACATAGCTGATGTACCAAGGCGCCAGATAGGGACTGATGAACAAGCACCAGGCCATCAGCGGCACGGCCATGAACATGCTCATCTGAATCACCACGCGCAGCATCAGGGTGCCCTGCGCGAAGATCTCGCTGCGCATCTCCTTGTCGAAGACCGGATTGGCGCCGTCTTCCAACAGATCGTCTCGCTTGGCCGGGGCGAAAAGCTTATCCGGAAAGCGATCTCGCTGGATCACCAGGCCCACGCTTTGCTGTTGCTCGGCGCTTTCGTCGACGACTTCCTTCCCTTCGCTCCCCAAATCGCTGGGATGCAGCAACCGGCGGCTGGTGGCCGCAAACAACGAAAAACAAACCACGCCGGCAATCACCGGCAGCACCGTTGTCATCGCCACCAGTCGCTCACCGCTACCGACGGCGCCGGCCACCTGCCAGAACAACAAACCCAACAGCGCCAGCGGCAGCACCAGTAGATAGCTGACCACCAGCGACGACGCCGTGCGGCGAAAATAGCTGCTGCACGCCAGGCTGATCATGCCGAACGTGACCGTCGACAAGATCACCGCCAGGTAAACGGCCAGCACTTCATAAAACGACACGCCGCCGAGCGGCAGGCACAACAGCACAATCGGAATGCTGCAGAAAATCAAAATCGCCAGGTGCGAAAGACTGGCCAGCAGCTTGCCCAGCACGATCGCACTGGGGCGCAACGGACTGGCCAGCAGCATCTCGTAACTGCAACGTTCTTTTTCGCCCGTAATGGCCCCGGCTGCAAAGCTGGGCGCCATCAAGGAAGCCAGCAGATACTGCCCCAGGAAAAACAGATTGACCAACGTCTTGGCCGCGGCCGGGTTGGTCATGTCGATCTTTTGCGATTCCGGCCAGGCGGCCAGCACCACCACGCCCAATAGCGCAATGTACGCAAACAACAGGACAAAGGCCCTGCCCATGCGCAGATTCGATAGCAGCTCACGCTGCAAGACTGGGTTTTCGCGAAGGTACATAGGATTATTTGTGCCACTGCCGGTTTGTCCAGCAGTGTTTTGCTTTGCGATCGGCTACGCCACCAACCCCTTGGTGACCAACATAAACACGTCTTCCAGCGATGGATCTTTCTCGGCAAACGAATGCATGCGGACGCCCGAGGCTACCAGTTCTTCCAACAGCCGGGCGATGCATTCGTCGTCGGCCGCCATTTCGACGCGCGTGCGCGTCCCTTCGACCTGCAAGTCAATCGTTTCCGGTCGACGGCGAATAATGGCCATCCCGAGATCGGCCTTGTCGAGAAAGCGAATCTCCAGAATGCGGTTGCGGCGAATCCGACGATAGACGTCATCGATCGGCCCGTGCATCAAGAGCTGCCCGCGCTCGATGATCCCGATCGACGTGCAACAATCGGCCAGCTCGGTGAGAATATGGCTCGAAATCAAAATCGTTTTGCCCATGCGGCGCAATTCGCGCAGCAGCGCCTTCACCTCCAGGCGAGCGCGAGGATCGAGACCGCTCGACGGCTCGTCCAGAATCAGCACCGGGGGATCGTGCACCAGCGTTTTTGCCAGGCACAAGCGCTGCTTCATGCCGCGCGAGAGCCCGTTGACGTAGTCGTCTCGCTTGTACGTAAGATCGAGCAGCTCCAGCACGTCGCCGATCACTTGCTTGCGTCGCGTGCGCGGGATCTGATACGCCACAGCGAAAAAATCGAGGAACTCCCAGACCTTCATACCGTCGTACACGCCGAAGTTGTCTGGCATGTAGCCCACGCTGCGCCGTACGCCCAGCGGATCCTTCGTGACGCTGTGCCCGTTGACGATCCCCTCGCCGTGCGTGGCGTTGAGCAACGTGGCCAGAAAGCGGATCGACGTGCTTTTGCCGGCGCCGTTGGGGCCGATGAAGCCGAACAGCTCTCCGGCCTCGATCTTGAGGTTCAGCCCCTCGACCGCGACATATTCGCCGTAAGTTTTGCCAAAATTAATCAGTTCGATCATGGCTGTGCTGGTTCTTCGAAAGGCTGCGGTGATTCTGGCAGCGGGTTGAATTGCTCAATATCGAGCGGCGCTTCTGGCGGATGCGCGGCGCGCGAACTGGTATCGACTTCGATCGGCCGCGGTGGTCCGTAGCTCAGATGCGCCACGACGATCGTCGCGTTTTGCGATTGCGCGGCGGCTGGCGTGATTGTCATGCCCGGCAGTATGTCGTCGGTCCAGGCGACCAAACGAGTTTCGCCCGGCGCAGTGTCTTTGACGGCAAACTCGCCCAGACCGCCGAGCTTCATCTGGTGATGCATGGCCTTCGCCCAGCCGGCGTTGATCGTGCTCGATTCGCCTTCCAGGTCACGAAACTCGAATTCGCGAGTCTCGTTCGGCCCCAGCGCGTCGAGCCAGATGGCCTGCTGATCGCCGACGACGATCGTGGCGGCCCGCAACTTCAGGCCGGTACCGTTCTTCAATTGAAAGCGCTTCCCATCCGGCAGCGCCGTCAGCTCGAACGCTCCGCCAACGCCATACATTTCTTCGCTATGCAGCATGCCGGTCGCGTTAGATGAGACCGTCAGGTTTTCCAAGCGCACGCCCGGCTCACCTGTCGCCGGATCCGGCAAGCGACGCAACATGACGGTCTCGCGTGATTGGCGCGCCTGCACATCACCACCGCCAGGCAGCGGCAGCGCTACAGCGGCCGGATCGGTAAACTCGATCGTGTAGTCGCTGGCCAACGACGCATAGAGCGCGCAGTAGCGAGTCAGATTCGCGCGCGGGTATTTACCTTGCACTTCCAGCACGGCAATCTCTGTCGCCGAGCGCGCGAAGCCGATATCGAGCTGCGCCAACTTGACGACCAGCACGCCAAACACCACGGCGATCACTGGCGCCGCCACCCAGGCGAGCTCCACGCGCCGCAGCCACCGAAAGAACGCCCAGTTGAGCGGAACCAGGACGAATAGATAAGCGCCGAGCACCTTGAGCACAAAGCTGTGGTTGGGAATCTGAATCCCGGCCGCTTCGACAAGCGTGCCGCGAGCCAATGTCGACGCGTTGCTCTCGTCGTTCCAGGCAGCCACGCCCGGGCCGGTTCGCGTTAGCGCGTCTTCGGCGAACGGATCGACGATCGGGCCCGCCATGTATTGTCGGCTGCGCGGGTTGAACGGATCGTAGTCAGGTTGCGGAGTTGGCCGGGCAATGCCACCGGCGTCGCGCGAGAAAAACCGCAACTGCGAAACGCGCTCCGCGTCTTGCGCGTCGTAGTAGGGCGCATTCAGCAGTCGATCTTGCGAATAGCTTTGCCGCTCGTCCATCGATCGATCGGCCCAATGCACGCCAATCCGGTCTTCTGGAGTCCGCGCGAACTGCCGCGCAGGTCGGTGCAAGAGGCAGGCGTTGATCAGCGCGTCGTAAAACGACCAATTCACCAGGTCGCGCTGCGCAAGTCGAAAGGCCGTGACGACCGTGCTGCCACGGCCCACGCGCCGCTCGACAATCAGCGGCTTCTGCCCCTCCGCAGCTACCAGCGTGTGCGTGTCTTCGCTCGCCGGCAGCAATTGCACTCCGGTCCACGGCTGCGCCACGCGCAACCCCTTGGAGTCATCCGTCGATTTGGGCGTGACCTTGGTCAGCGCTTCGAGCGTTGTCTGATCCAGTTCCCAAGTGTCGCCGGCCGTGGCTGGCAGATACGGCGAAAGGAAAGAATCACGAGCCAGCTCCAGCGATTCCGGACCACTGACGATCAGCCGGCCTCCCCAATGCAGCCAGTCGACGATGGCCTGTTGCTGTTCGTCGCTCAAAACCTTGGGGTCGACGCCGTCCCACAGCACGACCGCGGTGCTGGTCCAATAGACCGAGTGGTTCGGCAGCGGCGCGGAGTTGTCCAACTTCGGCATCACTACTCGATAATGCGCCTGCTGGCCCCGGTCTTCCGTGCTGCCGCTGGGCGCCCAGATCGAGTCGAGCGAAACCAAAAAACGATAGTCGTCCTGCGTCCGCGCCAGCACCACAAAGAAATATTGCTGCGCCGGTAGTGGCGCCACCACTTCGCTCGTCCGCCAGACTTCGCTGCCGCCGCGCGAGATCAATCGCGGCGCCGCCTGACGCCCCAGATGATGAATCGGATCAAACAGCGTCACGTCGAGCGATTTGCGCTGCCCCTTGGGCAGCACCACGGGCCGCGCCGCTTGCAGTCGAAACGGGACGCCGTCGAGATCGACGACCGCGCCGTTGCGGCCGTGCATGTCGGCGATCAGCTCGCCGCGAAAGTCGGCAAAATTCGCCCGCGCCTCGAGCGCTGCGGCGGTCCAATGTCCCGGCTTGATGCCAGCCTCGATCCGGTTCGACTCACTGGGCCGAATGCTGAACGCGCCAAACGTGAAGGGCTCCTTCGGCGCGTCTTTCTTTTTGCCGTCTTTGCCCTTCTCGTCTTTCTCGGCCGTCTCCTGGGGCGTGCTCGAAACAATGAGCGGCAAGCGATTGACGATCAACGTCACGCCCACAATAACGCAGAGCAAAAACACAATTCCCCACAGCGGCCTTCGGCGGACCGCGTCGACGGCCCACTTGGATGTCGACACGCGCGACGGATGCGCTGCGCGCGAACCACGATTCGCGTCGTCCGACGGTGGCGAAGGAGTTTCGTCCATACGAAGAGCGCTAGAGAAATGACTGGCCGAGGGGTTCCGGATACCCTGCCATCGAATCCGAACGGGCCAAACACGCCCAACCAAAGTGTAAGGGCTATCGAGGCCGCCGCAAAGCGTTTTATCGAAGGAGCGTCTGGTCGTGCGCTGATGGCGTCTGCATGCGTCGACAAAAAATTCTTGATTTTTGATTCGCTCCCTTAGCATTCGCGTCGAAAGCGCACGTCGACCGATCCGTAAGCGGTATAATCGAAGCGATTGCCACGGAATCGTCACGTCGTCAGAGCGAGAGCATGAAATCCGACCGCAGCCACGCGCTGTTCGCCGCCGCTGAGGCGCAAAACCGCGACGCCGCCCAACCCTTGGCCGCCCGCATGCGCCCGCGCTCCCTCGACGAATTCGCCGGGCAGCGCCATTTTCTGGCCGAAGATAAATTGCTGCGGCGACTATTGCGGGCAGATCGACTGGGCTCGGTTCTGTTCTACGGTCCACCCGGCACCGGCAAGACAACGCTGGCACAATTGTTAGCTAAGGAGAGCCGCAGCGAATTCGTGCAATTGAGCGCCGTGACCAGTGGCGTCAAAGAACTTCGTGACGCACTGACCTCGGCCCGCGATCGGCTCTCGGCCGATGGCCGCAAGACGCTGCTCTTTATTGATGAGATCCACCGCTTCAATCGAGCGCAGCAAGACGCGCTGCTGCCGGACGTCGAAGAAGGCATTGTCACGCTCGTGGGCGCCACGACGCAGAATCCGTTTTTCGCCATCAATAGCGCGCTAGTCAGTCGCAGCCGGGTGTTTCAGTTTCAATCGCTGACCAATGACGAGATCAAGCAGGTCATCCACCGAGCGCTGGCCGACAAGGAGCGCGGCCTGGGGCGCGAGCAAGTCCAAATGCAGGACGACGCGCTCGAGTTTCTGGCCGAATCGAGCGATGGCGACGCCCGCCGGGCACTCTCGGCGCTCGAGATCGGCGTGCTGTCGAGCGACGAGCGACCGCTCGTGTTTACTCGCGCGCTGGCCGAGGAATCTGTGCAGCGCAAAGCGATCACCTACGACCGTCAGGGAGACGCCCATTACGACGCCGCCAGCGCGTTGATCAAAAGCATTCGCGGCAGCGACCCCGACGCGGCGATCTATTGGCTGGCACAAATGCTCGAAGCGGGCGAGGACGTGCGATTTCTGGCGCGGCGGATTGTGATCAGCGCCAGCGAGGATATCGGCAACGCCGATCCGCGAGCTCTGTCGGTGGCCGTGGCCGCCATGCAAGCCACTGAGTTTGTCGGCCTGCCCGAATGTCAGTTACCACTGGCGCAAGCCGTGACGTATCTGGCCTGCGCGCCGAAATCGAACGCCGCGACGATCGCCATCAGCGAAGCCCGGGCCGACGTCGCCGGCGGTCGCTTGATCCCGGTCCCTGTCCATCTCAAAGACAGCCACTACCCCGGCGCCAAGCGATTGGGACACGGCGAAGGCTACGAATACGCGCACAACGCCGAAGGGGGCGTCGCCGCGCAAGACTACCTGGGCGTGGAGCGCGAATACTACCGCCCTGTCGACCGCGGCTTCGAACGCGACCTGGCCGAGCGCTTGCAAACGATCCGTGCGCGCTTGCGCGAGGGACGAAAGCCTGCGGGATGAGTCTCGTGTGCGAAGGAGACAAAGCAACTCAAAGCTCGGCATTGCCCAGCGCAACGATCCCGGCAGGGATCGAAGATATTAGCCGGGGGTTGAGCGCCAGCGATACTGCCAGAACACGTGCAATAGGATTTGTCGTCGATCCTGGAAGGATCGCACACGATCGACGCGGGTTGCTAGCACCAACGCAACCTATCGCTGATGGCTTTCCTAACTCCCCCATTCACCGATTTCGCACTGCAATCTCACGCCGCGCAGCTGATGTAGCGTCGATGTCGAAACTTTTCTATCATCCGGGCCCTAAGTTCCCGATCTCGGGGCAGGAGCCGCTGGTAGATCGGGCTTTGGCGCGCTGTCGACGCGCGAGCAAGTCAAGGAGGACACACGTGCAATTCGTTAAGACGTTGCTGATTGTCGCCGTATTGGCGGCGGTCACGTATGGAGTTTATGCGGCGCTGACCGGCAAAAGCGACGTGGCGCCGCCGCCTGGCGCTCCCTCGGCCGATCAAACGGCCGGCGCTCCACAGATCGAACTCCCCAGTATCGAGACACCCCAACAGTCCAGCGGCATTCCGGGCGTGGTCAGTCTCCCCGGAACTCAAGCGCCCCCCGCTGCGGCGCCGGCCCCTAGCGCGCTGGGCGAAGCCCCGCCGTATAGTGCGCCAGCTCCAGCGGCCGACGCCGGAGTCGCGCCGCCATTTGCCACTCCCGGCGTAGGACTGGGCGATCCACCGCCAGCGGCCAACGCCCCGCGTCCGTTCGATCCCAACGCGCCTGGCGCAATTCCCGGCGCCCCGCCGGCAGCCGCGCCTGCTGCGCCAGCTGATCCTGCTGCTGCGCTTGCGCCGCCTGCTGCTGTCGCTGCGCCAGTGGCCGGCCTCGCGCCACCGGTCGATGCCGCGCCACCCGTTGCCGCAGCGCCACCTCCGGCCGCGACAGATCCGGCAGCGCCGCCCGGCGCGCCACCTGCCGCTGTCGCTGCCGCCCCAGCGCCGCCTCCGGCCGCGCCTACCGGCAATTATCAAAATGACTGCGCCTCTGCGCAATCGCTACTGCAACAGGGTCAGCTCGATGCGGCGCTATTGTTGATGTCGCGCTGGTACGGCGACTCGGCTCTCAGCGAACAAGATCAGCAGAACCTGCTTGGCTTGCTCAATCAATTGGCCGGCACGGTGATCTACTCGCGCGAAAACTGGCTGGCCGAGCCGTACGAAGTTCAACCGGGCGACACGCTCGACCGGATTGCCGCGCGCTACAAGGTCCCGCCACAGTTGATGGCCAAGATCAATGGCGTGGCCGACCCCAACAACATTCCGCCGGGCACAAAGTTGAAGACCGTGCCAGGACCGTTCGACGCCGACGTCGATATGAAAAATCGCTTCCTGGTGCTCAAGCTGCAAGGCCGCTTCGCCGGGCGCTTCCCCATCGGTGTCGGCGCTGAACACGCCGCGACCGCTGGCGAGTACGCCGTGAAAGGCAAGACCCCCAATCCGCACTACTACGCGGCAGACCGAGTCGTCGCGCCAGAAGACCCAGCGAACCCGCTCGGCAAGTATTGGATCGACCTGGGAGACAAGATTGCGATCCACGGGACGAACGATCCGGATAGCCTGAACCGCGACGACCCGCGCGGCTGCGTGCGGATGCACCCTCGCGATATCGAAGACGTCTACGACATGGTAACGACCGAATCACGCGTGAAAATCCTGCGCTAACAGGCGAGACACTCTTCTGAGCCTTCGGCTCAACCAGCGCGCCGGGTCCACGCGGACCCGCTTCCCGCGCGCAACGCCGCGGAGCGCCTTCACCGCTGGGCATGCCTGGGCGCCTCAGACTTCGAAAGAGCCACCAACGCGCGCCGTAGGGTACGCACTCCGTGCGTTCCGGAACCATTCGTTCCATTCATCGCGGCGCGCGACGCGAAACGTATTGTGGTACGCACGGGGCGCGTACCCTACACGCGCGAAACCCTTCTGCGTCAGCGGCAGGGCGCGAGCCCTCCGGCTCTTCGTTCTGTTCGTGTTTTCGTGCTTTCGTGATCCTCTCTTTTTTCCCAAATCATGGTGAACCACAACGACACAACGGCACGACGAATACGTTCACACTAACCCGAAGCGCCAGCGAGGGTTCTTCCTGACGCGACCACGGCAGGAAGCGAGCAGCCGAGCATTCCAGCGAGATCTTCTCTGCGTCCTCTGCGTCTCTGCGGTTCACTCTCTTCGTTGATCGAAGAAGAACGAAGAAGGTTAACCGCAGAGGGCGCGGAGGGACGCAGAGTGAAAGGAATTCGACGAAGGCGAAGAACCCTCGCTCGCGCCGTGGTCCTCTTCGTCAGCGGCAGGGCGCGAGCCCTCCGGTTGTTTCGCGCCGGACAAAGAACCCTCGCTGGCGCGGTGGTCTACTTCGTTAGCCGCGAGGCGCTAGCCGCGGGTTCTTCTCCTTTTCGTGTCTTCGTGCTTTCGTGATCCTTATCTTCGTGCCAAAATTCGTGGATTAACCACAACGACACAACGGCACGACGAAGAGGACTTCACCAACCCGAAGCGCAAGCGAGGGTTCTTCGTATTCTCGGCGCCGAACAAAGAACCCTCGCTGGCGCTTCGGGTTAGTGTCGCAGTCTTTTCTTCCTCAAGTCCTCAAGTCCTCAAGTCCTCAAAGCCTCGCAGTTTTCTGCAGAAATCTGCGCTAGAAATCGGCCGCGCGCATCGTCATACTCCCCACCAGCCATGTGGGCAGAGGCGTGATACTGACGCAAGTCAGGCGTGGTTGTTAACGGGATTGCGACTGGGGCTTTGTTCTACCTCCTCGCAGTCTCCAGAGTTTTCTGCAGAAGACTCTGCGGCCCGTCACCTGTCCTCGTCGCTGGCGGCGTTGACTCTCGCCGGCGCGCTGTCACAGCGCCGATGTGAACCCAACCGCCAGCGATCGCAATACCACATGTGGAAGGGCACGCTATTGAAGGTTGTTGCGAATCCACAACGCACGGAAGCCACGACAGGGAGACGAGGATCGTCTTTCAGGTTTCGCAACAACGCTCGAAGGAAGTGATAGCTCAATTGCGTCGGGCCGGTGATCTACGGGCTGTCGGTCATCGGAGACAGAACCGCGCAAGGATCCGCCTTTTCCAGACAGGTCCAGCGACGCGCCGTCGAGCAATCGGGGGCCGGACACGCCGAGCTTGCGTGGCTACGTAACGCAAGTGAAATCCGTCCTGGCGCTCGTCGCGCAGGACAACCAACAGAACGAACGCGTGCGCCGGCCATCCCGCGACGGAAACGTGCAAAAAAAGTTTTCGAGCGCCCCTCCACGCGCCTGCGCGAGCCAATCTCGCGTAGGCGCGTTTGTTAATGTAGTCATCACGGTCCCCGTGATGACAGCAGTGAAAAGAAATTATGCACGCCAACAGCCGCCACGCATGCGCCAAAAGCTCTACCGCACTCACTAACCCGAAGCGCCAGCGAGGGTTCTTCGTAGTGTCGTGGTGTCGTCGTGGTCAGCATCCGCCTTCGGAGATGAATACGCACCACAACGACACCACGGCACGACGGAAGAAGAGAGTCGAAGACCATCATGCGGAGCGTGATCACTACGGACGAGGAACGCTAATCGCCACTAATCTTCACAATGAGGATTAGCGCTAATTAGCGTTCTTAAACTCATTTCTTCGTGCCGTCGCCGCCCTCCTCGGAGCCTCAAATCCCCATCTGCTTCGCAATGATCTCGTACATCACTTCCGTCGCGCCGCCGCCGATGCGGTCCAGCCGGATGTCGCGGTAAGCTCGTTCGACGACCGAATCAAAGTAGCCGGAGCCGCCGTGCAATTGCAGACAATCGTCGACAATGCGGAAGGCCGCCTCCGAGGCCTGGGCTTTGGCCATCGCGACTTCTTTCAGGCTCGGAATACCGCGGACGACTCGCCAGGCGCAGTAGTACGTCAACTGCCGGGCGGCCTCCAGTTCCATCGCGCTGCGGGCCAGACGTTGTTTGGTGACTTGCATGTCGGCCAAAGTGCCGGGACCCATCTTCCGTTGCTTGACGTACGCAATCGTTGCTTCGAGCACGACGTCGGCCACGCCGAGGCAGCCGCCGGCAATCATCAGGCGTTCGTTTTCGAAGCACTGCATGATCTGGTAGAAGCCCTGGTTCTCGCCGCCGAGCAAAGCGCTAGCCGGAAGTTGACAATCCGTGAATGTGAGGTGACCGGTGTCGCTGGCCAGGCGGCCAAGTTTGCCTCGCATCTCCTCGACCTGAAAGCCGGGCGTCTTGCGATCGACGAGAAACATGCTGATCCCGCGATACGACGCGGCCGGATCAGTCTTGGCCGCGACGAAAAACAAATCCGCGTTCAAGGAGTTGGTGATGTACATCTTCTCGCCTCGCAGCAGCCAGCCCTGCCCGTTGCGCGTGGCCGTGGTCTTCATGCCAGCCACGTTGCTGCCTGCCGTTGGCTCGGTGACCCCCAGGGCCCCGATCGTGGTCCCGGCCACCAGGTCGACCAGGTAACGCTGCTTTTGTTCGTCCGTGCCGAAGCGAATCAAATGGGGCATCGCGATCGCGGCATGGGCGCCAATTCCCATCGCCGTGCCGCGGCTCTGGCAGCGCGACATCTCTTCGGCCATCACCAGACTGTTGCGGCAGTCGCCGTCGATCCCACCGTACTCCTTTGGCGCCGACAGCCCGAACAGCCCTGCCGCGCCGACGCGGGCAAACACGCTCCGCGGGATGCGGCCGGCGCGATCCCACTCGTCGGCGTAGGGATCGAGTTCGTTCTCGACAAACCGACGCACCTCGGCTCGAAATGCGTCATGCTCCGGCTCGAACAAGTAGTGCCCATTCGCCGCAGTGGGTGTTTTCTCAGCGGCAGAACCTGTAGCGGCGGCGGTCGCAGTGGCGGACATGCGTGGGGTCCTGAATGTGAAGTGAGGCTCGCTGGATCGACGCGCGGAATTGTGCCCCCATTACAACGGTCCACTGAGCGCTGGTCAATTGGCGCGCTGCGGACTATCGCAGCACTGCTGGACAAGCCAGCAGTGGCACACCGGTGAGGAGCCAGCCGTGGTTAGCAATTCGCGCGAGCGCCACAGCTACGAAAACAAAAAGACCTCTGCGTCGCCTGATGGGCGGCGCAGAGGTCGCGGTCCGGCTGGGAACGCCGGAAGGTTAGTTGTTATCGTTCGCTTATTGGACAGGTGTTGGAACGACTGCCGGAGCGGCCTCGGCGGCGACGGGCGCTACGCCCGTGATCGACGAGCGAAGCTGCTTCGCCATTTCGTCCTTCGGGTTGTACTCAATCGCCCTGTCCAATTCGCGCACCGCCTGCTGAGGAAAGCCCAGGTACTTGTACTGGAAACCGAGTAGGAACCGCGCGGCAGGATCCTTGGGATTCTGATCGCGGATCTTCTCGACGGCCCTCAACTGGTTGGTGTAACTGCTGACCTGCGGATAGAGGTCGCGGTAGTTTTCCACGACAACTCCCCACTTATCAGCAGGTAGTAGCGACATCCCGGTTTGCGTGGCGCCGGCCGACTCGTCAACGTTGCCGAGCGCAAACAAACCTTGCGCAAGGAGCATAGCGACGCCACCGTTCTGCGGATCATCAATCATGGCGTGCCGCCAGTTATAAACCGCGTCTTCATACGCGCCGGCTTTGAACCCGTCTTCGCCCGCTTGCTCGAAGCCACCGGCAGGCGCCGGAGTCGTCGAAGCAACCTGCGTCGGATCGGTCAATTGCGTCGTGGTCGTGGCGTATCCGGCGGTCGAATAACTGTACGGAGCGTAGCCGTAGCCACCACCGTACCCGCCATATCCACCATAACCGCCGTAACCGAGGCCGTAGCCGCCTAGCCCGTAGCCTAAGCCGTAACCCAGCAGCGACCCGATACCGAAGCCGTAGTACGGATACCCGTACCCAAAGCCGCCATATCGGCCGTAGCCGTAGCGACCGTAACCGCCGAAGCCCAGACCGCCATAGCCCAATCCGTATCCGAGTCCGCCGTAACCTAAGCCACCGTAGCCTAAGCCACCGTAACCCAGTCCGTATCGACTACCGTAGCCGACACCGTAGCGGCCACCATAGCCGCGGCCACCATAACCGACCGCGCCCACTCCGCCGCGGTAGAAATTCGTCGTGCGGTTGCCGCCCGCGAACGAAGCGTTTCTGCCGATATTGCCATTCAAGTTTCCATTCACGCCACCATGGCGGGCACTGAACGAAGCCGCGTTTGCGGCGTTCCGTCCACCACCGTCGAAGCTGGCGTTCGTGTGATTACCGGCGTGCACTCCGTTGCGTGCTGAGAATGAGCCGGCGGCATTGCCGCGTCCGCCGGTTGCTCCGACACGGCCGGCGGTCGAGGCGTGAGCAGTTCCGGTCCGCGAGGAGAAGTTAGCCCCACCCCGCGCCCCTCCGCCAGCGACCGATCGGCGTCCGCCACCGACGGCCCCGCGCGAAGCTCCGCCCCCGCCGCGCGAGATGCTAGCTCCACCGCCGCCACGCGACGCACCGCCACCACCGCGCATTCCGCCGCCGCCACCACCGTGGTATCCACCACCACCACCGCCGCCGCCCCCGCGACCTCCACCTCCACCGTGGCCGCCGCCTCCGCCTCCGCCGCGGCCGCCACCACCACCGCGGGCGTAACTAACATTCGGCGAGCAAAGCGCCACGGCCGCCAGGGCCACGGCAATCCAACGCGTGAATCTCCAACACATCGTCGCACCACCTTTCCGGCCGAGCTCCTCGCGCGTCTGTTCCAGCGCAATGTCGTCTGCGACCGTTGTCTTCCAAGTTGCAAAGCCAACTGCTGCCTGCGCATTCCGTTGCCAACACTTCATCCTACGTAGTTGGCAGGCTGCGTGACGGAACAAGTTGAATGCAACTGCTATTCCGAACTGATTTGTAAGAATGGCCGAACAGTGCTAGTGCCCCGGTCGGGTAGGATTTGAACGTCGTGCGCGCAAATTCCGCACCATGGAGCTCTGACTAGACAAGAAGAGTAATCACGACGGGGGGCCATGCGTTTGCGACGCACAGTTGACAGAGAAAAGCGCGTGGCAGAGTTGACGCCACTTTGGCGGCATGTCGACGATGGACACGTCGCCGCACGGCAAGGCGCTGACAATCGCTACGCTGGCTTCGGCAGGTTCACCCAGCGATTTTCGCGAGCCGATTCGATCACCGCCGCGGTCCAGTCGTACATCGGCAGCGCGCAGGTGGCTGGCGAGATCGTCGGCTGGCGACTGATCACCGAATCGATGAACGCTTCGTCCGGCGACTTATCCGGCACGAGATCCGTGACACGCTCGATCTGATTATCCTTCGCTCGCCAGACCTCTTCGCTCCGCAGCAGCAGGTCGCCACGCTCACAATGAAAGTGAATGTCTTCGCGCCAGTGATTGGCGTCGCCGACAAAATGGGCCGCCATGCCGACGCCCCCGGTCAGCCTCGCGATGACCTGCGTGACGATCTCCACACGGCTCTCGCGCTTGTCGCTGATGGCGTAGACCGCCTCGACTTGTTGGCCGGACAGATAGTTGACGATGTCAATCTGGTGGCTGCCGGCGTCGCCGAAATACCCGGCGCCGACATTCGGATCATCGCGCCAGGTGCCTGGGATGGTTTGCCGCCAACGCTCACAGACAAAAACGTGCACTTGCCGCAGCGGTCCGTAGAACTCGGCGTTCTCGGTCAGTTCGCGCCGCGCGGTCAAGAAAGGCGACTTGTAGCGGCGCTGGTACGAGACACTCAGCACCCGGCCCTGCTTCTCCTGGCGTTCAATCAGCTCGCAGATCTGCTCGCGCCCGACGACGAGTGGTTTCTCGCACAGTACGTCCAAACCACGATCGAACGCGGCGCCGACTTGCTCGTAGTGCAGCGGCGTCGGCGAGCAGATCACCACGGCGTCCAACTCCCGGCGCCCCAACGCCGGCAGGGCGTCGACCTCGATCGCCGCGGCCGGCGCGTACTCGGCAGCCAGACGTTCGGCCGCTTCACGCTGCGGATCACAGCACAATGCCAGCTCGACTCTTGGGTCGGCGATCAACCGCTGGGCATGGAGCCGCCCGACAAACCCACATCCCAACAGGCCCACGCGTATCCGCCGCGACTCTGACTGCATAGCAAGCGTTTCCTGAACTCACCCGATCGTCTCGCCGGCGGACAACTGCGGCGAATGACGCCTACCAGTATCGAAACGAGCGGCCGGCGGGCAAGTGGCGCCAGGCAGAGTCGCCCCGAAATCTCAAGTTCTGTCGCTGGGATCTATGAGCCCCGGCGCCGGCTCGAAAGGTTCCGGCCACTCAGAGGCCGACTACAGCGAAAGTCGCCGTAAAAGTCGCTGCGAGTCCCTGGCGTTACTAATCCGGTCCAGCGGTGTTGTATTGGTAGAGTGGCCAAGTCTGGGTTTGCCCTGCCGGGCAAATTGAAGCAAACTTAAACGGTGGGTCCGGTTGGCGGGCAAGGGTAAGGAGAGTTTTGTGGTTTCTAGCACTCGGGCGTGGACCTTCAGTCAGCAATTGTGGCACGGCGCAGCACTGGTCGCCGCGGTCGCCCTGGTTTGGTTTGCAGCCGGCGCCGTGGCCAACGCCCAAAAGTCGCCGGCGGCCGACGTCGCCCGTCGGGTCGACGCGTCACTGGCCGTCGAGTTGCACGCGGCTGACTCGGCTGAGGCCCAGCGAGAAACGCCAATCGTTGACGATGAGACCTTCTTGCGCCGGGCGTCGCTTGACCTGATCGGCGACATCCCGACACCCGAAGAAGTCACGGCGTTCGTCCTCGATCCCTCGAGCAACAAGCGCGAAGCGGTCGTTGACCGCCTGCTGGCCGACAAACGGTTTGGCGACAACTGGGGCCACTACTTTCGCGACGTCATTCTTTACCGCCGCAGTGATGATCGCGCGCAACTGGCCGGGCCGAGCATCCAGCGATATCTGGCCGAACAGTTCAATCAGAACACAGGCTGGGACAAGATCGCCCGCGGGTTTATCTCGGCCAAAGGTGATGTCCGCGAGGAGGGCGCGACCGGGATCATCATGGCGCAAATGGGACAACCGCCGGAAGTCGCCGGCGAGATGTCGCGCATTTTTCTCGGCGTGCAAATTCAATGCGCCCAGTGCCATGATCATCCGACCGATCGTTGGAAGCGGACACAGTTCCATGAGCTGGTAGCCTTCTTTCCGCGCATCGCCGTCCAGCCGGTCAAAGGCGACGGTGAGAAGCGCAGCTTTGCCGTGGTCTCGCGTGATCGCGAGCCGCGTGTCGCGCCGAAGGATGGCAAGTACCGCGGCCAGCTCGAACACTTCATGCCGGACCTGAAAGATCCGAGCGCCAAGGGAACGGAGATGAAGCCCATCTTCTTCTTGACTGGCAAGAAGCTCGATCTGGGCACGCCGGACGTCCAACGCCGCGAGACGCTGGCCGACTGGTTCACGGCCAAGAGCAATCCCTGGTTCGCTCGCGCGTTCGTGAACCGCATGTGGGCCGAAATGGTCGGCCGCGGTTTTTATGAGCCCATCGATGATCTCGGCCCCGACCGCACAGCCACTGCGCCGAAAACGCTGGAGATCCTCTCGCTAGCGTTCGCCAATCACGACTACGACGTGAAGTGGTTGATGCGCACGATCGCCATGACCAACGCGTACCAGCACATCAGCCTGACGCGCGGAACCAACACCGCGGCGCCATTCGCAGCCACCACGCCGCAGCCGCTGCGGGCCGATCAGTTGTACGACTCGCTGCGGAGCGCTTTGGCGGTCGAAGATTTCGACGTCGCGCGGGCCGAGCGATTTAAGGGCAAAGGAGGACGCCTGCAGCAAGGCGCCCGCTTTGAGTTCAACCGCACGTTCGGTTTCGACCCCAGCCTGCCACGCGACGACGTCGCGGCCTCGATCCCGCAAGCGCTGTTGTTGATGAACAGCCCCATGCTGCAGCGGGCGATCAGCGCCAAGCAGGCCTCGACGCTGCTGGGCAAGCTGTTGACGCAGAACATGGACGACCGTGAGGTGATCGGCGAGCTCTACCTGCGCTGCCTGGCCCGCGAGCCGAAGCCGGACGAAGTGCACACCTGCCTCGCCTACGTGAGCGCGGTCAAGAATCGGCCCGAGGCGTTCGAAGACCTGCTTTGGGCTTTGCTCAACTCGACCGAATTCTCGCAACGCAAATAGCGACGATCGTATTCGTTGAATCCGTCCAGGAATGCAAAACATGAATCTCTGGCATCGTCAACTCGGTCTACGCGTCAATCGCGACGGCGTGATTGATCGGCGAGACTTTGTGCGCGGCGTCTCGGCTGCTGGCCTGGCTGCCGGCGCGCTAAACTGGAGCGAACTGGTCAGCGCGAAGGCCGACGAGCTCCGCAGCCGTGGCATGGCCTGCATTCTGCTCTTCATGCGCGGCGGGCCGAGCCAGTTCGAAACGTTCAGCCCCAAGCCGGGCCACGCCAACGGCGGCGAAACCAAAGCGATCGACACGGCCGTCCCCGGCGTGCAGTTCGCTGACAACTTGCCACACATGGCCAAGATCGCCGACGACCTGGCCGTGATCCGTTCGATGACCATGAAGGAAGGCAACCACGTCCGCGCAACCTACCTGATGCACACTGGCTACGCGCCCACAGCCAGCGTCAAGTATCCCACGCTCGGCGCGCTGGTGGCCAAGGAGATAGGCGACCGTACGTCGGACCTACCATCGTTCGTGCGGATCGGAGATCGCGCGGCCGAAGGGGGCGGCGGTCTGTTGGGCGTTGAATATGACGCCTTCTCAATGGCCAATCCGCAGGCCCCGGCCAACACCTCGCTATCGACCGGAGCAAATCGCTACACGCGCCGGCTCGGCTTGCTCAACCGCCTGGAATCTTCATACGCCGCCGATGGCTCGGACCACGAAGTAGCCGAGCATCAAAAGCTATACGCCAAGGCAGCCAAGATGATCACCAGCGCGAAGATGGAAGCGTTCCAACTGGATCGCGAGCCGGACGCCATGCGTGACGCTTACGGCCGCACTGACTTTGGCTCTGGCTGTTTGCTGGCGCGGCGCCTGGTCGAGGCCGGCGTGACGTTCGTTGAAGTCGACGTGAACGGTTGGGACACGCACGACGACAATTTCGGTCGCGTCAGCAAGCTGTGCGGCCAGGTCGATCAGCCTGCGGCGCAACTCATCACGGATCTCAAGCAACGTGGCATGCTCGACAAGACGCTGGTGATCTGGATGGGCGAGTTCGGTCGCACGCCACGCATCAATCCGCGCGGCGGGCGAGATCATTTCCCGAAGGCCTTCAACCTGGCAATTGCCGGCGGCGGAGTCCGCGGCGGGCAGGTCATCGGCAGCACCGACGCTGGCGGCGACGAAGTCAAAGATCGCCCGATCGGCGTGCAGGATCTATTTCAGTCGTTTTGCAAAAGCCTGCAGATTGATCCGACGGTCGAAAATCAAAGCGGCGCCGGCCGCCCCATCAAAATCGTCGACGGCGGCAAGCCGGTGGAAGAGCTGTTCGCGTAGAACTCGCGCGATCCGCAGTTCGACGAACGATTTACCTTCTCTCGGCGTCTCCGTGCCTCGGCGGTTCAATCTCTTTGTTCCGCTGTGAAGGATGAGATGAACCGCCGAGACGCCGAGACGCCGAGGCGCAGAGGAAAATCGAGGCACTCAAACCGGAGTGGCTGGCAGTCTTCAATCTGCGGCCATCTACGAAATCTGCGGTTCCCACTCTTCGATTAATTTATCGGTTCGCAACAGGGCCAAGCCCCTTATGGTGACGTCTCTATGCCCTCTCAGTGACCGCTGTGTTCTCTGCGCAAAGTATTTCCGACATTCTGACGCCGGTTGCCCCTGGGGCGTTCCGGTGGTACAAATTTCTGTGCCCTCCTGTACGTCTGCGCACTAGCGCATCTTGGAGGATCGTTCTCCCCCTCTGCCCTGTAAGGCGCGCGACTGCGCATGAGTGAACTTCCGGCTATTGAGCGGTTTGTCTCCAGTACGGGTCAGCGAATCTATCGCATCCCTTGCGAGGCCTTCCCCAATTTCATCGCCTACGTCTATTTGATGTTCGATGGCGGCCCGCTCACGCTGATCGATACCGGCAGCGGTTACGGCAACTGCAACAAGCAGGTCCTCACCGGCCTCGCAGCCGTCCGCGACGAGTTTCATGAGCGATTCGAGATCGCCGATATCGACCGGATCTTGATTACGCATGGCCACATTGATCACTTCGGCGGCCTCTCGCATTTGCAGAAGTTGACCAATGCCGAAGTTGGCATCCATGGGCTAGATCGTTGGGTGCTGACCGCTTACGAAGAACGCGTCGCCGTGGCCACCAAGGCGCTGCGGACCTACCTGCAACGGTCCGGCGTCGAAGCCGACATGCAGCCGATTCTGATGGAGATGTACGGCTTCTCCAAAAAGCATGTCAGCAGCACCAAGGTCGACATGGTGCTGGCCGACAACCAAGAACTCGACGGCATGCGGTTCATCCACACGCCCGGCCATTGCCCGGGGCAGGTTTGCATCGAGATTGGCGACGTATTGATCAGCGCGGACCACATTCTGAATCACATCACGCCGCACCAGGCGCCTGAGAGTATCACGGCCTACACCGGACTGGGGCATTATCTCGATGCGCTCGAAAAAGTCCGCCGCATCCCGGGCTTCCGCCTGGCGCTGGGCGGGCATGAAAACCCAATCGAAGAAGTCTACACCCGCATCGACGAAATCCGGATCAGCCACGAGCGTAAGCTCGATCGGATCAAGACGGCCATTTCCGATTCGGTCGATCCGATCACGATCAACGACATTACAAAGGTCATGTACCCACGCGTGATCGGCTTCAACACGCTGCTAGCGCTCGAAGAAGTTGGCGCGCATGTTGAGTATCTCTACCAACACGGGCATCTGCGGGTGGCGAATCTCGACGAAGTAGAAGAACAAGACAGCCCAGCCCTGCGCTACCGCGTGGCGTAGCGATCGGTAGTTGCCGTAGTATAGGCGCCCCGTGCGTGCCAATGAACAAAGACGGGATTGACCGCAGGGGACGCGGAGAGCGCAGAGGAAGAGGACGAAAGATCTAAACAAGCGTGTCGGGAGGGCGAGGCTCCCGCCGAGCCGCGAACTGAATAGAGATCGCGCACCGAACGTAGGGTACGCACTCTGTGCGTACCACCGAAGCTAAAGCAAACATCATTCGCAGTTCATGGTACGCACGGAGTGCGTACCCTACAGGATGACGGCGTATCGCTTATGAGTTGGCAAGGCATCGAAGGTCACGACGACGTGGTGGCAAAGTTCCGGGCGATGCTCGCCGGCGGACGGCTGGCCAGCACGTTTCTGTTCGTCGGGCCGTCGGGCGTTGGCAAGCGAATGTTCGCCAAGCGCCTCGCCCAAACGTTCCTTTGTTCCAAGCGCGATCCGATCGAGATGGCCCCCTGCGGCGTCTGCGACGCCTGCGCGCAGGTGCTGGCCGGCACGCACCCAGACATTTTGCGAGTGGCCAAACCGGCCGACCGCAGCGCGATTCCGGTTGATCTGATCATTGGCTCCAAAGAGAAGCGAATGCAGGAAGGGCTTTGTCACGACATCTCGCTGAAGCCGTTCATGGGCGGGCGGCGCGTGGCGATCATCGAAGACGCTGACGACCTGAACGAAGAAGGCGCGAACGCCCTGCTCAAAACGCTCGAAGAGCCGCCGCCGCGGTCGGTGATGATCTTGATCGGCACGAGCCCCGACCGGCAGTTGCCCACCATTCGCTCGCGCGCCCAGTTGATCCGCTTCACCCCGCTCGAGCCGGCGGTCATCGCGAGGTTGCTCCTTTCGCAGGAGATCATTACAGAGGAAACCGAGGCAGCGCGGATCGCCGCCCAATGCGGCGGCAGCCTGACGCAGGCCATCGAAATGGCCGACCCGGCCCTGATGCGCTTTCGCAATGAGCTGGTAGCGCAACTGGCCGAAGGAACGTTTGACAACGTCGGCTTTGCAAAGCTGTTGATCGCGCTGGTCGAAGAAGCGGGCAAAGAGGCCCCACCGCGGCGAGCTCGAATGCGGCAGGTGATCGCGATGGCGATTCAGTTCTACCGCGAACTATTGCGAGCGATGTCTGGCGCCCCGGCGATGGAAGAAGCGGCGACTACCGCGGTCGATCGCGCGCTGGCCACCGGCCGGTTCGATCCAGACAACGTCGGCCGCTTGATCGAACGCTCACTCGACGCCCTGGAACACGTCGACCGCAACGCCCACCAGGCAGCGCTCTTGGAATGCTGGCTGGATGATCTCTCGCAGCTGGCGGTTGTGTAAGAATCGCCGAAGCGCGATTCGTAAAATCCGCATTGAAAATACTTCGATCGACCGTGGCCATTCCCCAGTTGCCCCTGGGCCCACTTTTAGTCCATAATTGACGTTTCCCCCGGCGGTCCCTCGCGCGAAAGGACTGCTACAGCATTGATTGTCTGCCACGCCTTTGGCCATCCCAGGCCCTGATTGACTTCCGCGTTCAGAATGCAATAGGCCGACCAACGGGAGGCCGGCGTTCGATGGCGAGACCTTCAGCGCAAACGTAAACCAACGCACGCAGACCCCAATAAACTCGCAGGGACCCAACATGCCGTTCAATCGTCGTTTGTTTCTTGGCTCCGCCGCCGGCGGTTTGGCGACACTTAGCGTCGGCGCGTACGCTTACGGCGCTGACCCCAAGCCGGTCGTCGTGCCGAAAGGGGGCCTCGACACGTTGTTCCTCACGTGGCAGCGCGACCCAACGACGACGATGACCGTGCAGTGGCTCGACGCCGATACGGCCGAGCCCCCGGCCATCACCTACGCCGTCTTAGGCAAAGAAGAATGGCAGGCCGCGCCCGCAGTGCGCAAGACGAACTACCCGCTCACCGATCTGAAGGTCTATCGAACCGAGCTGGCCGGGCTGACGCCGGGTACCGAGTATCAGTTCAAGATCGCCAGCGAGACGAAGTCGCGCCGCTTTCGCACCATGCCTGCCAAGGCAACCAACGCCTTTCATTTCGCCTCGGGCGGAGATTGCGGTGTTAACGAGCACGCCATCAAGAACAACATCATCGCCGCCAAGCAAGATCCGATGTTCACGCTGATCGGTGGTGACCTCGGCTACGACAACGGCCGTGACGCCAACACCAGCGTGCAGTTCGTCCGCAATTACAGCCAGCACATGGTCGACAGCCAAGGCCGCACGATTCCGCTCGTGGTTTGCATCGGCAATCACGAAGTCGACGGTGGCTACAACAAGCCGCGCAAAGACGCGCCGTTTTATTTCGCGCTGCATGACGGTCTCTACCCGGAGAAGAGCTACGCCACGCTCGACTTTGGCGACTATCTGAGCCTGGTGCTATTAGACACTGGGCACGTCTCGCAGATCGGCGGCGAGCAGACCGACTGGCTGTCGAAAGCGCTGGCCGAGCGCGTCGACCGGCCGAACCTGATCTGCGTGAATCACTCGCCGGCCTATCCGTCGTATCGACCAAGCGATGGCATCCTCGGCAGCGGCGCCGAGAACCGCAAGTTCTGGGTGCCGCTCTTCGAGAAGTACAACGTCGATTTGGTGCTGGAGCATCACGACCACACGTTCAAGCGCACCCACCCGATGAAAGACGGCCACATCGACAAGAACGGCATCGTCTACCTCGGCGACGGCTCGTGGGGCAAGCTCCGCGCGCCACTAGCGCCAGAAAAACGCCCTTACCTGGTGAAGGCGACCGCGAACTACCATATGACGCTCCACCGCCTGGAAGGCGAACAACGTTTTCACATGGCGATTGACGAAAACGGCAAGATTATCGACGTTTGCACGACGTTGAAGAAACCGCGCGGGAAGAGTGTGGGCTGAAATAACTCCCAGGGTTTGCCAGAACATCGAGGCTGGGGCACGAGAAATGGTACGCCGGCTCGTAACTTCGTTATCCGGGGCAATGACTCGGGCTGTCGTCTGCGTTGCGCTTGTTCTGGTTGGGTCGCAGGCAAACTTTGCACCGGCAGCCGATTCGCCTCTGCTAACTCGCAAGTCGGCGTTATCGGCGCTACAGGAACAACGAGATCCTTACCGCGATCTGGGCGAGATCGTTCCGGTCGCAGAGCGGGTCGCTTGCTGGACAGCTAACTGTCATGACGCATTTCTGTTTCTGAGCGTCGTTAGCGACGTTGACGCAGAACTGGCCGCGTGCACCGCAACGGCGCAGCCACTCGAAGTTCAGTATCGTGGGATGCAACTGCTTGCCATGCGCGGTTCGACCAAGGGACTACGCCTGGCCGCAGAATGGATGCGCAGCGAAAGCCGGTCGCAACGATTTGCTGCCTGGAACGCGGTGAACGCTTGTCCCAATTCGGACGTCGTTTGGAACGTGCTATCGCCAGAATTGGTTCTTGCTCTGTATCGCGCCGAGCAAGATTCGATGGTAAAGTTTAAAATCATCGAGGTCTTCGGCCGGCACAAAGCCAGATTTGCCGTCGACACGCTCTGTCGATCGCTTGCATTCCCACTCATTGGCAAGTCTGACGACTTCATTGTTCGTGCGTTAGGTGAGATTGGTGATCCTCGGGCCGTCGAGGTACTCACTCGAGCCCCTCGCATTTCAGAAGAGATTGTCACCGCGCTCGGCAAGATTGGAGACGCCAAGGGCGCTAACTGCGTCATCGAGCATTTGAGCGTCCCAAGCGCGCCCTTAGCGCTAGCACGGATTGGCGGAGCAAAGGCCCTGCCAGCGCTAAAAAGGAACCTCGACCAAGTTGCGTGGCGCGAGGAAATAAGCAACGAGCGCAACCTAGCGGCCGAACAAGGCGCCAGAGATCATCGAGTCGAAGTCGGAATGGCGATCTCGCTTCTCGAAGGAGCCGACGCACAGGTTGCCTTGTTAGCTGTCGCCGAGTCTGGGCAATATAGCGCAGCAATTCGATCGCTTGCCTTGGAGGAATTGCAACGGCGCGGAGTTTCGCGTGTCCGCTCTCGATTTTTGACACTGTATCGATCGGAGATTGCCGCCTCCGAGCAGACTTCCGCCAAGGGGCAATGCGTCCCGCCCTCCGAGGTGCTATCTCGTTGCATTTCTATCGCAGCGGACGACGCAGAGGACGAGACAACCGAGGCTTTGATAGAGCACCTGCGGCAGCTAAGTAAGGCCTCGGCTTGGCTGCAGACTGATCAAACGCAAACTCGCGCCGCAGCTTTTTCCTATGCGATGCATCGAGGCGTCACGTCCATGGTCATTCACGCGCTGCACAATAGAATCGGCAACGAAGTATTCGCACTGCGAGCAAGACTCGCCGATCAGCTTTCGGCGGAAGAAGGTGCTGATGCGAGCGACTAGGCGTCGCTGGCGGCGTCGCTAAGGCCGATTGCAACTTGCGGCCCTATTTCTTAGCCCGCCGCAGTCGGCGCCCCGGTAAATGGCCGGTTACGGCTCCGCTCGTTCACGCGCTCTGGATTCTTCCACGCGTTCTTCCAGAACTGCGCCCAAATGGCGCCCATGCCGGGTAGCACCGTTTTGTGGTAGTCGGACCCGGCCGGCAACTGTTGCATCAGTCGGCGATGGGCTTTGCCGAGTGCGTGATACGGCAGGTGCGGGAACATATGGTGCAACGCGTGGAACCGCAGGCCGAGCGGCACGAACAGCTCCGTGACGATCGGGTTGTCCGCCAGCGTGATCGAGTCCTGCAATTGGCCCAGGTAGCTGACCTGCTCTGCTTCGCTCAGGTAGTGGTGCAGGCACAACGTGCGGACGAAGTTCAGGCTCAATACCGACGCGGCGATGAGGAACATCAGCCCTAGTCGGGTCCAATCGTACAGGCCCACCAAGGTCAGGACGATCGGGATCCAAATCCGGATGCTGCAGGCGATGTCTAAGAACTTCCAATAGCCTAGCGGCATGTTCGGCGAGATCTCCAGTCGGTGCTTGAAGTTGATCACGCCAAACGATGAGAACTTCGCCAGCAACCACGGGCGGAAGGGCGGATAAATAATCGATACGGGCGTGAAGAACAAAAACCGCAGCACAACCAGAAACGGCCAGAGAATCGTGAGCAGAAAGAAGTAACCGATCGTGCGCGCCGGATCGACGCCGAAGGGCAGGTACTCGCCATCCGTGTCCGTGCCGTAGCTGTCGCAGCGGTGATGGTCCAAGTGGTGGACGTAAGCGAACGACGGAAACAATAGCGGAATCCCGCACAGCAAGTCCCAGCCAATCTGGAACGAGCGAAGCTTAGTGCTCCGCATGTGACTGATCTCATGCACAAACGATGTGGCGCGAAAAATGGCAAAGACCGAGACCACGTAGCACAAGGCCCGCTGCCAGGTGAACCCCTCCATGCCGAGGAACGCCGCGCCGCAGCTATAGCCAACGCCGATCGAGACCAACATGTCGGCCCAATAGACGCTTGCCTTCGGGACGGCCAAATCGCGAACCGCCGCCTTGGCTGTTTTCAGCCAAGGAGGAAGGTCCCCATGGGTTGTGCCGTTCGGCGTCGCATGAGAGGAGTGCGCCTGGTAGATCGTGGACATTTCGTGCGGGGGCCTTCGCGGTGGGGCGGGTCAATGATTTTCGCCGTGAACGTGCAGGCGCCCGTTCAACGTGATAAATCGTTCACTATGAGGCGTATGCCTGAGAGATTCCGCCACAGGGCGGATTACGCCGATCGGCATGGTCCGCAAGGGTGGCAGGGACGCGGGCGCGGATTGCGCAATCGGAAATCTTTACGCGATTGAATGGCCAGCCAGCAGGAGGACATATCGCTGGTCTGCCTGGGTTGTCCGGCCAGGCATGGGATATGGCAGTTCCATGAATCAAATGGAGGTGTCGATATCATCCCAATCTGTCGAGCCCATAACATTCGTTAGCCAATTCAGCGCTTAATGTCGTTGTTGGACTACGTGGAAGCCCTTGCAAACGGTTAACGGTACTCGTCTGCTTTTGCCTGTCCAATTGAGGTTGAACGGAAGCATCCAGTCGCGCATCGATGCATCGCGAATCGCCCAATGGATGCGCAGATGCAGGTCTTTGGCGTCAAGGATCTCAGCGACCGAGCGAAGTTGCATCTGTTCGATGCACGGAGTCTCTCCCATGATCAGAATGGCCGTCTGCAATAGCTTTTTTATATTGCATCGCGAACTTGGCCAGGCGAGTCGATCAGTCAGGTTTAACGCCCAGAACAATGTCCAGATACTTTCCGTTCGCCGATAGAAGTCGATGCACTTATTTTGAGACGGCGAATCGTCCAGCAAAAAGACCTTCTCGGAGGGGCTCACACCGGGCCACGCATCCAATTGCTCGATAAGTGCTAGAGAATCGGCTTGATCCATGCCATCTGCGCGAGAGACGACTGCAAGCAGTACTTGCGACCGACGCACAACATCTTCGATGGTCTGTATGGTTACTTCATCATCGTCCTCAACAACGAGGCGACCGTGAAAGACAGGAACCGCTTTCTTTCGAAGTAACTTGAAGGACCTCGATGCGCGGTTTGCCTGTCGTGGGCTGACGTCATCCCAGGTGTTCGGACAGGGATAGCCAGACTTGTGCATCTACCAACAGCCCCCGTGACTACCCGCGGAACAGAATGTGCAGAGGCGCCGCATCGGCCAGCCAAGCATGCTTATGCAAGCTGCGCGATTGGTGAACTGGATTCTGATTGGGGACTGTTGCCAAGTAAAGCGTAGCCCGCAATTTTGTCACTCCTGACACTTGTCAGTTGACGAGTGACAAGTGCGTGACCATGACGCTAACGCCGCACCGCCACCACGCGGAAGCCAATGTGGTCGTAACGCCGTTCCGGTTCGAAGCGTAAACGGAACGCGCTTCGGCACGGCCAGCCTTCGTCGGTCCAGGCCCCTCCGCGGCGCGAGCGGGATCGATCGCCATGTTCGCTTTTTGTCGCCGTCGATTCGGCGTCGTGCAGATCAGGATCAGCGCCGCCCGGTAGCTTCGCCCGGTACCAATCGCGGCACCACTCGAAAATGTTGCCGTGCATGTCGTGCAGGCCCCAGGCATTTGCGGGGTAACTGCCGACCGGCGCTGCGCGGCCGAGCGATGGGCCCTCTTCGCCGCCGTTGTACGGCTTGCCTTTGAAGTTTGCTTGTTTGCTACTGAGCGAATCGCCGAACCAGGTGGCCGTGGTTGTGCCTGCGCGGCAGGCGTATTCCCACTGTGCTTCGGTCGGTAGACGGAACTCCCAATCGGTCGGCAGTTCGCCTGAGTTGTGAGCAAGCTCCGTCAACTTCTGGCAGTACAACTCTGCCTCGGCAAAATTCACGTTGCCGACGGGCAGGTCATCACCGGCTGGAAGCTCTTCGGTCAACTCGCCCGGCAAATCGCCGACGATTCGCTTCCAATCGCCCTGCGTTGTTTCGTACTTCGCCATCCAGAAGCCGCGCGTGAGCGTGACCTCGACCTGGTTCTCGCCGGGCCGGCGTTCCGGTTCGCTGCGCGGACTGCCCATCGTGAATGTGCCGGCGGGACACCAACAGAGAGCAACGCCCGCCACGCTTCGTTCGTCGCCAGCCTGCGCGCCATCAAAGGCCGTTGGCGCCGCAGGTTTTGCCGGCGCGGCCGGTGGCGCAGAACGCTGGCAACTGAGAACGTTGCCAGGCACCACGATCAACGTGGCAATTGTGAGCCAGAATCGATGAGCGTGCATCTCGGCTGTCCCCCGCATGCAGACGCGCAGGACTGCTTGTTAACCTGCGCTTAGATCGGTTATAGCCGATCCAACTGCGCAGTCACTACGAGAGACCGTTTCACGCCGGCGTTCTTTAGAGAGCCGGAGTTCTGCCGTGGCACGAACGCAGTACAGGACAAGTACTCGCCTGGTCGCGATTACTTCGGCGCCGTGATCCGAGCGCTCGGAACGACTGGCTGCGCTGGCGCGACGGGTTGGAGAGTCGTCGTCGGCGTCACAGGTTGCAGCGGCGCTGCTGGCTGGACCGGAATGGCGGGTTGAAGTTGCGGGCCAGGGGCTGGAATGGCGGCGCCAGGGATTGCCGCGCCCGGCGCGACAGGCGGCGCAAACCCATCAACAGGCGGTGGCGGCAGGCCATCAATGCCGGCCCGCGCGGCAGCGCGCGCTGAGTCGACAGCGCGGACGTAGCGAGTCAGCAAATCCTGCGTCGAACGGAATTCCGGGCGCTGCGTCAGCGGTGCGTAAGAAGCAGTCTGCGCCACCTTGTCGTACTTTGCCTGAGTCTGCGCGAGCGCCTCGGCGCTGGGGTCCGTGCCTTTGGCAACTTCGGGCGGCAACGCCAAAAAGTTCTTCCAGTTCGCGTCGAGCAGCGGCTCCATGTGCAGATACGCGCCAACCAGGACTGGGCGCAAATTGTTCGGTGTGTCCGGCAAAGTGATCGGACCAGCGGCCGGCGCGGCTGTCGTCGGCGGCGGGCCTGGAGGTCCCATCGGGGCGTCCACAGGTCCGGCCGGAGGGGCAGCCGTGTCTCGCGCGATTAGCGCCATCAACTGCGCGGCCGATTGCGGCAGCGTTGGTGGGTTGCCGTAATAGACTGCGTCGGCGCGGTTATCTACTTTCAGAACCGAGCCATCGAGCGCGACTCCCAAAAAGAGTCCGCGAGCGGCCGAGTAAGAATAAACCTCAGCGTTCAGCTTGATGTCGGTCCCGGCCGAAGTTTGGCGCCCGACGGGTCCGGCGGCCACCGAGGCGTCGGCGCCGAGCGTGAACTCGCGCCCGGAGAGCATCGTTTCAATGCCCTTACGGTTCTTGAAGACCAACACGATATCGGTCGATTGCAGCCCAGCCTGCCAGCCAACGCTGCCACCGGTGAAGGTGACGAAGATTGGCGCTCGCCAGTTGCCGTCGGGGTTTTTCACCATCACCACGCCACGGCCAAAGCGGCCAGCGATGACAAAGCCACCTTTGACGACGTTGGGGATGATGGCGATCGCCTGCGCGTCGGCCAGCATCGACTGCGGAATCGATTGCGCTTTAAAGTTCGTAAAGCTTTGAAAGACGGCCGTCGAGGCCATCATCGTGCGCGTTTCTTGCGAAGGCTCAAAGCCTTGTGCCTGGAGGCTGGCGGCTGCCGAGAGAGTCGCTGTGACCACGATTGCGTGGATCAAAACTTTGCGCGCCGTCATGGTTTGATGACCTCCAGGTCCAAATATTTAAGAGCCCGGGACGAATACGCCCGTGGGCGCTGGCAGGAACCCTGGAACGCTGCGCGGGAGGGGCCCTGCCAAACGGGCCGAAAGAGTAGTCCAGATCATCCGTTAGGTCCAGATCAGTCAGGGACCGGAAAGACCGCGCAGTTCGCCCAGGCGCCGCAAGTTGAGTGGGCAGATTTGACACCCTACCAATAGCGAGGTATGACAGCCGCAGCGGGCTGTTCTGCGCGCACTTTGCAAAATACCCCAACCGGCGCTGGGCTGACTCTTCACCACTTGCGCATCTCTCACTGGGAAGCAATCGACCATGATCTTCGGCAAACTGTGGCACGCCTTGTCGGCCCAGATGAACAAGCTAGCAAACTACTTCTGGACGGCCGATCCGATCGCCCAGATGCAGTACGAGTACGATCTGGCCGTCAACCAGTTGAAAGAAGGACGCGAAGGGCTCGAGCAATACCGCGCCCTGGTCGAGCGCGTCACTCGCCAGGTCGCCAATGACCGGACTCACGTCAATAACCTGGAGGCCAAGATCAAGGCCTACCTGCAGGCCGGCGACCGCGAAACAGCGGCCCGCTTTGCCCTCGAACTGCAAAAAGCCAAGCAAGGCCTGGCCGAGAACGAAGGGCAGCTCAAGCTGCACGAGGAGGCCTACGGCAATAACCTCACCAAGATCAAGCACGCCACGGGCAAGCTCTCGACGATTCGCGAAAAGATCGCCAAGTACGATGCTGAGTTGAAGATGAGCCGGGCCGAGGCCGAAGTCGCCAAGCTGGCATCGAGTTTGAACTTCGACGTCACGACGGATTTCGGTCAGATCGAGCAAGTGATCCAGGACAAGATCGGCCTGAACCGCGCGAAGGTGCGCGTGGCCGCGGACCTTTCCGGCGAAGGGCTGGTCGATATCAAGCGCGAACAAGAGATGGAAAAAGTTCAGGCAGACATGGCGCTGCGCGATTTTGAAGTCAGCATGGGCATGGTCACGCCCGAGACCGCAGCCGTGCCACAAACCGCCAAGGAACTCGGCCCAGCGGCCAAGGCCACTGAGAAACAATCGAACTAAGCGGACTGCGTGTTTCGCAATTCAGCACGTCCACGGATTCGCACGCACACGTGACGCCCGACCCGACCGACACGGCAGCCTCTTCCGCCAAAGCCACCTCTGGCAAGCAACTGCGCGCCGATTTGCCCGAGTGGTTTCCTGAGTGGTCGCACGAGCTTGCCGAGCTCTACTTCTCCGGCACGACCTGCCTGTTTGTCCTCAGTGGCAACGTGCATGACCTGCTGCCGGCGAACGCCGATGGCACGGCGTACACGGGCCTGACCGAGTTTTTGGCCGGGCAGATCTTTGGCGGCTGGGATATTGTCTTGCACTATGACCTGGCGCGCGGATTGCGACCGCTGGCGGGACCAGATCCGCAACGCCTGCAAGTGATGGTCCGCTTGCTCTCTGGCCGGTTTGGCGAATTGGCCCAGTGGCCGCGCGACCCGGACCAGGTGCTGCAACTGCTCGATTCGTTCATTGAACGCAATTTGGTCGAAACGGCGCCCGAACGCCGGCTGCGGATTGCAATTTTGTTCGGCTATGGTCAGTACCTTGCGCCGTCTGGCGATCAGACGTCGCTGGATCGTGGCGACAAGGCCCGCCTGGTGCGGTTGCTGAACTGGGCCCAAAATCCTTACATCAAGCAGGCGAACATCGCGTTCTGTTTGCTTGCCGATAAGCTAACTGAAGTCAACGACCGGCTGGTTTCGAGTCCTCACGTAGCCGTGCTCGATGTGCCGCTGCCAAACCGCGACGCGCGGTTGCACTACATCGAAAAGGCTGACGGTAAGAACACGCAGGCGCTCAAAGACATCTCGGCTGGCGAACTGGCCGATCTCTCGAACGGCTTGACGCTCGTCAATCTCGAAGTCTTGCTCGCGCAAGCCCGCCAGGCGCCGCAAACGCTGGGGCGTGACCGCTTCCGCGAGTTGAAACGCCAGATGATCGAGCGGCAATGCCAAGGGCTGATCGAATTTATCGAGCCAAAGCACAACCTTGATACCGTGGTCGGCCACGCAGCCGCCAAGCAGCGACTGCGCGACGACGCCATTTGGATCAGCCGTGGCCAGCTCGATACGGCGCCGATGGGATACCTGATTACTGGTCCGGTCGGCACCGGCAAATCGTTTTTGGCCGAGTGCTATGCTGGCTCAATCGGCGTGCCGTGCGTCAAGTTGCGCAACTTCCGCTCGAAGTACGTCGGAGAGACCGAAGGAAACCTGGAACAGGTGCTCAGCGTGCTCCGCTCGCTGGGGCCGGTGGTTGTGATGATCGACGAGGCCGACGCGGCGCTCGGCAGCCGCAAGTCGGAGGGAGATTCCGGCACGTCGAGCCGAGTCTTCTCGATGATCGCCAGCCAGATGGGCGACACGACCTATCGCGGTAAGATCGTCTGGATGCTGCTCACCTCGCGTCCGGATCTGCTGCCAATCGATCTGAAGCGGCAAGGGCGGGCCGAAGTCCACATTCCGCTGTTGTATCCAGAGACCGAGGCGGACATTCGCGAGATGTTCGTCTCGATGGCCAAGAAGAACAAAATCACCCTGGCCGCCGACGCCGTGCCGGCCGTAAAGGCAGACCGTCATTTGAGCGGCGCTGATATCGAAGGCGTGGTGCTTTCGGCGCGGCGGATTGCGCTCGTGGCCAATCGCAAAGAAGTCACGCAGGCAGACATCAGCGAGGCGCTCGGTGATTTTATTCCTTCGGCCCAAGGCCTGGAAAAGGAATTGCAGGAGCTGGCCGCGGTGTTGGAATGCACGCAGATGGCGTTTCTGACGCCGGAGTGGCGCGAAAAGGTCGCCAAGCCCGGCGGCCGCGCTGCGCTGCAAGAACGATTTGCCGCGGTGCAGCAATTGATCGCGGAGAGTTGAAACAGTCGCGTTAACACAATTCGTTTCGCACTGCTGGGCAAGCCAGCAGTGGCACACGTCGCCCAAGTAGAAAGCGAAGACCCATGGCACACCAACATAAGTCCAGCTGGCTAGACCCCAAGTCCGATACGCCACTGATTGAAGAACAAGCCCGACGTCTCAATACCTTTGTCGAAGCGCTGGCAGATGGCCGTATCGACGACAAAGAAGTCGCGGCCCAAGAAGCGCGGCTCGTCGCGGCGATGAAAGAAGTCGAACCGCTGCTCGAGCCGGCCGTGCATGAAAAGGTGACGAAGCTGCTCTGCGAACTAACGGCGTACGATTTGATGAACGTGCTGCACTCGATGGAAGCCTCGCGCCCGAAGACCAAGTTCCGTGGGTGAGATTGGAGTTGTTCGACACTAACCCGAAGCGCCAGCGAGGGTTCTTCTTCTCCACAACGCAACGAAGAACCCTCGCTGGCGCTTCGGGTTGGTGGCAGATTAAGCGTAATCGCCGACGTCAAGTGGCGTAAGTTTGTGTCCAGCGACCCGGGGGCAGTGCTGTGCGACGATAGCGCAACGCGTTTTGCGACATCATGATGCGAGCTGGACTCCGCTTTAGGGCCGTTGCCGGTCGTGGGCAACTCGCGTAATCTGACTCACAGCCGCGAACCCCGACGAGATTGGGACGAATCGCGCAAATCCTATTGGAGGACATTTCCGTGGCAGGGCAACCAAAACCAACGTTCTATATCGCGCTCGTGCTTGTCGTCGCCGGCCTGATCGGCCTGGCGGTGTGGAACGCAGATATATTCGCGCCGAAGCAAAAGCAGGAAGACACGAAGGTCGACCCGAAGGTTTTGGCCGGCGATGTCGAATCGCCCGATGGCGGTGGCTTAACCACGGTCAAGGAATACACGTTTGTTCCATCGCAAAAGCTGCCGCCGGTAACGGGCGTTTCGGACTACAAGCCGCTCGAAGAGAACGACAACACTGTCGACTTTGCGCTCAATACCTGGGCCGGCTGGGCGCCAATCATCCTGGCGAACGAAGGCTTCGCCCCGAAGAAAATCTGGAAGACGCCCGACGGGAAGGAATTCAAAGTCAACCTGATCCTGGCCGACGACCCGGTCGCCATGCGACAGTCGTACGTGGCCCGCGGCGCTCACATCGGCTGGGCGACGCTGGACATGCTGCCGCTGTTTGTCGACGCGATGGTCGAGAACAAAGACAGCCGGATCATGCCGCGGGTATTCCAACAGGTCGATTTCTCGAACGGTGGCGACGGCATCGTCGTTCGCAATGACATCAAGACGATTTCCGACCTGAGCGGCAAGACGCTGGCGCTCGCGCAGAATTCGCCATCAAACTATTTTGCCCTCAACATGATTGTGGCCGGTGGCTTGCAGCCGAGTGACGTGAAATTCATTTTCACGGCCGACGCGTTTCAAGCGGCCGCCGCGTTCAATGGTCGGCCGGAGATCGCCGGTTGCGTCTCCTGGGCGCCTGACATTTACAACCTGCAGAAGAAGCCGGGCAACCGAATGTTGGTGACAACGCAAACGGCCAACAAGCTGATTGCGGACGTCTGGTTTGCCCGCGCTGACTTTGCCAAAGACCACCCCGACATCTGCGAGGCGCTGGTTCGCGGCATCTTTGACGCCATGACCGACATGAAGGATGAAGGCAAACGCAAGCACGCCGCCGACCTGATGGCCGTGGGCTACAACATTCCGGCCAGCGAAACGATCAACATGTTGGGCGACGCCCACAGCACAAACTGGGCCGAGAACTATCAGTTCTTCATGAACCAGAACAATCCGGCGAACTTCGAACGGATTTGGAATCAGGCGTACTACCTGTATCGCGCCGTCCGACAGATCACGCACACGCCGGTGCCGTTCGATCAAGTGATGGACTTCTCAATCATCGCCAAGCTGGGCAAAGAAGAGAAATACTCGTCAACCAAGGACGAGTACAAGCTGCAATTGATGCCCAAGACGGCGCTGCAAATCAAAGCTGAGAACGATCAGATTTTGACCAACACGGTCATTATCCACTTCTTTCCGAACAGCGCAGATCTCTACAAGAAAATCGACGAAGAGGTCGATGGCAAGACCGTCTCCCGGCTCTACGACCCGAGCGTCGACGCCGTGGTCGAGGAGATCGGCAAGCTCTCCGGACAGTTCGGCAATGCCCGGATTATCATCGAAGGGCATACCGACGATTCGATGAAGGGGCGCGTGCCGGCGAGCCTGGTAAAAGAGCTTTCGCAGCAACGTGCGCTGGCCGTCAAGCAGGCGCTCGCCGACAAGTTCAAGATCGACCCTAACCAGTTCGTCGCCGAAGGACGTGGCTGGGACGCCCCGGCCGATCCGGGCGATCCGGAGAACCACGCCAAGAACCGCCGCGTGGAAGTCAAGGTCTACACGGCAGAACAGCAGTAAGCGCCGCGGAGCATATTTAACTACTGCGAAGCAGCAGTCCGAAGCCAACAGCGGCGACCTACCGATGGCAGAGCAAGCAACTCCGAGCGAAAGTGCGCAGTCGCGGGCCGCGGCAAAACCTGCGCCGTCGAAGTTGCGCGCTTGGGCTCGCGATTTCTTCGAGTTGCGACGCCCGGCCCCGCTGTGGCAGTCCATCTTCTTTGGCCTGTTGTGCCTGGCGTTTGTCTACGCGCTCTGGAGCTGGGTCACACTGGGCGAGACCAGCGAAGACCGGATCGTTTCGTCGGCGTCGCTGCCAAGTCCGGCCGAAACATTCGCCAAGTTTCATGATCTGTGGTTTGAAATGGCGCTCACTCGTAACCTGCTCGCCAGCCTGCAGCGAGTGACGCTTGGCTTTGCCCTGGCGGCAGCAATCGGCGTGCCGCTGGGGAT
>Ga0070665_100000479_pt1 | contig 57667 bp, 42 predicted proteins | sample KBSS13metaG_FD_65862 | JGI IMG/M metagenome (GOLD analysis project Ga0070665, IMG submission 65862) | Switchgrass rhizosphere microbial communities from Kellogg Biological Station, Michigan, USA - KBS S1-3 metaG | ecosystem: Host-associated > Plants > Roots > Rhizosphere > Soil ...
ATCGGCGCCAACGTCCGGCAGGCGGTGCAGGAGGGGCGGGCCGACTTCATGCCGGTCTTCCTCTCGGAGATCCCGCAGCTCATCATCTCGGGCCGCGTGCACATCGACGTCGCCCTGATCCAGGTGAGCCCGCCCGACCGCCTCGGCTTCGTCAGCCTCGGCGTGTCGGTCGACATCGTGCGCGCCGCCGTCGACACCGCCGACCTGATCCTCGCCGAGGTCAATCCCAACATGCCGCGCACCCTCGGCGACTCCTTCCTCCACGTCGACCGCATCGCGCAGCTCGTGCCGGTGGACGTGCCGCTGCCCGAGCGGGCACGGGAGCCGCTCGACGACGTCTGCCGCGAGATCGGCCGCAACGTCGCCTCGCTGATCCCCGACGGCGCCACTCTGCAGATGGGGATCGGCAAGATCCCCGACGCCACCCTCGCCGCCCTGACCGACCGGCGCGACCTCGGGATCCACACCGAGATGCTCTCCGACGGCGTGATGGAGCTCGCCGAAGCGGGCATCATCACCGGCCGGCGCAAGACCGTGCTGCCGGGCAAGATCGTCACCTCTTTCGTGATGGGCACGCGCCGGCTCTACGAGTGGGTGCACGACAACCCGCAGATCGAGATGCGGGTGAGCGGCTTCACCAACGACCCGTTCCTGAGCTCGCGGCACGAGCGGATGGTGGCGATCAACTCGGCGCTGGCCGTCGACCTCACCGGCCAGGTGGCCGCCGACACGGTGCGTGGCCGCTTCTTCTCCGGCATCGGCGGCCAGGTTGACTTCATCCGCGGCGCGGCGCGCAGCCTGGGAGGGAAGCCGATCATCGCGCTGCCGGCCACCGCCCGGCAGGGGACGGTCAGCCGCATCCAGGCCGTTTTCGAAGAGGGGACGGGGGTGGTGACCAGCCGCGGGGACATCCACTACGTGGTCACCGAATACGGCGTCGCCGACCTCTGGGGCAAGAACATCCGCCAGCGCGCCGAGGCGCTGACCGGCATCGCCCACCCCGACTTCCGCGCCGGCCTGCTCGCCGCGGCCCGGCAGCGGTGCTACTGCTTTCCGGACTGAGGGTCTTCAGAGAGGACGACCGCCGGCGCGAATAAGGCTGGGAGCGGGATCGCCTTCCGCGCCCCGCCTCGAAGCTCTGGCCGTCCCGGCTACCCATGGGCCGGTGGTTTCACTGATCATGACAAAACATCCCGAAGGGTGGGATGGCGCCCTGTCTCCAGAGGTGGCGAGGCTCCGTAATGTCCCTCGTAAGCTTCGGCCGTCAGACTGTGATCCTCAGAGATCCAACCTTTCCGAGGCTTAACGATATGCGGCCGCAAATGGCGCTCGAGCCCGATGATCCTCTGGACATGACCCTGTCCGGCGCGCTCGCCTGGCAGGATCCCGCCGGACTTCTCGGCCAGAAGGTCGGCACCATCCGCGTTCACAAGCTCCTGGGCGAAGGGGGGATGGGAGCCGTCTACGCGGGATTCGACGAGCGGCTCCGGCGGGAGGTGGCGCTCAAGGCCCTGCGCGCCGACTCCCTGACGTCCAACGGCCGGGCGCGCCTGCTGAGCGAGGCGCGCGTCCTCTCCCGGCTCAACCATCCGAACATCTGCGCCATCCACGACTTCGTCACCGGCGACGAGACCGATTTCCTGGTCCTCGAGCTGATCCGCGGCAAGACCCTGCGAGAGGCGATCCAGCGCGGGATCGATCCCGCGGCCCGGCTCGGCATCGCCGAAAGGATCGCCGAGGCCCTGGTCGCCGCCCACGCCCAGGGGATCATCCACCGCGACCTCAAGTCGAGCAATGTGATGCTGACCGCGGACGGCGGGGTGAAGGTGCTCGACTTCGGCATCGCCCGGCTCGGCATGGACGATCTGGCAGGCCTGGATGCGGGGCTCGATCCGGACCAGACCGCGTTGTTCATCCCGGAATCCGAAGAGTCGTTCCAGTTCGCCCGCACCGCGCCGGGTAAGGTGGTCGGCACCGCCGGCTGCATGAGCCCGGAGCAGGCGCGCGGCGAGACGGTCTCCGTGGCCAGCGACATGTACTCCTTCGGCCTGCTGCTGCAGGAGCTGTTCACCGGCAAGCCGCCGTACGCCCCGGACCTCGACGGCATCACGCTCCTGGCCGAGGTGCAGAAGGGGCGGACCCTGCCGGTGGCCGGGATCGACGACCACCTCGCCGATCTCATCGAATGCCTGAAGCTGCTGACGCCCGAGAACCGCCCCTCGGCGGCCGAGGCGCTCCAGCGGCTGCGCTGGATCGACGGCAAGCCCCAGCGGCGCAACCGGATGCTGGCGATCGGGGTCGCCCTGCTCCTGGTCGCCGCCGGGATCGGCAAGTACACCTGGGATCTCCGCCAGCAGCGTGACGCGGCGGTCCGCGCGCAGGAGGCGGCGGAGCTGAGCCGCCGCCAGGAAGACGAGGTCGTCGGCTTCCTGATCGATCTGTTCAAGGTCTCCGATCCGGGGGATGCGCGGGGGAGCACCGTCACCGCGCGGGAGCTCCTCGGCCAGGGAGCCGAGAAGGCCCGCCACGACCTCCGCGGGCAGCCGCCGGTGCAGGCCCGGCTGCTCGACGCGATCGGGCAGGTCTACACCAAGCTGGGCCTCTACAAGGAGTCCCGCCCGCTGCTGGAGGACGCGCTGCGGATCCGCCGCGGACACCCCGGCGAGCCGCTCGACCTCTCCCTCAGCCTGGAGCACCTGGCGCTCCTCGACCGGGCGCAGAACCGGCCGGAGGCCGAGGCCCGCTTTCAGGAGGCGCTGCGCATCCGGAAGAGGCTACTCGGCCGGCGGCATCCGGAGGTGGCGCGGCTGCTCTGCGACCTCGGCGTCCTCTACGCCATGCGGGGCGAGATGCCGCGGGCAGAGGGGCTTTTCCGGCAGGCCCTGGAGATCCGCGAGGCAACGCTGGGACCGCGTCACCCCGATGTCGCGATCTCGCTCAACAACCTGGCCATGGCGCGGGCCGGCCAGGGGGACCGGCGGCAGGCGGAGCCCCTGCTGCTGCGCGGGCTCGCCATCCGCGAGCAGGCGCTGCCTCCGGATCACCCCGACCTCGCCGCCAATCTCGAGGCCCTGGCGGTGATCTATCAGGACGAGAAACGGCTCGCCGAGGCCGAGAGCCTCCACCGCCGGGCGCTGGCCATCTGGGAGAAGGCCCTGGGCCCGGATCACCCGCGGACGGCGCTCATTCTGACCAACCTCGCCCAGACCCTGGAGGACGAAGGGAAGAGCGGCGAGGCCGAGGCGCTGCTGCGGCGGGCCATCCACATTCGGCAGACGGCCCTGGGGCCCCATCACCCCCAGCTCGCCCTCTCGCTGGAAGCCCTGGCCGAGCTCTGCCGCGATCAGAAGCGCCATGCCGAAGCCGAGGCTCTCTACCGCCAGGCCCTGGCGATCTACGACGTCGCCGGCTCTTCGGCCTCCGAGCGGCGGGTGCTGCTCGAGTCCTACGCCCGCCTGCTGCGTGCCACGGGGAGGCCGCGGCCGGCGGCGGAGCTGGAGCGGCAGGCGAAGGCGCCGTAGCCGGAGCCCGCGCCGGAGCCGCCGGGCACACCACGCCGGGGGGCGGTTTCACGCCGGAGCCGCGGCCTACCCTCAGGGGTGGCGGGCCTCGCCGCGGCCGTTCAGGAGTAGGTGTGGCCGAGAACGAGGAGGCCCAGGAGGGCCATGCCGGCGGCGGAGGCGACGAGACAAGCCACCGCCACCCTCCCGGCGCGGCTCCCCCATCGAGGGTTCTCGGCGAGGGCGCGCAGGGCGAGGGCCGCGCAGCCCGCCATCGCCGGGAGGGAGGGGAAGAGGTAACGCCCCTGCGGCTGCCAGTCGATCCGTACCAGGTACACCACGACCAGGAGGAGGTTGGCGCCGATGACGCTCCCGCAGAGCCATCGCCACCTGGAGGATGGCTCCTCCGCTCCTCTTCCGGCCCGGACACAGCCGATCGCGACCAGGGCGGTGGGCGGCACGAAGAAGAGATACGCGGCCGCCGGCAGTCTGACGTTCAGCCAGCCGAGCTTGCCCCAGAAGCTCATCCACAGGGAGCCGAGCCAGTGAGGATCGAAGAGGCGGCCGGCTTGCGCGAGACCGCTCCGGGAGACGGCCGGCGGTGGCGGGAAGACCGCCCCGAAGCGCCACTCCGCGAGGCAGATCCAGAGCGCCGCGAGGGTGGCCATGGCGGCGGCGAGAAGAACGGCCTCGCGATGGCGACGCCGCCTCACGAGCCCCAGGGCCACGAGGCAGAGGGGCGCCGCGAGGAGGAAACCGGAGACCTTGCCCCACGGGGCAAGGCCGGCCGCGGTCCCCGCGAGCAGGGCCATGGCCGGAGAGGGGGAATCGAGGAGCTCCACGAAGCCGAGGACCGCCAGGGCGGCGAAGGTCACCACCGCGCCGTCATTGTTGAGGGTCGCGCTCACGAAGAGAAACTGCGGCGAAAGGACGAAAGGAAGGGACGCGGCGAGCGCCAGGTCCAGGCGCCCTCCGGCGAGGCGGTGCGCCGTCGCGAGGACGAGCACCGCGGTGAGGGCGGCCCACACGAGCCGTGTGATCCGTAGGAGCCGGATGCGCTCTCCCCCGAGTCCCGCGTCCACTCCGGGGAGGTAGGCTCGCGCCCCTTGCCGGAAGAAGCTGAACCGCGGGTCCGGCTGCCAGTGGACTTCGCGAGCTCGCACGCCGAGGAGGGAGGCTGCCGCCGCGGTCGCGAGATAATCCAGAGGCGCCTGGTAGGACTCGTAACGGTCGCCGTAGGGCGGCGCGGCGAGCGGCGGCAAGGCGTGCCGCTCCAGGAGGTAGCTCACATAGGCGAGGTGCGCCGGCTCGTCCGGAGCCTCGCCGGCCGGCACCGCGAGCGCATAGGCAGAGCCCAGGATGAGGACCGCGAGCGCGAGGCCGAACGCGGCGTACCTGAGCGACCCCGCGCCGCGACGTGCCCGGACCTCGACGGTGCTCATGAAGGTATCCTAACCTTCTGGAAGCCCGGAAAACGGAAAGGGCCCGCATCGGGCCACCCTGGACGCGGGCCAGCAGGAGCCGCGGGCGGCTACGCGCCGTCCGGGGAGGGCGCGTAGGTCGCGATCGTGAGCAGATAGAGGAGCACGCCCGCGACGACCAGCAGGGCGCCCAGGAAGAGGAAGACCAGGAAGGCGGTGGGGTGCCGCCAGAACATGGTGAGCGCCTCGACGATCAGCCCGAGGGCGACCAGAATCCCCGCCAGCTTCAGGCGGCGGCTCAGCACCGGAGCGACGGTCATCACGGCTTCCCCTCCTTCCACAGCTTGACGTTGGCCAGGTTGTGCACGTCGTGGATCTTGTCGTGGCACTCGAGACAGGAGGTCGTGTTTCTGGCCAGATCCTCGCGGATCGGCTGGTGCAGCTCGCTCTCCTCGAACGATCGCGCGCCGCCATGGCAGTGCAGGCACTCCCGGTTGTTATAGGGATCGTACAGCTTGATCTGCTTCGGGATGGTGCCGATGTAGTTCACATAGACGTGCCGCAGGCCGCGCAGCTTCGCCTTGGCGTCCCCGAACAGCGTGTAGTTGGTGTGGCAGGTGAAACAGGCCTCGTCGCGCGGCACGCGGTTGTTCTGGAAGTGGCGCGCCGGCACGTAGGCGGCGTCGTCCACCATCAGGCTCTTGCCGTAAGGCTCCATCACGTGGCAGGAGAGGCAGAACTGAGTCGATTTCGAATGCTCCACCTGCGCCGCCGTCCCCAGCCCGGTGGCCAGCAGCGGCAGGACGAACAGGCAGAGGAATCCGAGGATCCGCCCCCCTCTCGCGGCCACGAGCGAGGGGCGCAGCACGAGCAGACTGATGAGGGCGATCGTCACCAGGACGATGGCCACGAATCCCGCGGTCGCCGGCTGCATGGCGGGTCCGCTACTTCTTCTGCGCCTGCAGCCAGGCGATCATCGCTCCCAGCTCTTCGTCCGTACCGGTGAAACCCTTGCCGTGCTTCTTGCCGTTGAGCTCCCCCTCCTTGCGGAGGAACTTGGCCAGCTTGCCGGCGTCCTCCTTGGCGGCGGTGTTGGTGAGGTCCGGGCCGGCCACCTTCTCGGACTTGACGGTCCGCTCGATCCCCGCCGACGAGACCGAATGACAGAGGCTGCATTTCTGGGCGAGGAAGATCTGCTTGCCGTCCAGCTTGGCCGGCGGCGTCGCGGCACCGCTGGCGGAGCCGGAGTAGAGGGTGGCGAGCAGGACTACCGCGGCGAGCGCCGATACCGTAAAGCCGATCGTCTGCCTCATAGCTTCTCCTTCCAAAAACCGTCGGATTCAGAATCGTGATCTCAACATGGGAAGGCCGGGACGGGCGACCCTCGAACGGGCGGTTTTTGCGGCCCCGCCCCCCTACCTCAAAGGGTAGGGAAAGAGCCTACCCTCCCGGATATGCCTCCCCATCTCCCCGGCTGTTGTGACCCCTCCGGTCCGCTCTGTAGATTGCGATCAGCTACAAGCCTGCACCGACTGCCGAGGGCGGCAGAGGAAACCGGAGGAGATCCCGCCATGAGGTTGATTCGACTTTCAATCCCGCTCCTGGCCGCGGCAGCGCTGCTGGCGCTCCCCCATGCGGCGGCCGCGGCGCAAGCGCCATCCCCGCCGACGGCATCCACCTCCGCAGCCCCCTCCGCACCGGGGTTCGTCGGCTCCGACCTCTGCGTCACCTGTCACACGCCGGAGGCGGAGCGCCTGGCGGGGACGCCGCACGGCAAGAGCAAGTTCGCCGCGCTCTCGGCGCACGGCTGCGAGACCTGCCATGGGCCGGGCGGCGCGCACGTCGAAAACCCCGAGGACAAGGCGCTGCAGCCGCGCATCGAAAAGTGGAGCATGCGCGAGCAGTCGGCGGTCTGCCAGAAGTGCCACACCGGCGGCTCGCAGTTCTTCTGGCACGGCGGCGTCCACGAGACCCGCGGGCTCTCCTGCCTGAGCTGCCACAGCGTCCACAACTTCAAGTCGGACAAGGCGCAGCTCAAGAGCGCGAGCACCACCGAGGCCTGCGTCTCCTGCCACCAGAACGTACGCGCGGACATGTGGAAGAACTCGCACCATCCGATCCGCGAGGGGAAGATCGGCTGCACCGATTGCCACAACCCCCACGGCACCCAGACCCGCGCGCTGATCAAGGCCGCGTCGGTGAACGAGCAGTGCTACACCTGCCACACCGAGAAGCGCGGCCCCTTCCTCTGGGAGCACGCGCCGGTGCGGGAGAGCTGCCTGAACTGCCACACCCCGCACGGCTCGAACCACCAGAAGCTGCAGAAGACGGCCACCCCGTACCTGTGCCAGCAGTGCCACGCCAACACCCGCCACCCCGGCACGCTCTACGACGCCACCACCCTCGGGGATCAGGCGCGGGCGAGCAACCGTATCTTCAACCGCGCCTGCCTGGACTGCCACGCCGCCGTCCACGGCAGCAACCATCCGTCCAGCCCCTACCTGGCTCACTAGGAGACGCCATGCGTACGATCGATCGGTACCGCAAGCCGTTCCTCCTGCTGGCCGGCCTTCTCCTGCTCGCCGGGCCCGGCGCCGTTATTTCCCAGGAACCGGCCCAGCAACCGGCCCAGGAGCCGGCTGCCGCCCAAGAGCCGGCGCATCAGGAGATGGCTCCGGCCGCTGCCGCGGAACCCGCCCCGGAGCCGGCGAAGAAGAGGTTTTCTTTCCGCGTCGATCCGCTGGTGCTCGGCGTGCTCCAATCGGACGTCGACACCGACTCGGCGAAGTGGCAGGAGTACCGCGACGTGAGCGGCGGCTTCGTCATCCCCAGGCTGCACCTGATCGGCGAGGGCGAGGGGGACCGCGAGCTCGACTTCAACGCCGAGAACGTGCGCCGCGAGGATGCCCGCTACACCCTCAACTACGGAATTCCCGGCCGTTACGAATTCCTGCTCGACTACAACCGGATCCCGCACCACTTCGGCAACGACGGCCACATGCTGTGGACCCGCACCGGACCGGGGCGGCTGGAGATCGCCGATCCCGTCCAGGCCGCCCTGCAGGGGGCGATCGCGGCGCAGTTCGCCACCAGTCCGGCGGGGATCAACTACACGTTCCTCAACCGCCTGCTCTCCCCCTACCTGGCGACCGCCCAGGCGATCAACCTGGGGCTCGAGCGCAACCGTCTGCTGGCGCGGCTCGACCTCGGCCGGCTGGGTCCCCTCTCCTGGGGAATCGAGTACGACCAGGAGAAGCGCAGGGGCAATCGGGCCTACGGCGGCAGCTTCGGCTTCAGCAACGCCACCGAGCTGCCGGAACCGATCGATTACGACACCACCGGGGCCCAGCTCGCCGGCGAATGGAACACCTTCACCAGCGGCCTCTCCTTCGGCTACCGCTACTCGAAGTTCGAGAACAACGTCAGCACGCTGATCTGGGACAACCCGTTCCGGGCGACCGGCGCCACCGACCCGAACGCCTACACGTCACCCGGCGCCGGCTCGATCGGGGGCTCCAATCTCGGGCTAGCGGACCTAGCGGCGAGCAACCGGGCCGACATCCTGTTCGTGAACGGTCGCACCCGGTTCGGGAGCTGGTTCGCCAACGGCAGCGCCTCGTACGACACGATGAAGCAGGACGATCCGCTGCTCCCCTACACGCTCAACTCCTCGATCGTCGGCATCAACTTCAACGGCGCGACCTTCGATCCGACGAACCCGGCGAACCTGCCGGCCCGCTCGGCCAACCGCAAGATCAACACCACGGCGCTCAACGCCGATCTCGGCACCCGCTTCGGGCAGAGCCTCGACCTGACCTTCCGCTACCGCTACTACGATCTCGACAACAAGGGTCCGCGTATCGAGTTCCCCGGCTACGCGCGCTTCCACGCCGTCTGGGAAGCGATCGGACGTGTCACGGTGCCCTATGCCTACACCCGGCAGAACGCCAGCGCCGAGGTGGGCTGGGACCTCGCCCGCGCCACCCGGCTCGGCTTCGCCTTCGAGCGCGAGAGCTGGGACCGCAAGTTCCGCGAGGCCAAGACCACCGACGAGGACATCTGGAAGGCCACGTTCGACACCCGGCCCGTCCCCTGGTTCGCGCTGCGGTCGAGCTATCAATATGGCGACCGCTCGATCGGGCACTATGACGTGGAGGCCGCCGAAGACAGCTTCATCGTCTCGACGGGAGCCACCAACCTGCCCGACCTGCGCAAGTTCGACGAAGCGGCGCGCAAGCGGCACCTCTTCAACGTCCAGGGGCAGTTCTTCCCGAGCGACGTCTGGAGCGTCTTCCTCGGGGTGACGGGCAACGACCAGAAGTTCGAGAAGAGCCTGTTCGGTCTTCAGAAGGACGACAACACCTCGTACAACGCCGAGCTCAGCTACGCGCCCGGCGACAACTTCAACTTCTTCGTCTTCGGCGACCGCATGGACCGCAAGCTCCGGCAGAAGGGACGGCAGTCCGGGGCCACGCCCTCGATCAGCCCGCTCGACGACTGGACGGCGAACCTCTCCGAGACCACCGACACCTGGGGCGCCGGGCTCACCTCGAAGCTCGCCACCCGCTGGACGCTCGACCTCTCGGCCAACTGGTCGCGCTCGGACGGTACGGCCGATCTCTTCAGCCCGCCCGGCGGCACGCCGGACGTCGCGAGAGGCTTCGACAACTACGACGATATCGAGCTGCTCACTCTCCTGGGCCGGATCGACTACCAGATCAACGGCGCCACCAAGGTGGGGCTCTTCGGCCGCTGGGAGGACTACACGATCGACAGCTTCGTGCTCCAGGGCTTGCAGAACTACCTGCCGGGAGCGCTGCTGCTCAATCCGAACTACGGAGACTACCGGGGCAGCATCGTTGGGCTCGACATGACCCTGACCTTCTGACGGTCAGGGCCGTGCCCGTGCCAACTCTTCCATGATCGAATCATCCACCTCGAGGAGAGCCGCCGCGGTGTTCTCCTCGAGGTGCTTCACCTTCGAGGTGCCGGGAATCGGGAGCATCACCGGCGACTTCCTGAGCAGCCACGCGGTCGCCACCTGCGCGGGCGTCGCGCCGAGCCGCTCCGCCACGCGCGCCAGCGGGCCGTCGGGCTTCGCGAGATCGCCGGTCGCGAGCGGAAACCAGGGGATGAAGCCGATGTTCTCGCGGTCGCAGTAGTCCAACACCGCCTCAGAACCCCGGTCCACCAGGTTGTAGCGGTTCTGCACGGACACCACGGGCGCGAGCCGGCGGACGGCTTCGATCTCGTCGACCGTCACCTCCGACAGTCCGATGTGGCGGATCTTCCCCTCGCTTTTCAGATCGACCAGCGCGCCGATCTGATCCTCGAGCGGCACCTTGGAATCGATCCGGTGGAGCTGGTAGAGCTCGATCCGCTCCAGCTTGAGCCGGCGGAGACTCCCCTCGCAGGCCGAGCGGAGGTGCTCGGGGCGGCCGTCGGCGACCCAATTGCCGGGGCCTGGCCGCTGGAAACCGGCCTTCGTGGCGATCACGAGGCCCGCCGGATAGGGGTGGAGCGCCTCGGCGATGAGGCGCTCGGAGACCTCGGGTCCATAGGAGTCGGCGGTGTCGATGAGATCGATCCCCAGCTCGACCGCGCGGCGCAGGACGGCGATCGCCTCGGCATGGTCGGCCGGCTCCCCCCAGACGCCGGCGCCGGTGATCTGCATGGCGCCGAAGCCGAGCCGGTGGACAGGAAGATCGCCGCCGACCGCGAAGGTGCCGCTCCTGAGCGCCGGCTGGTCTGTTTCAATCCCGGATGTGCTGTTCATGCTGCCCCTCCTTTTGACATCAAGGAAGATACTGCAAGGGGTCCGCCAGCCGGAGGTTCGGTCTTCGCTGCCTGTTTCATCTTCTCTTCTGGAGCGTACAATCCCCCTCCCATGTGGAAGCCCGGAGACCGCGTCACCCATCGTTTTCATGCCGAGCTCGGGACCGGCCGCATTCTCGCCGTCCAGGGGCGGAGCGTGCGGGTGCAGTTCCCGGAGAGCGGACAGACCCTGAGCTTCGCCGCCGGCACCGACGCCTTGGTGCCACTGGCCATCGCGCCGGGGGGGCGAGCGCGGCTGGAGCCCGAGGGGGAGCTCGTCGTCGTCGAATCCTGCGAGGACGGCCGGTGTGTGCTCGCCGACGGCCGCGAGGTGGATCTCGACAGTCTCTGGCCCCTGCCGGCGGAGATCTCGCCCGTCGAGCGGCTGGCGCGCGGCCAGGTGGACGGCTTCGAGGACTTCGCCAACCGCCTGGACGGCCTGAAGCTGCAGCGCATCCGCCAGGCCGGCGGGCTGGGTTCGTTCCTCGGCGGGCGGATCCAGATCTTCCCCCACCAGCTCTACGCCGCCGAGCGCGCCTGCCACAGCGATCCCGTGCGCTGGCTGCTGGCCGACGAGGTCGGCCTCGGCAAGACGGTCGAGGCCTGCCTGATCCTCAACCGCCTCCTCCACACCGGCCGGGCCGAGCGCACGCTCGTCGTGGCCCCGGAGACGCTCACCCTCCAGTGGCTGGGCGAGCTCTGGCGGAAGTACCACCAGATCTTCGTCCTGCTCGACGAGAAGCGGCTGGACGACGTGATCAAGGACTATGGCGAGGGGTTCAACCCGTTCGAGGTCCACCGCCAGGCGATCGTGGGGATGGACACCCTGGTGAAACGTCGGCGGCTGACCGAGCAGGCGGTGGAGGCCGGGATCGACCTCCTGGTGGTCGACGAGGCCCACCACCTGCGGCGTCCCAAGGGGCACCCGGGCAACGAGGCGTACCGGGCGATCGCCCCGATCGCGGGGTTGAGCCGGCACGTCCTGCTGCTCACCGCGACGCCGCTGGAGGACGACGCCCACGGCTTCTTCCGGCTGCTGCAGCTCCTGCGTCCCGAGGAGTTCCCGGAGGAGGAGTCGTTCGACGATCGCCTGGCCCGCCGCGAGCCGCTCCCCCCCTGCACCAGCTCGACGCGCCGGGTGGACATCGGCGGGCTGCCGCCGCGCGTGCCGGCGCCGGTCGACATCGGCGGCTGGGAGGCCTCGGAAAAGCTGGTGCGCCATCTGCGCGCTCAGGCCGCGGAGAACCCCCTGGCCAAACGGCGCAAGGCGGACCGCGTCTTCCGCGCCCTCGCCTCCCCCGTCGCCCTGCCCGCGGTACTGGAGCGCGACGACGAGGAGACCGCCGCGCTCGCCGCCCAGGCCGAGCGCGAGGATCCGCGGGTGCCCTGGCTGGTCGAGCGGGCCAGCCGCTGGACGGGGCCGGACGAGAAGACCCTGGTCTTCGTAGCCCATCGCGAGACGCTCGACCTCTTGAAGGGGGCGATCGAGCGGCAGGGGCGGCGGACCGGCGTCTTCCACGAGGACCTCTCGCCCGAGCGGCGGGACATCGAGGTGGCCCAGTTCCGACTCCCCGAGGGGCCGTCGATCCTGATCTCCACCGAGGCGGGAGGCGAGGGGAGGAACTTTCAGTTCTGCCGCCGGCTGATTCTGTTCGACCTGCCCTGGAACCCGGGCGTGGTCGAGCAGCGGATCGGCCGGCTCGACCGCATCGGCCGGACGATCCCCACGGAGATCGTCTACTTCCGCCCACCCACCGGGTTTGGCCACGCGGTCGCCGGCCTCTACGAGGGGATCGGCCTGTTCAACGAGCCGCTCGGCGGGCTGGAACCGGAGCTGCGCCACCTGACGCGGGCGATCGAACGGGCCGCGGTCGAGGGTTCGGAGGAGAGCGCGGACTTCGAAAAGGTTTTGCGCGAGGCGCGGGCGGCACACGACCGGGTGCAGCAGGCGGCCTATCACGAGCTGCACCGCGATCCGTACCGGCCGGAGATGGCCGGGGAGATCCTCGCCCGTGTGCCGCCCAATCTCGACGCCCTGAACGAGAGCGTGGTGGTGCGCGCCGCCTCCCGTTTCGGCTTCGAGGTGGAGGCGCAGAGCGGCGAGCGGACCTGGCGGATCGAGTACGGCTACGAGGCGCTGGTGGACCATTTTTTCGGGGTCCCCCTCGGCACCACCCTCCTCGGCACATTCAGCCGCGAGCGGGGGGTGGACGAGGAGACGCTCGACTTCTTCTCCTCGGGCCATCCGCTCGTAGAGGGGATCCTCGCCGAGCTCGAGGAGGGCCCCCGCGGCCGGGTGGCCCTGCTCCAGATCCCCGGCGACGAGGAGACCTTCGGCCTGCTCGCCCTCTACCGCGACGCCCACGACGCCGCGGACTGGCGGGCCGTGGCCGTGGACGCCAAAGGCCAGCCGCGCCCCGATCTCGCCAAGCGCCTGACCGCCGGGGTGCTCGAGACCGAGCCGATCGAGGCCAAGAAGTGGACTAGCCAGGCGAGCTGGAAAAAGGCGATCCGCAGGATGGCCGACGCCCTCCCCAAGGAGGAGAAGCCGCAGGCGGTGGCGGCTTTCCGGGTCCGCCGGCAGACTTGAGCCGCTCGGAGAAGACTCCTTGGCTCGTATACTGAGCCGCCTTCTTCGAGGAGAACAGCCGTGCGCGAGAAGATTCATCGCTACGAGGGGAAGAGCCTCACCGTCCTCTACGACGCCGGACGCTGCATCCACGCCGCCGAGTGCATCCGCGGGCTGCCGGGCGTTTTCGACGTAGGGCGCCGCCCCTGGATCGCTCCGGACGCGGCGGGCGCGGACGAGCTCGCCGAGGTCATCCGGCGCTGCCCCACCGGGGCCCTCCACTATGAGCGCAAGGACGGCGGCTACGCCGAGGAGCCCGCGGAGCGGAACGGGGTCACGGTGACCGCGGACGGTCCGCTCCACCTCCGCGGCTGCATCGAGATCGCCTCTCCCGCCGGCACCGTGCTCCTCGCCGACACCCGGGTCGCGCTCTGCCGCTGCGGCGCCTCGCGGAACCAGCCGTTCTGCGATCGCTCGCACGCGGAGGCTGGATTCCGCGACCCCGGCGTCTGGTCCGGCAATGGCGCGACGGCCACGCCCTCGATCGATCCCGTCCTGCAGGTCGTCTGCTGTCCGGATGGACCCCTGGTGTTCCAGGGGGATTTCCAGCTCCAGGAGGCGGATGGCCGGACCACTCCCGTGCGCCGGCGGTCCCTCTGCCGCTGCGGCGGCTCCGCCGAAAAACCTTTCTGCGACGGCTCGCACGCCCGTGTCGGGTTCAAGAGCGAGGACTTCCCGCCCTGATCCGGAGCCGCTAGCCGAAAAGGCCCAACTGCTCCACCTGCCCCGGCCGCCGGAAGGCGTCGGTGGAGAGCTCGGGGAAGGGCTGATCCAGCCCGTATCGCCGCTTGAAGGTCTGGAAGGTGGCGCGGATCTGGCCGGCGAACAGCCCTTCCCCTTTCATGCGGTTGCCGAAACGGGGATCGTAGAGCTGCCCGCCCCGCAGGTCGCGGATGCGGTTCAGCACCTTCTCCTTGCGATCCGGGAAGTGCTCCTCGAGCCAGCGCTCGAAGAGGCCGGCGACCGCCCCGGGCAGGCGCATCACCACGTACCCCGCCGTGCGCGCTCCGGCAGCGGCCGCCGCTTCGAGGATCTTCGGCATCTCGTGATCGGTGATTGCCGGCACGACCGGCGCCACCATCACGCCGACCGGGATGCCGGCCGCGGCCAGCCGCTCGATCGCCTTCAGCCGGTCCCGCGGATGGGAAGCGCGCGGCTCCATCCTGCGAGCGACCTCGGGGTCGAGCGTGGTGATCGAGAGCATGACCATGGCGGCCCGGTGCTGGTTGAGCTCCTGGAGGATGTCGATGTCCCGCGTCACCAGCTCGTTCTTGGTGATGACGCCGACCGGGTTGCGGAACTCGGCGAGCACCGCGAGGCACTTGCGGGTGATCTCCAGCCGGCGCTCGGCGGGCTGATAGCAGTCGGTGACGCCGCTCATCGCCACCGTCTGCGGCTTCCACTTCGGGGAGGAGAGCTCCTTGCGGAGCAGCGCGGGGGCGTCCTCCTTGATCAGGATGCGGCTCTCGAAGTCGAGCCCGGCCGAGAAGCCCAGGTACTCGTGGAACGGGCGGGCGTAGCAATAGACACACCCATGCTCGCACCCCCGGTAGGGGTTAACCGAGGCGCTGAAACCAACGTCCGGACTGTCGTTGTAGGCGATGACGGACTTGGACGTGTCGCGCAGCAGCTCGGTCTCGATCCACTCGGGCCCAGGGACCTCCTCGTCCCGCTCGACCTCGAGCGTTTCGAACCGGTTCTTGGGATTGCCGATCGCCCCGCGCCCCTTGAGTACTACTTCCGCCATGGGCGTAAGTATAGCGCAAGTTACGCCTGAAGTCTCAGTTGTCGGCGTCGCAAGGTAGTCCAAGTGAATTGTGAAACAGCCTGTTTCACAATTGGAATTCGGGCGGCCGCCGCGAAACCCATCTACAATAGGACGTGACGAATCGCATCATGAGAGAGGACCGGCTGGAGTCGCATGGAAACGCTTAGCCCTCGGGGCAGAGAGCCATTCCTCGCTTGGCCGGGAATCGCGAGCTTCCGGCTCACGATCCCGCTGTCCTATCTCTTCTTCAAGGTCTTTTCCTCGGTCTACGGCGGCGCCAGCCTGCTGGCGAAGCTGCGTCGGGCGCCCTCCACCGATTTCTACTTCCCGTGGGAGATGCACCTGCCGTTCGTCCCCTCCTGGTCGGTGGTCTATCTGTCGGTGCCGCTGCTGATCCTGCTGACGCCGTTCATCCTGCGGACGTGGCGCACGTTCACGCCGTTCGTCCTCACCCTCACGGTCGAGACGCTGATCGCCGGCATCTTCTTCCTAGTGGTCCCGGTGTCGCAGGCCTACCCTCCGCGGGTGGCGTATGGGTTCTTCGGCGGCGTCTTCCACCTGGTGGACCGGCTCAATCTCGACTACAACAAGTTCCCCTCGCTCCACATCGCCTTCGCCGTGACCGCGGCGATCGTCTTCGGGCGGCGGTGCGGCTGGCTGGGGCGGACGCTCTTTTCACTCTGGATCGTGGCGGTCGGCGCCTCGACGCTGCTGATCCACGAGCACCAGATCCTCGACCTCGCGACCGGGCTGGCCCTCGGCCTCGTCTGCGTCACCACCGTGCAGCGCCGGGTGTCCGACGACCGGTTCCTAGACGATCTGCGCATCGACACGCTCTGCCTGCGCGAGCTCTCCCGCTTCGTGCGGCGGCACCCCCGCCGGCTGCTCGCCTTCTTCCGGGCCTCCCTCCCCCGCTGGCGCCAGACCCGGGCATCGCGCGTCTCCTACGCCCTGGCCCAGCACGTAGACGACGTGCTGGACGGCCAACGCAAGGTGCAGGGTGATCCGGAGGCGCACGCGCGGACGGTCCTCGGCGTGCTCGCGGGCGGCGCGCCGGCCGACGGCAGGGTCGAGGAGCAGCTCGCGGCGTTCCTCGCGGCCGAGCTGGACGAAGAGGCGAGACGCGAGTTGGGCGAGTTGCTGGCGGCACGGATCGAGGGCCGGCAGCCGGAGTCCGCCGGGGCCCGCGCTCTCTCGGCCCTCCTCTCGCGGCAAGGGTGAGGCGCGGTCAGGCGGTCTCTTCCTTCTCCTTCTCTTTTTCCTTCTTCTTGCGCCGGAACCGCTCCCGGGCTTCCTCGATCGGCCGCTTCTCGATGAAGTAGGCGATCGCCGCTTCGCCGAGCCCCCAGGTGCCGGCGAAGGCGACGCCCGCCGAGATGGCGGAGCCGCCGCCCGGGAAGACGACCTTGGCGAGCGCTCTGGCCCCCTCCCGCAGCGCGAACGCCACCCCGACGTTGGCGCCGAGCGCCACCAGGAACTCCCGCGCCGCCTTCTTCGACATCTCCCGGCCGGAGACGTAGGCGATGCCGCTGACCAGGCCGATCTGCAGCGCGGTGATGGGGAGGATGTCGGCGATGGGGATCGGCGCCGCGGCGATGCCCCCCGCGACAGCGGACGCCGCGGCGGTCATCTTCCGCGCCAGCTTCTGCTGCACGACGCGGAGCTGGGCGAGCCGGGCCATCTGCACCTGCGCGCTCCGCGGCAGCACCTCGACCAGATAGTCGACCAGTTCCTCGATGTTCCAGTAGTTGTCGTAGACCCGCCGGGCGCCGTCGTACTCCGCGTAGGTGGAGACCGGGATGACCCGGGCCAGCGCGATGCCGCGCTCGGCGAGCGCCTCCTGGATCGCCCGCACGGAGGTCTCGATGTTCCGCCGCTTGGTCTCGTTCTCGTAGGGGGGCTCGACGCGCTTGGGGTCGAGCTCGTCCACCTGGGTGACCACCGCCACGACGGGAGCCTCGTAGCGGTGCTTCTCGGCGATGAACGCCCGGACCGCCTCGATGTTGGCGACATCCTGGGCGATATGGGAATCGACGTCCTTGGCCTTGCAGAGGAAGAGAATGGCGTCCGGCCACTCGTCGGCCAGGCCGGAGCGGATCTCGTCGAGGGCGTCCTGGAAGTTCGCGGCCTCGGGGCGCGTGCGGTCGCCGAGGCCGCGGGTATCGAGGATCTTCATCTCACCCCGCGGGCCGGAGTACGAGTACCAGGTGGGGCGCCCGGTCTCGGAGAGGACGGAGCCGACGGCCGCCATCGGCTCGCCGAAGATCGCGTTGATCAGCGACGACTTGCCGGCTCCACGCCGCCCCAGGATCATCAGCTTCGGCGGCCTCGCGTCCATCAGGAGCTCCTTGAGGATCAGCAGCTCGTTCTTCGTCGAGCGCCCTTGAGATTCGGGGATGCGGTCGATCGCCCGCTCGGCGAGCTCTGAGATCGTCGCGAAAATGGATTTCGAGTCGGACATGGCTTTTTCGATTGGAAATAACGGCTCGCCGGAACGATCTTACCCCTCGCACCCTCTTCGCCCGGCGTTTTCGTGGAATGATCTCTCCTCGGGGGCCGTGCCGCCCCTTCAAGGAGACCGCCATGGCTGAAACCGTCTCGACCGCGACACCACCCCGCAGGAGAGGACGCAAGCTGGGGCTCATCCTCCTCCTGCTCCTCATTCTCGCGATCCTGCTGTTCGCTTTATATGTCTGGGCCACCCTCCACCTCAAATACTCCGATGGCGAGCGCGCTGGGTACGTGCAGAAGTTCTCCCGCAAGGGGTGGGTCTGCAAGACCTGGGAAGGGGAGATCGCGATGGCGAACCTGCCCGGCACCATGCCACAGATCTTCAACTTCTCGGTGCGGGACGCCGCTGTCGCCGAGCAGATCAACAAGAGCCTCGGCCAGCGTGTGCGGATCCACTACGAGCAGCACAAAGGGATCCCGACCGACTGCTTCGGGGAGACCGAGTACTTCGTGACACGGGTCGAGCCCGTCGGCCCCTGAGCGGCTTGCAAAAAGATATCGGCCTCAGACAAGATTTGCGATGCGGTGAACGCTGATCCGTTCGCCCCCCTGTTCTTTCGAGCTGATTGGAACCGAGGCGAGCCCCGCCCGCGGGCTTGCCACTCTACGAGGAGCCCACCCGCATGTTCCTACGCTCACCGGCTGTCCGGCTGGTTGCTGTCCTGTCCCTCTTCACCCTCCCTCTCGCCGCCGCCACCCTCCCCACCGGCTTCGCCGAAACCCAGGTCGTCAGCGGCCTCGCCGGTCCGACCGCCATGGCGTTCGCGCCGGACGGCCGGCTGTTCGTGGCCGAGCAGGGGGGGAAGCTCCGCGTGATCAAGAGCGGCTCTCTGCTACCGACCCCCTTTCTGACGGTCACCGTCAGCTCGAACGGCGAGCGGGGCCTGCTGGGGGTCACCTTCGATCCCGACTTCCCGGTGAGCCCGTACGTCTATGTCTATTACACGGCGACCAGCCCGACGTTCCACAACCGGGTGAGCCGATTCACCGCCTCCGGCGATACGGCGGTGGCGGGCAGCGAGACGGTCCTCCTCGATCTGAACACCCTGGACGCCGAGATCCACAACGGCGGCGCCCTGCACTTCGGGCCGGACGGCAAGCTCTACATCGCCGTCGGCGAGAACGGGAACTCCGCGAACGCCCAGACCCTGGGCAACCTCCTGGGCAAGATCCTGCGCATCAACAGGGACGGCTCGATCCCCACCGACAACCCCTTCTATGGCACGGCCACGGGGAACAACCGGGCGATCTGGGCGCTCGGCCTGCGCAACCCGTTCACCTTCTCCTTCAAGCCGGGCAGCAGCCGGATGTTCATCAACGACGTCGGCCAGAGCGCCTGGGAGGAGATCGACGACGGCATCGCCGGCTCCAACTACGGCTGGCCCGCCACCGAGGGGCCGACCACCGACACGCGCTTCCGAAGCCCCATCTTCTGGTACGGCCACGGCCCCAGCACCATGACGGAAGGCTGCGCCATCACCGGCGGCGCCTTCTACAATCCGGCCACCCCGCAGTTCCCGTCCAGCTACACGGGCACCTACTTCTTCGGCGACTACTGCAACGGCTGGATCCGGCGGTATGACCCGGCCACCAACACCGCCCTCGCGTTCGCCACCAACGTCCCCGGCGAGGTCGACCTGCGGGTGGCCGGCGACGGCAGCCTCTACTACCTGGCCCGCGACGCGGGCGCGGTCTACCGCGTCTTCTACACCGGCAGCCAGGCGCCGAGCATCACCACGCAGCCGGCCAGCCGGACCGTCGCGGCGGGGCAGTCCGCCACCTTCACGGTCGCCGCCTCAGGAACCGCCCCCCTGAGCTATCAGTGGCGGCGCAACGGCGGCAACATCGCCGGCGCGACGGCGGCGAGCTACACCCTGGCCTCGGCCCAGCTCGCCGACAACGGCGCCGTCTTCGACGTGGTGGTCACCAACAGCTTCGGCAGCGCCACCAGCAACACGGCGACCCTGACGGTGACCTCCAACAGCAATCCCACCGCCACCATCACCGCCCCCGCCAACAACACCCTCTACAGCGCGGGGGACACGATCACCTACAGCGGCACCGGCACCGATCCGGAGGATGGCAGCCTGCCGGCGAGCGCCTTCACCTGGCAGGTGGACTTCCATCACGATACCCACCTCCACCCGTTCATCCCACCGACCAGCGGCGCCACCGGGGGCTCGTTCACCATCCCGCGCGTCGGCGAGACCTCGGCCAACGTCTGGTACCGCATCCACCTCACCGTCAAGGATTCGGGGGGCCTGACCAGCACGACCTACGTGGACGTGGTGCCGCGCAAGGTCACCCTCTCGCTCGCCACCAGCCCCAGCGGCCTGCAGGTGACGCTCGACGGCCAGCCGGTGACCGCCCCCACCTCTGTCGTGGGCGTGGTGGGGGTCACCCGCACCCTGGGCGTCGTCTCCCCGCAGACCGCCGGCGGCGTTACCTATGAGTTCGTCTCCTGGTCGGACGGCGGCGCCGCCACCCATTCGATCAACACCCCGGCGAGCAACACCACCTACACGGCGACCTTCCGCGTCGCGAGCGGCGGCGGAGGGACGAACGGCCTCAGCGCGACCTACTTCAGCAACATGAATTTCACCGGCACGGCGGTGGCGCGGGTCGATCCCACCATCAACTTCGATTGGGAGTACGGCAGCCCGGCGGCCGGCATCGGCATCAACAACTTCAGCGTCCGCTGGACCGGCCAGATCACGCCCAAGGTGAGCGGCACGCACACCTTTTACACGACCAGCGACGACGGCGTGCGCCTCTGGATCAACGGCGTCCTGGTGATCGACAACTGGACCGATCACGCCCCCACCGAGAACAGCGGCACGATCAACCTGACCGCCGGCCAGCGGTACGATCTCAAGATGGAGTTCTACGAGAACATCGGCGGCGCGGTCGCCAAGCTCTCCTGGTCCGCTTCGGGGGTCGTCAAGGAGATCGTTCCCACGGCGCAGCTTTTCCCGAGCGGCGCCACTCCACCGCCGCCGCCCACCACGCCGGGGCTCGCCGCCAGCTACTTCAACAGCATGAACCTCACCGGTACCCCGGTCACCCGGATCGATCCCAATATCAACTTCGACTGGGCCTACGGCAGCCCGGTGGCCGGCATCGGCACCAACAACTTCAGCGTCCGCTGGACGGGCAAGATCACGCCCAAGGTCACCGGCACGCACACCTTCTACACCCAGAGCGACGACGGCGTGCGGCTCTGGATCAACGGCGTCCTGCTGATCGACAACTGGACGGATCACCCGCCCACGGAGAACAGCAACACGCTCTTCCTGAACGCCGGCCAGGCGTACGACCTCAAGGTGGAGTACTACGAGAACATCGGCGGCGCGGTCGCCCAGTTGCTATGGTCCGCCCCCGGGCTTGCCAAGGAGGTCGTGCCGCCGTCGCAGCTCACGACGCCTTGAGCGCAGCGGCGGCTAGCAGGGCCGCCATGTCCTCCGGCACCGGCGCGACGATCTCGAGCGGCGCGCCGGTGGCCGGATGAAGGAACGACAGCCGGAAGGCGTGGAGGGCCTGGCGGGAAAAATCCTTGCAAACCGCGGCGACGGCCGGGTCGGCGATCCCCTTCCAGCGCGGCTCGCCATAGAGCGGGTCGCCCACGATCGGCCACCCCTGGGACTGCAGGTGGACCCGGATCTGGTGCGTGCGTCCGGTGAGCAGCCGGCAGCTCAGCAGCGTCAGGCCGGAGGCCTCGCCGATCCGCCGATAGAGAGTCAGGCTGTCCTTCCCCTCCGATTTCGAGGCCATCCGCCGCTTCCGGTCGTCGGGATCGCGGAGGATCTTGAGCTCGATCCGCCCTAGGGAGAAGGGGGTCGCCCCATAGACCACGGCGAGGTACTCCTTTTCGGCGTCGGGACGCCGGAGCCGCCGCGTCAGGGCGGCGTGGATCTCCGGCGTCTTGGCGACCAGCAGCACCCCCGACGTTCCGCGGTCGAGCCGGTTGACCAGCCCGGGCCGCCGCCCTTCCTCCCAGTCGCGGGCGCGCCACATCAGCGCGTTGATCAGCGTCCCGTCGCGATGGCCGGCCGCCGGATGGACGACCAGGCCCGGCGGCTTGTCGAGGGCGAGGAGATGCTCGTCCTCGAACAGCACGGCGAGCGGCATCTCCTGGGCCGTCACCTCGCGCCGCCCGGGGAGCGGCGGCAGGGGGACTTCGACCCGGTCGCCCAGGGTCAGCCGGCTCGACGGCTTGGCGGCCGGGTTGCCGTTGACCCGCACCCTCCCCTCCGCGATCCAGGCCTGGAGACGGGCGCGGGTGACGTCCGGCCGGTCGGCCAGGTGGCGCCGCAGGACGTGGTCGAGCCGCTCCCGGGCGTCGCCGCGGTCGGCGCGGAAGGTGCGTGATTCGGGTGGAATCGGCATCGCTCTTTCCACTCTACCCGATCGAAACTAAGATCCCCGCATGACCAGACTTCTCCTCGGGCTCTTCCTCGCCGCCGCCGTCACTACGCCGTCCGGCTTCGATTCCCAGTTTGATTCCCGATTTACTGGCAGTACCCTGCGCTTCGACTACTTCCACGGCGGCACCGCCAGGGAGGAGCACGTCAGCCTCGGCGGCCTCCGCCTGGAGGGGGACTGGCCCGGCAGCCGCGTCCACCTGCTGGACGGCACCAACCTCGGCAAGTACCTGTTCGAAGTAATCGATCCCGCCACCAACCAAGCGGTCTGGTCGCGCGGCTTCTCCAGCATCTACGGCGAATGGGAGACCACGGCCGAGGCGTCCGCCGGCACCTGGCGGTCGTTCCAGGAGTCGATGCGCTTCCCCGAGCCGCGGGGGAAGGTCCAGCTCGTGCTCAAGAAGCGCGGCGCCGACGGCGCCTTCCGCGAGATCTTCTCGACCGTCGTCGATCCGGCGAGCCGCTTCGTCGACCGCTCGCCGGTCTCCACCGCGGGGAAGGTCTGGCCGGTCCTCGAGAGCGGTCCGCCGGCGGTCAAGGTCGATCTCCTGGTGCTCGGCGACGGCTATACCGGCCAGGAGATGGAGAAGTTCCACGCCGACGTCCGCCGGCTGACCGGCGCCCTGTTCGCGACCGAGCCCTACAAGAGCCACCGGAGCGACTTCAACGTGCGGGCGATCGATCTGCCCGCCACCGCCTCCGGCGTCACCGATCCGCGCACCGGCACCTGGCGCAAGAGCCCGCTCGGCCTCGCCTACAACGCCTTCGATTCCGAGCGCTATATGCTCTCCTTCGCCGACGAGGCGATCCGCGAGGCCGCGGCGCAGGCGCCCTACGACGCCCTGATCCTGCTCTCCAACAGCCGCAAGTACGGCGGCGGCGGCATCTTCAACCTCTGGAACACGGCCGCCGTGGACAGCGCCGAGTCCGCCTACCTGATCGTCCACGAGTTCGGCCACTCTTTCGCCGGCCTCGGCGACGAGTACTACACCTCGCAGGTCTCCTACGAGAATTTCAACCCGCCGGGCACCGAGCCCTGGGAACCGAACGTGACGGCGCTCCTCGATCCGCAACACCCGAAATGGGGGGATCTCGTCGCCGCCGGCACGCCGGTCCCCACGCCCTGGAACCAGGAGGCCTACGACCAGCTCGTGCTCTCCTACGAGAAGATCCGGCGGGAGCTGCGGGAGAAAAACGCTCCCGAGGAGCGGATGGAGGCGCTCTTCCAGGAGGTCCGCGAGAAGACCACCCCCATGCTCCACGCCGAGACGTACTTCGGCAAGGTGGGCGCCTTCCGCGGCGCCGCCTACGAGGCGAAGGGGCTCTACCGCCCCGAGGTGGACTGCATCATGTTCAGCCGCAATCCGAAATCCTTCTGTGACGTCTGCGCGCGAGCGATCGAGCGGGTGATCAGGATGTACGCGGAGTAGCCACGAAGCGATCGTAGAGCACCATCAGGACCGTGGTGCCGAAGCCGATGCCGGCGACCACCCACCACATGCCTTCCGGGTGGCTCGATTCGCGGACGTAGCGCTGCACGAGGTGCCCGCCGAGCGGGCCGCCCACGAACGAGCCGATCGCCACCGGCAGGAAGGCGAAGCCCATGAAGGTGCCCACCTGCTCGCGTGGCGCGAGGTCGGCCACGTACTCGTAGAAACGCGGCGCCTGCATCCCCTCGCCACACGCGAAGACGAACATGGCGATGACCACCGTCCGCGGCGACGGATAGAGGGCGATCAGCACCCAGGACGCCGAGGCCACGGCGAACCCCGCCGTCATCGCCCGGATCGGCCGCCAGCGCCGCACCATGGCGCTGATCGGCACGGTGAGCAGGATCAGCGTCCAGGCGTCGACGGTCTCGATCAGCTCGAAACGCTCGAATTTGAGGGTTTCCGTCAGATAGAACGGCAGCGAGTAGAAGATCTGCCAGAACATGATCCAGAAGCCCGAGAAGATGGCGAGGAAGCCGAGGAACCGCGCGTCGCGGAACACCGTCAGCATGTCGCGCAGCACCTTGGCGAAGGAGGTGGGGGCCGGCTCGTCCGCGGCGCGCTCGGGCTCGCGGAAGAACAGCAGGGTCCCCAGCAGGAGGAAGAACGAGGTCACCGACGACATGATCAGGACGTACTCGATCCCCAGGTTCTCGCGCACCCCGAGCGCCAGGATCGGCCCCATCGCGCCGCCGATGTTGACCAGCGTGTAATAGATCGAATATCCGAGCGACTTGGCCTCGGGCGCCGACGTCCGCGCCACCGTCCCCACGATGCTCGGCTTGATCAGCGAGCCGCCGACGGCGGTCAGCATCAGCACGGCGAAGATGTACGGCCCCTTGCCGATAGAGGCGACGATCGACTGCCCGAAATTCAGGCCGGCGAGGCCGATCAGGAAGTAGCCGACGCAGAAGATCGAGAAGCAGGCCGCGAGGCTGCGCTTGAAGCCGTAGCGGTCGACCACGGTGCCGGCGAGCACCGGCAGGAAGTAGAGGACGCCCGAGAAGATGCCGGCGAGCGAGCCGGCGACCTCGGGCCCCAATCCCACGCGCTGGGCGAGATAGATGGTCAGCACCGCCTTCGAGCCATAGAAGGCGAAGCGCTCGAACAGCTCCAGGGTGTTCGCCACCCAGAAGGTGCGCGAGAAGCCGCGGATGAGAGTGCGCAGGGAGCTGGAGCTCATGCCGTCTTCACCTCCTCGTCAGGTTCGTTTCCCTGGGCGCGCAGGCGCGCCAGGTTGCTGTGCCGCCGTCCGTAGGCGAAGTAGATCACAAGACCGATCCCGAGCCAGACGAAGAGGCGCAGCCAGTTCTCGGAGGGGAGCGAGAACATCAGCAGCAGGCAGCTCGCGATCCCCAGGATCGGCACCAGCGGCACGAAGGGGACGCGGAACGGCCGCTCGGCGTCCGGGTGCGTGCGCCGCATGATCAGCACCGCCGCGCAGACGATCACGAAGGCGAGCAGCGTCCCCATGTTGACCAGGAACAGCAGCACGCTGATCGGCAGGAACGCGGCGAGCGAGGCGACAAACAGGCCGGTTACGATCGTCGATTTCCACGGCGTGCGGAAGCGCTCGTGGACGGCGGCGAAGAAGCCCGGGGGGAGCAGGCCGTCGCGGGCGATGGCGAGGAGGATGCGCGCCTGGCTCAGCATGGTCACCAGCAGCACGGAGGTGATGCCGGCGAGGCCGGCCGCGGCGATCAGGAACTGCGCCCAGCGCAGCCCCACGCGGCGGAAGGCGTCCGCGACCGGGGCGGTCACGTCGAGCTGATCGTAGGGGACCATGCCGGTCAGCACGGCGACCACGCCCATGTAGAGCAGCGTGCAGAGCACCAGCGAGACCAGGATCCCGATGGGGACGTCCCGCTGCGGCTTTCGCGCCTCCTCCGAGTGGGTGGAGACCGAATCGAAGCCGATGTAGGAAAAAAAGGCCAGAGCGGCGCCGGCGAGCACCCCGAGAGGTCTGCCGCCGGCGTCGCTCTGGCCGAGGAGAGTATGGCCGAAGAGCTGGAGCCCGGTCAGGCCATAGGGCGCGAAGGGGTGCCAGTTGGCGCGGTTGATATAAAAAGCCCCGACGGCGATCACGAAGACCACCGCGCCGACCTTGATGGCCACCAGGGTCGTGTTGATGTTGGCGCTCTCGCGAATCCCGATCACCAGCACGGCCGTGACCAGGACGACGATCAGGGCCGCCGGCAGATTGATCAGCGATCCGGTGGCGACCAGCTTGCCGAGCTGGGGGTCGTAGTTGACCACCGGTCCGGCGATGGCGTGTGGGAGCTTCCAGCCGAAGACGTTGAGGACGCTCTGGAAATAGCCGGACCACCCGTCCGCGACCGTGGCGGAGCTCACCGCATATTCGAGGATCAGGTCCCAGCCGATGATCCAGGCGAAGAGCTCGCCCAGCGTGGCGTAGGCGTAGGTATAGGCGGACCCGGCGACCGGGACCATGGAAGCGAACTCGGCGTAGCACAGGGCCGCGAACACGCAGACGATCCCGGCCACCGCGTAGGAGAGCATCAGCGCGGGCCCCGCCGTCTGCTTGGCGACCGCCCCGGTGGTCACGAAGATGCCGGTGCCGATCACCGCGCCGATGCCGAGGCTGGTGAGCTGCACGGGCCCCAGCACGCGCCGGAGCCGGTTTTCCCCCTCGAGCTCCGCGAGAAGCATGCTCAGGGGCTTGCGAGCGAAGAGTGGATTCGCCATGGATCACCTCCTTCCGTTCTGGAGGGAGGTTAGAGGGCTGGCGGGGAGGGGACTATTCCGGGACCTTCGGGGCGGACGGGATGGTGAGGGGAGGTGGCGGGAGGTGTCAACGCTCCCGCGCCACCACCCGCCCCACCCGCAGCCCGTCGGCCAGGCGGTAGGCGTGGTGGGCGGTCACGATGGCGCCGCCGTCCTTCAAACGGCTCCTGAGGCCGTGGATATGCCGGGCCGCGAGGTTGGTGATCTCGGCGCGGCCGGCTCCCTCGGGCGCGAGCCGGGCTCCGACGTCCACCACGGGCAGCCCCTCCCCGCCGTTCAGACGGTCCTCGACCAGCTCGAGCCAGGTCACCGCCTCCTGGCTGCCCGCCTTGAGCCCGACCCGCGGGAGCAGCTTCCCGCCGATTTCAACCGGCTCACCGCTCCAGATCACCAAGTCCAGCTCGCCCTCGATCTCGCGGCGGTCCTCCTCGGTCTTCGCCACGGCGGCGTCCGGCGCGTTCGCCATCTGGAGGACCAGGGGGAAGGCGCGGCCGAGGTAGGAGCGGACGACCGGCACGACCATGCCCGGCAGATCGCTCTTGTCCATCACGTCGCGGGGATCGAAGCCGGCGTCGAGGAGATCGCGGCCGAAGGTGGCCTCATATCCCCGCTTGTTGGAGAGGAAACGGCAGGCTGGCGGGCTGCCGGCGAACATCCCGCGCACGGTGTTGGCGAGGTAGATCGACTCCCACCAGCGGTCGGGCGGGATGAAGCCGAGGGTCGCGAGCTGGATGTCCTGGAGCAGCAGCCCGCCGGGACGGAGCATCCCCGCCACCGCCTTGCAGAAGCGGTGGGCGCCTTCGAAGACAGCCGGATCGAGGGGAAATCTCCTTGGAGCGGGACGATCGCCCTCGAATCGCGCGGCGACCTGAAGGCCCGGATATCTATCCAGCCAGGAGGCGGCGAGCCGGGTCGTGTCCGGGCCGGGGCGGTCAAGGCAGACGACCGTCGCCTGATCGAGAACGCCGTCCTGCTCCGCGAGGACGTCCAGCAGTTCGGAGACGTGATGCAGGTGGTCCTCGACGACCACCAGAGGGCGTCGAGTAAAACCAGTGGCTCCGACCCAAGTCATGAAAGCTACTATAGCCAGCGTGACCTCCGATCCGGAACATCCCGCCCGCCGGTGGGGTTCGCGCCTTCTCTATCTCGGCGTCTTCCTGTTCGCCGTGCTGGTGATCCTCGCCGCGCTGTCGATCCGGCGGGAGTGGCAGGAGCGGATTGGGCAGAGCCGGTCGGACGCCATCTTTCAGCTCGTCCAAGGGAAGACCCCGGCCCGCCCCACCGAGACGCCGGGCGCCACGGCGTGGCTCAACCTGGAGCTGCGGCGCTATCGCGAGCGGATCTCGGACCCCGGAAAGGCCCGCCTCTACGGCGAGGTCGCGGAGTGGCAGGACACCCGCTCGGTGCCGCCGTTCTTCGCGCCGATCCGGGAGCTCCTGGCGAGCCCCCTGCGCCGTCCGGAGACCCCGGCCCCTCCCGTGTTTCATCCGCCGGCGGATCTGGGCGAACCGGCGTCCGGGCCGTTCTCCCTGCGCACCCAGAGCTACGTCGAGCTCGGCCGCCGATGGTTCGCGGTCACCCGACGGACGGCGCTCGATTCGCCCGACCCGGCGAATCCCTCGAACCGGTTCCTGACCTCCGCGGCCCCTCATCTCCTGGCGCTGAGCGAAGACTTGCCGCGGCTTCTCGCCGCCCACCCTCTGCCGGCCCTCCCCGGCAGCCGCCCTCCCCGCGTGGTGCGGCTCTACGCCATCTCCGAGGACGGCACCCTGATCTCCCTCCCCCAGCCGGCCGACCCGGCGGAGAGCCGCCGCGCCGTCGTGGCGGAGGGGCGCGAGTTCCGCGGCTCGCCCGAGCGGCCGACGTTCGTCTCCAACGAGTTCTACTTCCGGTTCGACTTCGCCGGCCCGGAGAGCCAGACCTTCTACTCCGGCCTCTACCTCGACCTCGGCGGCCAGGGGCTGGTCGCCACGATCACCGCCCCCTTGCGCGACCCTGCCCTCGGCAGCCGCGGGATCGTCGGCGCCGACCTCTCGTTCGCCATCGACTGGGAGGAGTTCGCCCGCCGGATCGATCCGCCGATGATCGCGGGCGTCGTCCATCTCGCCCAGCCGCCGGTGCGGGGGCGGCCGTGGGCCGAGATCGGCAACGCCTTCTCCCGGCGGCAGCCGGCGGCGCTCCGCCGGGCGGTCGCGGCGCTCGCCGCCCTCCCCTCCGGCGAGGCGGGGGGTGCCGAGAGCGTCCCCTACGTGCTGCACGGCGTGGTCGAGGGGCGGGGGGCGGTCGCCGCCTTCCAGGTGGCGGCGGCGACGTGGCTGGTGGTGCTCTTTCCCAAGACCCAGTCGCACCTGCCGCTGATCCCGGTGCTGCTCTCGGCGGTGATGCTGGTCGCCCTGCTCTGGGGGTTCGAGCTCAACCGCCGCCGGGCCGAAGAGGCGCAGGGGAGGGCCGAGGCCGCCTTTCAGGAGAAGCAGAACCTGCTCAGCACGATGCAGGTGCCGCTGGTGGTGGTGGACCCAAACACGGACGAGGTCGTCTACGGCAACCAGGCGGCCGAGAAGCTCGGGGTGCGGGCCGGCTCGCGGATCGGCGACCGGGTATCCGCCGATCCGCGGGCCCGCGCCCACTACGAGCGCATGCAGGTCGCCAGCCCTGAGCCGCGCCGGGCCTACGGACTTCCGCTGCGGGTGCGCGGCGAGGACGGCGAGGAGGAGGAGCGCTACGCGATCGTCCGCTCAGTGGCGGTCACCGCGCCGATCGAGGCCCTGCACGCGGACGAGCGCCACCGCCTCGGCATCCTCTTCCTCGTCGAGCCGGAGGCGGACCTCGCCCTGCTCACCGAGGACCTGATCGGCGGCACCCGCCAGGACGAGCGGCGCAAGCTCGCCGGCCTGCTCTCCCACGGCGTCGACACCCTGATCCGCGTGCTCGCCTACAGCCTGCGGGCCACCGGCGGCGCGGCCGCGCGCCCGGAGCTCGCCTCCTGGCTCGCCGAGTACGTCGACCGCCGGCTGCGCACCACCGCCTGGCTGCTCGATCACTGGCAGGCCGAGCCGCCCCTGCCCCCCGACAGCTCGATCGAACCTTCGCAGGCGCGGGTCACGATCGAACGGCTCCAGGGCATCTTTGCCCTGGCCGCTGACGACGCCGACCTGCGCACCCGCCTGCACTGGGACAACGGCGTGCTCTCACAGCGCCCCGCCACCCGGGCGCCGGTCTTCACGCTCGAGATCGACTGGCCCGGGGAGTACTGGTTCACCTGCCCGGTGCGTGGCGGTTTCGGCTTCTTCCTCGGCGAGGTGCTGATCAACGCCATCCGTCACGGCCGGCCGGGCTCGGCCCCGGCGTTGCGGATCACCCTCGACCGCGTGCGCCGGGAGCTCCATTTCGAGGTCGAGAACGATCTCGGGAGCGAGCCGCGCGACCGCGACGGCGAGACCTACGGCGGGAAGAGCATCCTGCGGCAGCTCGCCCGCCTGTTCGAATGGCGGGACCTCCGGTTCGAGAAGCGGGAGCGGACCTATCTCGTCTCCTGGCGCGTGCCGGCCAGCGAACGGGGGGATCCACGGAAAGCCGATTGAGGAGGATGTTAAGATTTTCCCGGCGATGAAACGCTTCACTCCTCACGCCGCCGCGATCGCGATTCTTTTTCTGGCCCTCGGCCTGCCGGCCCTGGCGCTGCCCGGACCGAAAGAGGAATGGATCACGGTCCGCACGGCGAGCTTCACACTGTTTAGCAATGCCGGCGAGGCGAAGACCCGCGGCATCGGCGCCGACCTCGAACGGCTGCGCGACGCCCTTTCCCAGCTTTCCCCCGGGCTGACGCTGAGCTCGCCAACTCCCACCTATATCTTCGTCTTTCGCGACGCCGCTTCCTTCCAGCCGTACGATCGGACCTACAACGGCCGCCCCCTCGACTCCGGCGGCTATTTCCTCTTCCGGCAGTTCGCCAATTACGTGGCGATCAACGCCAACCAGCACGGCGACGAGCGGGCGATCATCTACCACGAGTACATCCACTACGTGATGCACAACAACTACGCGGACCTGCCGGTCTGGCTTCACGAGGGGCTCGCCGAGTACTACAGCACGTTCCTGGTCGCCAGGAACGAGGCCCGGATCGGGCTGCCGATCCCCGAGCACGTCCTCTGGCTGCGGCAGCACTCCCTGATCCCGCTGGCCACCCTGTTCGCGGTGGACGAGCGCTCGCCCGAGTACAACGAGTCGTCGCGGCGCGGGGCGTTCTACGCCGAGTCCTGGGCCCTGGTCCACTACCTGATCTCCGGCAGCCCGGAGCGCCGCCGGCAGGCTTCGGAGTATCTCCGGCTCGCGCAGGCCGGCACGCCGCCGGAACAGCTCCTCGCCAGGACCTTCGGCAGCGATCCCGCCCTCCTCGAGCGCGAGCTGCGCACGTACGTGCAGAAGCGCCTGTTCGATTTCACCCGCGCTCCCATCCGGCCGGAGGCGAACCTCGCCATGGAGGTGAAGCCGATGGCCCGGGCCGACGTGCTCTATCGCCTGGGGGATCTGCTCGCCGACCTCGGCGATGACCGCCGCCCCGCCGCCGAGGAGCACTTCCGCGCGGCCCTCGCCATCCAGCCGGATCACGGTCCCTCGTTCGCCGGCCTCGGCCTCCTCGCGGAGCGGGCCGATCGCCCGGCCGAGGCCCGGACCTACTACGAGAAGGCCGCGCGGCTCGCGCCGGACGACTTCCTCGTGCAGTATCTCTACGGCAGGAACCTGATCGACGATCCCGGCGCCGGCTCGCTACAAAGAGCGCGCGCCGCCCTGACCCGGGCGGTCGCGCTGCGGCCCGATTTCGGCGAAGCCTGGGCGCGGCTCGGCTACACCTATCAGCCCGAGGAGGAGCTGCCGGCCGAGGCGGTCCAGGCCCTGGAGACGGCCCATCGCCTGCTCCCCTCGCGGATGGACGTCGCCCACAATCTGGCGGTGGCCTACGCGCGCACCGGCCAGACCCGGAAGGCCGAGGAGCTGATCGAGCGCGTTCTCGTCCCCCAGGCCCCGCCCGAGCAGATCGAGAGCGCCCGCGAAGCCCTGCTCGACGAGGATCACCGGCGGGCCGAGGAGCTGATCGACGAGCAGAAGTTCGCCGAGGCGCTCAGCCTCCTCCAGCAGGTGAAGGCGAAGACGAGCCGAGCCACGCGGCGCGAGCAGTTGGAGCAGCGGATCGACGAGATCCAGCACGCCCTCGACTTCAAGACCTTCGTCGAGCGCTACAACCAAGCCATCGAGCTGGCCAACCGGGGGAACGTCAAGGGGGCGATCGCCATCCTGGAGACCCTGCTGACGACCACCCCGGACCCGGCGCAGGTCGAACGCGCCCGCACCCTGATCGAGCGCCTCCGGCCACCCGGGAAGAAGGGACCGGTCCGCCACTGACGCTGCCGACAGAGCTGACAGGCCCGGCCCACCGGCTCCTCGCCAGATACAAAACCTATTGATTTCAAGGACTTACCGAAATCCAGCCACTGGCACGGACCCTGCTATGTAGAAGGGTATTGACGTGCCCTCCAAGCAGGCTCCTCAGCGGGTCCCACCGCGGGGAGCCCTTTTTTTGTTCCTTGCGCGAATCGCCGGCCCGTGGTTACATTGATCCCAATGTCCGATGCCACGTCCGGATTCACGGTCGAGCAGCCACTTTGGGATGAGCTCTCCGCCGGCGAGCGCCGCAGACGCGCGCGGTCGCGCTATCCCGCGCTGACGATCCTCTATCACCCCGACCTCCGGCGGGTCGGCGAGCGGGCGGTCCTCAGCGGGCTGCTCGCGGGCCGGCACGTCTCCCTCTCCCGTCTCGAGCCCGACTTCGAGATGCCCCCTCAGGGCGACACCCGGCCGCTGCTGGACCGTGGTATCAGCCGTTCGCCCCTGCGGATCACGCGGGAGGAGGACGGGACGATCGGCTTCACCACCGAAGGGAGCCGCACGCGTCTGGTGGCGGACGGCGTGCCGGTGGCCAGAGGGGGGTGCGCGTTCCCGGCGGGCGACGTCGAGCGGGGGGTCGTCATCGAGCTGGCCGACCGGGTGGTCCTGCTGCTGCACACGGTGCCGGCCCAGCCCTCCCGCGTTCCCGACAGCTTCGGCCTGATCGGGGAGAGCGAGGGGCTGCTGCGCGTGCGGCACGAGATCCGCCGGGTGGCCGACCTCGACATACCCGTGCTGCTGCGGGGCGAGACCGGCACCGGCAAGGAGCTCGTCGCCCGCGCCATCCACCAGGCCAGCCCGCGCCGCGACGGGCCCTGCCTGTCGGTGAACATGGGCGCGATCCCGGCATCGCTCGCCAGCTCCGAGCTGTTCGGAGCGGTCAAGGGCTCCTTCACCGGCTCGGTCCGGGATCAGCCCGGCTATTTCCACCGCGCCCACGGCGGCACGCTGTTCCTCGACGAGATCGGCGAGGCCCCGCCCGAGGTGCAGGTGATGCTGCTGCGGGTGATCGAGACCGGGGAGCTGCAGCGGATCGGCGGGGCCGGAACGCAGAGAGTGGATGTGCGGCTGATCGCGGCGACCGACGCCGATCTGGAGGGTGCGATCGAGGCCGGCCGCTTCCGCGCTCCCCTGCTCCACCGGCTCGCCGGCTACGAGCTGGTGATCCCGCCGCTGCGGGAGCGCCGGGACGATTTCGGACGGCTGTTCTGCCATTACCTCGCCGAGGAGCTGCGGGGGACCGGCGAGGAGCACCGCCTGGCGCCGCCCCCGGATGGCGCTCCGCTCTGGATGCCGGCCTCAGTCGTCGCCCGCCTCGCCCGCCACTCCTGGCCCGGCAACATCCGCCAGCTCCACAACACGGTGCGGCAGATGGTCATCGCCAGCCGCGCCTCCGACACCGTCGAGATCGGCCCCCAGGTCGAGCGCCTGCTGCGCGAGGCCGCGCCGCTCTCACCGCCGGCGGCCGCACCCGAAGCCGCGCTCCCCCTCGAGCCCGCGCCGCGCCGCCGCGCCGAGGCGGCGGAGTACCGTTCCCCGGCCGAGGTCACCGAGGCCGAGCTGACCGAGACCCTGCGGGCCACCCGCTGGGAGGTCAAGCTGGCCGCCGAGCGCCTCGGCATCTCCCGGCCGTCGCTCTATCTTCTGATCGAAAAGTTTCCGTCGATCCGCAAGGCGTCGGACCTCGAGCGGGAAGAGATCCTGGCCGCGCGCGAGCTCTGTGGAGGAAGCCTCGAAGCCATGGTCGAACGCCTGGAAGTCTCGAAGAAGGGGCTGCTGCAGCGGATGACTCAGCTCGGGATCGAGTAGATCCGAACGCGATCGCCTCGACCAGCACCTCCATGTGGTCGCGGCTGGTCTGTTCCCAGCGGAAGCCGGCGGCGTGCCGGCGGGTGGCGGCACGGTCGGGATACTGGGCGAAGAGACGCCGCGCCGCCTCGGCCAGCGCCGGCGCCGTCCGCTCCGTCATCAGCACTCCCGCCTCCGGGGCGTTGACCGCCTCGGGCGTTCCCCAGACCGCCGTCGCGATGACCGGCGTCCCGCAGGCCATCGCCTCCAGCAGCACGTTCGCGATCCCCTCCCGGCTGGACGCCAGGACGAGCGCGTCGGCGGCGCTGTAGTACTCCTTGAGCTCCTCCTGCTCGACATGGCCGAGGAAACGCACCCGATCGCCGACCCCGCAAGCGGCCGCGAGCTCGCGGAGCCGCGGCTCGTACCAGCCGTCCCCGGCGATCAGCAGCGTGAACCCCGGCAGGTTCCGCAACGCCTCGATCGCCAGGTGGTGGCCTTTTCGCGGGGTGGCGTGACCGGCGGAGAGGAGCACGGTCCCGGCGAGCCCCAGCCGCCGGCGGACCGCGTCGCGGTCGACCGGCTGGAAGAGGTCGAGATCCACCCCATGGAGGACCACCTTCACCTTCTCCGCCGGGGCTCCCAACTCCACCAGGCGCGCCTTCAGCGCCTCGCAGACGGCGGTGATCCCGGCGGCATGGCCCACCGCCCAGAGCAGCAGCCGGCGCGGCACCAGGAACCGCGGATAGACGATCACGTCGTCGCCCAATACCGACATCACCACCGGCTTGCCGAAATGCCGGCCCAGGAGCATCGCCGCGACGCCGTCCGGATAGATGTAGTGCGCGTCGATCAGATCGAAGTCGAATCCCCTTTCGAGGATCCCCTCGAGCACCGGCTTGACCGCCGTCGCCATCAGCAACGGCGCGGAGCTCAAGCCCACTTTCGGCAGCAGGGGGTAGCGCGGATGATAGATCGGAATGCCGTGCCGCTCCTCGTAATAGGGGACGCGGGCGAAGGCGCCATAGTGTCCGAAGGACGGATCCTGCCAAGGGAACCAGGGGATCGGCGCGACCACGTGCGATTCGACCTCGCCGGCGGCGAGAAGGTGCCGCAATCGCTGCTCGATGAAAATTCCGTGACGGGGCTGGACGCGGTTCGAATAGAGCGTCGAAAACGTGATCGTTCTCACGACCCGCTCCTCGAGAGGGAACACCCGTTACCCCTTCACCCTCGCTAGAATTTTATTTTAAATTTTTTTGAAAGTAAAATTCGGCATCGCGGAACGGTGACCTACAGAAGCGGAGATAAATGTGTAATAGAAACTTTATCAACGTTCACGCCGGCGCCCCCTCCGCTTCCTCCGCCGCCCGGTAGATTTGCTCCAGCGACTGCCCGCGCGCCTTCTCGATGCGGGCGAAGCGGCGGCTGAACTGGGCCATCGCATACTCCACGAAGGTTTCGAGCTGGAGGCCGAAGGGGACGACCTCGTACGCGCTGAACAGCTCGTAGATGAGCTGGATCGCCGGCTCGAGCAGCTCCCCCATCCGGCGCTCGACCTCGGGCCAGACCTCCTCGTGGGCGGCGACCAGACGCGAGATCAGAAAGACGCCGTAGGCGAGGTGGCGCGACTCATCGCGCTTGAGCAGGCCGATCCCCTGCCGGAAGCCGGGCAGCAGGTCGTTGCGCTCCAGCATGTCGAAGTAGGCGTGATAGCCGGTCTCGGCGAGCACCCCCTCGACGATCATGTTGTAGGTCACCGAGGCGCGCGCCTGCGCCACCGGCGAGGGGTCGGAGGCGAGCGCCCCCATCGCCGCCGGCAGCTCCTCGTAGAAGATCCGGCGGTAGACCGGCGAGTGGTAGCGGGAGAGGTCCGAGGATTCCCGCGCCACCCCGTCCAGGAAGCGGCGGAAGAAATCGACGTGCTTGGCCTCCTCGAACAGGAAGGAGGTGAGGTACATCTCCTCCTCCACCCTCCCCTCGCGGGCGATCGTCTGGATCAGCGGCAGCAGGTCGAGGGTGACCGACTCCTCGCCGGCCAGGAAGAGCGAATCGAGGCGCAGCAGCAGGCCCTTCTCGTCGGCCGAGAGGCGGGCCCAGTCCTCGGCGTCGCGGCTGAAGTCGAGGTCGTCGGGGTTCCAGACGCCCAGCCTCTTGGCCTTGCGCCAGAGGCGGAGCGGGAGCTGGTCGTAGCGCAGCCCCTGGGCGCGGGTGCTGGCGAAGGAGGTATGGCGCGCCGGCTCGGTCATGGCTCTACACCCCTTCGGGATAGCGGGTCTCGACGCAGGCCGCCGAGAGGACCATCTCCTTGGCGGCGGCGACGTAGGGGAGCAGCGAGACCAGGCTCCCTTTGGCCAGCTTGAGCTTGCCGCGCATCAGCCCGAAGATCGGCTCGAGGTCGCGTTCCAGCACCTGTTTCCAGGTTTTCGGATCGGCGCTGATGACGTAGTGAACGCTCTCGGCGTCGGCCGGCCTCGCGGCGCGGGCCTCGCGGCAATCCCCCTCGAACAGGTCGAGATAGACCGACCGCTCCGAGAGGCTCAACCCGGGCGCCGCCGTCATGGTGAGCACCAGGGGCCAGTGCCAGTTCCGGGCCGCCTTGCGGTACTCCTCGTTGGCGTTGATCTGCTCGCCGCAGGCCACCGCCCAGTCGTGGGTGAACATCTCGTAGGACATGGAAAACCTCCCTCGGGGGGGAAGCTTACAACGTCGCCGGCCCTCCTGCGCTGAAAGCCCGGCGGCGGCCCGGGGCGCTCAGGCTCCCGCCGCCCTCCCCACGCGCCGCCCCTCTCCCTTCGGCTTGTAGAGCTCCATGATGCGGGGCACCAGGCGGAGGATCTCCTCGTTGCGGAACGGTTTCTTGACGTAGGCCGCGGCGCCCCCCTCGAGGCCGCGGATCACGTCGTGCTCCTTGCCCTCGGTGCTGATGATCACGATCGGGATGAGGGCGAGATCGGGGTCCGCCTTGATCCTGGCCAGCACTTCCAGGCCGTTCATCTTCGGCATGTTGATGTCGAGGAAGATCAGATCGATGTCCGGATGCTCGGCCAGCCGCTTCATGGCCTCGAGGCCGTCGGCGGCGGACACCAGCGGAATCCCGTTCAAGACCAGCAGGAACAGTTTGTGGATGAGGCTCGAATCGTCGATTACCAGCACTTTTCTTGGTTGCATGAGGCACCCTCCTGAAGGGACGCGCCGGTGGCGCCCGGCCCGGCCGGTTCCGGCGCGCTGGAGGCGAGCCGGCAGAGGCGCTCGCCGATGAGATGTAGGGGCAAGGTCTCGCGGACCGCGCCCGCGTCGATCGCCGCCCGTGGCATGCCGAAGACGGCGGAGGTCGCTTCGTCCTGGGCCAGGGTGCAGGCGCCCACCCGGATCAGCTCGGCCATCCCCCGCGCGCCATCGTCCCCCATGCCGGTGAGGAGGACGGCCACGGCGCGCTCCCCCACCGCGCCGGCGGCGGAGGTGAACAGGGCGTCCACCGAGGGCTGCACCGGGTCGCGGGTGGCCGCGAGGACGGCGAACAGACCGCCGCGCGCGGCATCGCGGCGGCTCTCCACGGTGGTATGGAAGCCACCCGGCGCCACGTAGGCGACTCCGTCCAGGAGCGGCTCGCCGTCCGTCACCTCCCGCACCGCGAACGGCAGATGCAGGGCGAGGCGGGAGGCGAAGGCGGCGGTGAAGCGGGGCGGCATGTGCTGCGCCACCACCAGCGGGCAGCGGAAGCGCGGCCCGAGGTCGCGCAGGACGCGCTCCACCGCGGGCGGGCCGCCGGTCGACGCTCCGATCACGATGAGGGAGGGATCACGGCGCGGGCCCCGCGGCGGCGCCCCGTCCCCCGCCGGCCGGCCCGGCGCCGCGGCGGCCGGGTGGCGGCGGCCGACGAGCTGGCGGATGCGGCTGACCAGGACCTTGCGCAGGGCGTCGAAGTCGACCAGGGAGAAGTCCCGCTTGTCGATGAAGTCCAGGGCTCCCCGGTGCAGCGCCTCGACCGCGGTGGGCGCGGCGAGCCCCAGGTTGTCGGACAGGATGATGACCGGCGTCGGCCGGCGGAGAAGGATCTCCTCGAGGGTGGCGAGCCCGCCGATCCCCGGCATCGCGAGGTCGAGGATCACCAGATCGGCGCGCCAGTGCTGAAGGTTCATCAGCAGCTCTTCGCCACGGGCGGCGGTACCCACCAGGGTGAAGCCCGGCTCCTCGGCCAGCATCCAGGAGAGCGCCTTGCGGATGAAGGGGGAATCGTCGACGACCGCGATGCGGATCTGGGTCATGGGGGCACCCTCCGGTAGGCGATCGTGGCGGACAGGCGCACGGTTTCGAAGCTCGCCGACAGGCCGATGATCGATTCGGCGGCGCCCAGGAAGAGCAGGCCGCCCGGCCGCAGCACGGCCGCGAGGTTGTGGACCGCGCGCCGCAGGGCCGCCGGGGAGAAATAGATCAGGACGTTGCGGCAGAAGACGGCGTCGTAGAGCCGGTCGGCGCGGAAGCTCGCGAGATCCATCAGGTTTCCCCAGGCGAAGCGGACGTCGCGCCGCCAGGGCGCGCGCAGCTCCCACTGCCTCTCGCCGCCCGGCCGGAAGTAGCGCTCCACCTGCTCGGGGCTCGACTGCCGCAGCGACCCGGGACCGTACCCGGCCAGCCGCGCCGACTCCACGCGGCTGGCGTCGACGTCGAAGGCGTCGATGGTCATCGCGACGGAATCGGCGAGGATCCTGAGGGTGTACGCCTCCTCGCCGGAGGAGCAGCCGGCGCAGAGCACCCGCAGGGGCTCCGGCGGCGACCAGAGCCGGGGCGCCGCCTCGGCGACGAAGCTCTCGAGCTGCCGGGTCTCGCGGAAGAAAAAGGTTTCGTTGTTGGTGATCAGCTCGGCCAGCCGCCGCCGCTCGCTGCCGTCGCCGGCCTCGGCCCCCGCGGTCCGGAGGTGGAGGTAGTAGTCCCAGAAGCTGGGCAGGCGCAGCGCCGTGAGACGCGAGCGCAGGCGCGCCTCCAGGATCTCCCGGCGATGATCCGGAAAGTCGATCCCGTACCACTCGCCGATCAGCTCGTTGAGCAGGAGATAGGCTTCCTCGGTGATCGCCGGGGCGGTCAACGCGCCTCCCCCCCGCCGACGGCGAGGAGCGCGAGGGCCTTGCGGGCCACCGCCGGCACCGGATCGGCGACCAGCCGCGCCAGCAGCGCGGCGTCGTCCGCCGCAGGGGAGAGCGCCAGCACCTGCGCGGCGACGAGGCGGACGAACCAGTCCGCGTGGCCCGCCGCGGCCCGGAACAGCGGCAGGTCTTCCGGCTGCACGCAGGTGGCGAGCGCCCGGTAGGCGACCCGCGCGTCCGGCTCTCCAGCCCGCACGGCCACCCGCAGCAGCTCGCGCGCCTCGGCGCCACCCAGGTGTCCCAGGGTCTCCAGCAGCACCGGCAGGAGGTCCCCGCGATCGCCGGCGAGATCGAGGAGGATCGGCAGGCTCGCGGCATCCCGCAGCTCGCCCAGGGCGCGGATGAGCGCGGCGGAGGGGTGCGTGAGCAGGGCCGCGCGCAGGGCGGGCACCAGCTCGGCGAGGCCGTGCCGCGCCGCCGCCGCCGCCGCCGGGTCGATGAAGAGATCCGGCGCCTCGGCGATCCAGGCCTCCCAGGGGAGGCTCCGCATCAGCTCGCCGTGGTCCACCAGCCGGCCGGCCGCCCGCCGCCGGGTGGCGGGATCGAGAGCGAGGAGCCCCGCGGCGAGCACCCCGGCGGGCTCGCCGATCAGCGCTCCCAGCTCCAGCCGGACGAGCTCCTCCACCTCCGTCCGCGCCGCCAGGAGAGCCCGGAGGGCGGAGGCATGAGCGCTCAGGGCCGGCTCCAGCACGGACCGCGCCTCGGCGGGGAGCCGCAGGTAGAGCTCGAGGAGGAAGTCCGCGACCTCGGGCAGGCGGACCTGGCTCAGCGCCGCGATCATCTCCGCGGAGATCCGCCCCTCGGCCGCCTCGGCACGCGCCGCGGCGAGCAGGTTGCCGGCCGGCGCCTGATCCGGGAAGCGGCCGGCGAGCAGGAAGCCCCAGGGGCGTGTGGCCTCGCCGTCCAGCAGGCGGGGGATGAGGTCCGGGCGCCGGCGCAGCGGCTCGGGCGCGAAGTCGGAGACCGGCTGCGACGCGGCGAGGATGGCGAGGGCCTCGCCGTCCCACGGTCCCGGGCCGAGGCAGAGCAGCGCGCGGGCGGCGGCGGCGCGCGCCGCGTCGCCGCCGGTGCGCCGGAGGAGGTCCAGGCGGTCGACGAGACCCGGAGGCGGCAGCGGCGCCGCCGGCAGGCCTTCGAGCACGTGCGCCAGCAGCCCGGCCATCACACCGTCGTCGGCGGCTCCCGCCTCCGCCGGAGGCTCGTCCAGCCAGTGCGCGGCGAGCAGGGCGAAGGTGCCGTCGCCGCCGATCCGCGCCAGGGATTCGGCCGCCAGGGAGCTGAAGTCCGGGTCGCGCAGGAGCGCCGCGAGAGGAGCGATCCCCTCCTCGGCCCGGAGGTCCCCCAGCGCCTGGAGAGCGGCGATCTGGAGCCATGGATCGCCGTGCAGGAACGGCAGCAGGCGCGGCACCGAGCGCCCGTCCCCCAGGCGGCCGACCGCCAGGATCGCCTCCTGAGCGACGTTGACGTCGGGGTGCGAGAGCACGGCATACAGCGGCTCCAGGGCGCGCGGGTCGCGCATGCGGTCGAGGATCAGCACCGCCTGGAGCGCCACGTCGGGGTCCGGATCGCCGAGCAGGGAGAGGACCGTGGGCAGGCTGCGCCCCCCGCGCAGCCGGAAGATCTCCGAGCCGGCGTTGCGCAGGGTGGCGTCGCCGTCCTCGCGCAGCAGCTCCGTCAGGCGGCCGTCCGAGAAGACGGCGGCGCCGATGTGCAGGGCGCGGTCGCGGATCTCGGGGCTGGAGCTCCGCACCAGCCGCTCCACCACCTCGCCGCAGGCGGCGAGGGGCAGCGCCGGCAGCTCGGCCAGCAGGCTGACACAGTGCTCCCAGGTCGGCGCCTGGTCGATCGGCGGGCTCGTCATCGGCTCATCCTCGTCATCCTCGTAGTACTCGTGCTCGTCGTGCTCGTCATACCTGGAAGACCGCCGACGTCAGGCGCAACCGCTCCGCCTGCAGCGCCAGCCCGCGGGTGGCATCGGACATCTGCCCGGCCGCTCCCAGGTACTGCTGGGCGAGCGCCGCGATCCGGTCGACCGACTTGACGATCTCGTTGCCCCCCTGCATCTGATCGGTCGTGGCGTCGGCCACCTGCTGCGTCATCCGGTTCATCTCGCCCACCGCCCCCAGGATCTGGCGCGCGCCGTCGGCCTGCTGCCGCGCCGCCACCGCCAGTTGCTGGGTGACCTGGTGCATGGTGGAGCTGGTCTTCACGATCTGAGCGGCGCCGGCGCTCTGCTCGCGGACGGCGGTACTGACGTCGCCGACCAGATCGGTGGAGCGGTTCACGGCGTCGACGATCTGCTGCAGGAGCCGCTGGGAGAGCAGCACCGCCTCGCCGGTGTCCGACTGCACGTTCTCGATGAAGGACGAGATCTCGCGCGCCGAGCTCATCGAGCGCTCGGCGAGGCGCTTGATCTCGTCGGCGACCACGGCGAAGCCGCGGCCGGCGTCGCCGGCGCGGGCGGCCTCGATGGCGGCGTTCAGGGCCAGCAGGCTGGTCTGGTCGGCGAAATCGCCGATCGTCTGCACGATCTTGCCGATGTCCTTGATCGACGACTGGATCCCCTGCACCACCTTCGACAGCCGCTCGCCGCCGCTGCTGGCGGCTTCGGCGGCGGCATTCGACGCCTGGTCGACGACCTGGACCTTGCCGGCGATCGAGCGGATCGAGGACGTCATCTCCTCGACCGTGGCGGCGGTGTCGCCGACGTAGGCGAGCAGGGCCTCGGAGCTGCGGGCCACCTCCTGGATCGAGGAGCTCATCTCCTCGATCGAGCTGGCGGTCGATTCGACGTTGCTCGCCAGGGCCTGCGTGGAGCGGTTGACGCTGTCGAGGCGCGACGCCATCTCGACCATGGTGGTCGAGGTCTCCTCCGCCGATTCCGATTGCACGCCGGCGCCGCTGGAGATCTGCTGCGCCGAGGCGGACAGTTCCTCGGCCGTCGACGCCACCTCCTGGGCGGCCTCCTTGACGTCGGAGAGGATGCGGCGCAGGTTGGCCGCCATCTTCTGGAAGGCGAGGCCGAGCAGGTCGGACTCCGAGCGCGGGGAGATCTCGGTCCGCAGGTCGCACTGCGCGATGCCGCCGGCCACCTCCGCCATGGCGCGGAAGTAGGCGATCATCCGCTTCACGGCGTTGGCGAGCTCCCCCACCTCGTCGGCGGCGTGCGCCTCGAGGTCGGCCGAGAGGTCCCCCTCGGCCAGCCGGCGGGTGACCGCGACGGCCTCGGCGAGCGGCCGGATCAGGGCGCGGATGAGCAGGAACGAGAGCACCGACAGGGCCAGGATGCTGATCGCCGTCATCGTGGTGGCCGCCAGCACCGACGAGCGCTGGTTGGCCCGCGCGGTGGCGAAGGCCTGCTCGATCCGCTGCCGGTTGTCGTGGGCCAGCTCATCGAGCCGGGAGCGCAGGTCGTTGTAGTGCCCGGTCATCGACTTCAAGGCCGACACCACGCCGTCGCCGGTGGTCCCGGCGATCATCATCCGCGAGGTCTGCCGCGCCAGCTCGAAGTAGCGGCCGAAGCGCACCTCCAGGTCGGCCGCCGTCTCGCGCTCCAGGGCGCCCGCCGCGGCCGCGCTCTTGACGGTGGCCAGGAACTGGTCGCGCAGCGTGTCGGCGCCGCCGAGAGCGTTGGCGTCGGCGCTGGCCACGGCGTCCTGGAGGCTGCGCTGCACGGCGGTCAGCGTCTGCCGCAGCGCGTCGGTGGTGGTGTAGGCCGGAAAGTAGCGCTGCTGGATGGTGTCCAGAAGACGGCCGTTGCGGGCCCCCAGCACCTGCAGGGTGATGAGGATGGACAGGAAGCCGAGCGCCGCCAGCACTGGCAGCGCCGCCAGCTTGTGGGCGAAGCGCAGCCGGCGCAGCCAGGGGAGCCGGGCGCCGGAACCGGCCGCGTCCCGCCGTCCGTCGCTCACGGCTTGACGTCCACGGCCTTGACGCCGGCGCTGAGCGGCGTGCCCGCCGGCACATAGCCGACGCCGCCGCGGTTGGCCGCCACGAAGGCGATCACCTCGCGCGCCGAGCCCTTCTCCGCCGGCGGCACGTCACGGCCGGAGAAGATCAGCTGCTGCCAGTAGGCCTTCACCGCCCCGGTCCCCTTGTGGTGGATCGCGCGCGAGAAGCTCTCGCGCGCGCCGGCCTCCGCGCCGAGGTCCACCGGCACCGCCGGCAACCCGCCGCTCCACTGCGTCAGCTTTTTGAGGAACAGGGCCGAAAGCTGGTCGCCGGTCACCGCCGACACCGGGTTGGCGGCGTTCACGATCACCACGAACGGCTCCGCCCCGGCGGCCGGGCGCGGCGCTCCCATCGCGACCCCGAGCAGCAGGCAGAGCCCGGCGATCCATCGCCGGCGCCATGGTCCGCTCCATAACCCGCTCCATGACCCGCGGCCGGTTCCGCCCATCGTTTCATCTCGCATCTCGATCTCCTCCAGAATCTTCATCCGGCCTCGGCGTCCAGTCGTTCGGGCACCAGCAGGACCTCGTCCACGTCCAGCAGAATGATCAGGCCGCCCTCGCGGCGGCAGACGGCGGTGATGAAGCCGGACCGCTCCGACATCACCTCCGGCGGCGGCGCCTCCAGCGCGCTCGGCAGCAGCTTGACGACCTGCCGCGCGCCGTCCACCAGCAGGCCCAGCGTCCGCCCGCGCGCCGTCACCACGACGATCCGGCTCGCCGGCCCCACCACCGTGGCGGGCTGGCCGAGCCGCACGCGCAGATCCACCACCGGCAGCACCCGGCCGCGCAACTGCGTGATGCCGCGCACCGGCGCCGGGGCATAGGGGAGGCGGGTGATGGCGGTGACGCGCAGCACCTCCTCCACGCAGAGCACGGGCAGGCCGTAGACCTCGCCGGCGACCTCGAAGGTGACCCAGACCTCGGGCTCCTCCGGCGCCGCGGCCTCCGCCGCGGCGGCGCGCCGGGTCAGCCGGTCGACCAGCGCGAGGACGCGGCCGGGGCCCTCCAGCGGCTCGTCCGGCGGTTCTTCCGATGGCTCTTCCGATGCCGCCCCGGCGGCCAGGGAGGCCAGGATCTCCTCCGCCAGGCCGGACGACGGCAGGCGCGGGGCCGGCTCGGGCGCCCCTTCCGGAGCCCGGGGCCGCCGGCCCGCCATTACTGGATCTCCCCGCCGCCGGCGAGCGGCGAGAGGCGGGCCAGGCCGGCCGGATCGAGGAGCACCACGGCGCGGCCGTCGCCGAGGATCGTCGAGCCCGCCACCGCCGGATGGCGCAGCGCCCAGCGGTCGAGGCGGCGCACCACCACCTCGCGGATCCCCTGGATGCCGTCCACCCCCACCGCCCGGCGGGAGCCGTCGGCGGCGAGCATCACCGCGTAGGCGCCGCGGCGGCGCACCGGCGAGGTGCCGAAGCAGAACCCGAGGTCGAGCAGCGGCACCAGGCCGTCGCGCCGGGCGAGCACGAGGCCGCCGTTCACCTCGTGGACCTCGCTGGCGTCGAGGCGGAAGGCCTCCTCCATGGCGCCGAGCGGCAAGGCGTAATCCTCGCCGTCGCAGGCCACCAGGAGCGCGCGCAGGATCGACACGCTGAGCGGCAGGCGGAGCCGGAACAGCGTCCCCTCCCCCGCTTCGGACGAGACCTCGATCCGGCCGCCGAAGCGGGTCACCGTCTCCCGCACCGCGGCGAGACCGACGCCGCGCCCGGCTCCCAGGCCGACCTCGGCCCGGGTCGAAAAACCGTGCACGAAAAGGAGAGAGAACGGGTCCGCCGGCACCTCCAGGCCACGCCGGGCGGCGGCCTCCAGGATCTCCTCCCGCCGCAGGCCGCGGCCGTCGTCCACCACGTCGATGCGCACCTCGCGGGTGTCGGCGGAGGCGGCGACGCGCACCGTCCCCCGCGGCTTGCCGGCTTGCCGGCGCTCGGACGGGCTCTCCAGGCCGTGGATCACGGCGTTGCGGATGAGGTGGCCGAGCACCTCGCCGGCCAGCTCCAGGAGGCCGCGGTCGAGCGGGGTCTCGCCCCCGTCGGTCTCGAAGACCACTTCCTTGCCGGCGCGCAGCGCCTCGTCATGGACGATGCGCCGCAGCGAGCGGAAGAGCGTGGCGAGCGGGATCAGGCGCAGGCGCAGGATGCCGTCGCGCAGCGCGTCGAGCGTGCCCCCGAGCTCGTCGTAGGCGCCGCGCACCGCGGTGGCCTCCGCCGAGCGAGCGCCGGCGCCGAGCGCGCGCCCCTGCCGCTCCAGGGCCTCGCCCAGCCGGTTGCGGAAGATCACCATCTCCTCCAGGCGGTCGACGAGGGCGTCGAGCGTGGCGAAAGGCACCCGGACGCCCCCCTGGGCCGGCTGGGCGGACGCCTGCGCCGCCATCGCCGCCATCGCCGCGGGCGCGCCGTCCCCCTCCTCGGCGGCCCCGGCCCGCGCCAGATGGCCGCGCAGGCGGTCCAGCGCCGCCAGCAGCTCCGGCGCCGGCGGCGCCCCTGGTGCGAGGGCCGCCACCTGATCCTCCATGGCGTGAGCCTCGATCCGCAGCTCGGTCAGCCCCACGATCCCGGCGTTCCCCTTGATGGTGTGCAGCTCGAGCTGGATCGCCTCGCGCTCCCCGGTGCTCAGGACGGCCGCCGCGGCGCTCGCCAGCAGGAGCTCCTCGAGATGGCCCAGCCGCTCCCGCGCCTCGAGCAGGAAATCGTCGAACAGGGCCGCGGAGCGGGTATCGCGCATGGGGACCGCCTCAGAACGTGAACTGCGCGCCGGCGAGAACCACGTTGGTGCGCGAGCGCAGCCCCCCCGCCGCCACCACCGCCGGCAGGTCCGCCGCGTCCGGATGCGCGAAGGCGTTGCCGCGGATGCGCTGGAAATTCAGCTTGAGGACGAGATTGGGATCGAACCAGTAGTTCAGCCCGAGGGTCACCTCGTCATGGCGCGTCAACTGGGCCTCCTGGCCCGCCGGATGGATCCCGAAAAACGAGGTGCGCAGCCGCCCCACCTCCACCGCCGCCTGCCAGTGGGGGGTCAGCCGGTAGGAGGCCTCGACGTAAGAGCCGGAAGCCTGGAGGTCCTGGTGAGAGTCCTCGTGCATGTGCTCGGCGCGGAGCGTGAACGCCTCTCCCGCGTACTCCGCCTGCAGGCCGTAGACCGTGCGCCGCCGGCCCGAGCCGCCGTCGATCTCGGTGCCGCTGAGCAGCGAGCCGCCGAAGCTGAGCCCCGGGAGCGGCGTCTCCACGACCAGGTGACCGCCCACCACGTCGCGGGTGACCTCGTGCTCGATCGCATCTTCCGGCCCGACCGGCTCGCCCAGCAGAAAGGCCTCGCCCACGACGTCCTCGTCGAGGTCCGTGCTGCCGCCGTAGACGTCCCACTGGGTCTTCCACCGGCCGCCGAGGCTGCCGTCGATCCCCACCCCCTTGTAGGCGTTGCCGAGGAAGCCGATGGGGCCGTAGGCCGCCTGCGGCAGCTCGATCAGGGGGCGCAGCGTGCCGACCTCCGGAAATTCGCCGTAGATGCCGAACGGCAGCTTCACCTTGCCCAGGCGCAGCCGCGTCTGCGCGCTCAGCTTCCACTCGGCGAAGATGTAGTCGAGGTCCTGCTCGTCTCCGTCGAGGTCTTCCGTCCACCCCACCTGGGTGACCACCCGCAGCCGTGGGTTGATGTCCGCCGAAAGGTTCAGCTCAAAGCCGGCGGTGCGGTAGTTGCCGTCCTCGTTGGCCTGCAGGTAGAGGTTCTGGTTGCTGCTCTTGCCGTAGTTCCAGCGGCCAAAGCCGTGCACGGTGACCGAGTCGCGCCACGAAGACGACGGCGAGAGCTCCTCCGCGGAGACCTCCGCCGGCGCGGTTTCCACCGGTGGTGCCGCGGTCACCTGCTGCGCGTTGACAGACAGTGCCGTTCCCAGCAGAGCTGAAAAGATCCATAAGGCTCGCATCGTCCCCCCTTGAGTGAGCCTTATGGTGAGGGCGAGGGATTACAGGGATTATTACATTGGATACCTGCAAGTAAGACTATTCTTTATCGAACATCGCTGATTGAAACACTTTCAGTGGGGGACGGGGCTCCGCAGCGACTTGTCCGGATAGGCGGGCGCCTTGGGCACGGGCACGGGCTCGGCCTTGATCTTCTCCTGGAGATAGCGGATGGCGGCGTCGAGCTGGGCGTCCTGGCCGTCGAAGGTGGCGCGCGGCAGGTTGTCCACCACCTCGTCGGGATCGACGCCGTGCCCCTCGATCATCCAGCTCCCTTCCGGACCGTAGACGCCGAACTCGGCCGCCGTGGCGACTCCCTTGTCCACCAGGACGTTGCTGGCGGTGAGCCAGATCTCGCCCCCCCAGGTGCGGGTGCCGATCACCCGGCCGAGCTTCAGCCGCCGGACCCCCTCCGCGAAAGCCTCGCCGTCCGAGGAGGTCGACTCGTTGATCAGCACCACCAGGTGGCCGCGGAAGGCGTAGGGCATGTTCGGGTAGGGCTCACCCTGCCGCGGCTGCCACCAGAACCACGCCTTGCGCAGGAGCTTCGCGAGGATCCAGCTCTCGATGTTGCCGCCGCGGTTGTTGCGCACGTCGACGATCAGTCCGGGGCGGTCGAAGACCGGATAGAAATCGCGCGCCCAGCTCGTGTAGTCCTCGCCGCCCATGGCCCGCAGGTGGACGTAGCCGATCTCGCTCTTCCCCTTCTCCTCGACGGCGAGCCGCCGCGAGGTCTCCCAGTCGCCGTAGCGCAGGTCGGCGTCGTCCTCCGGGCTGACCGGCATCACCACGACGTCGCGGCTCTTCCTGGTCCTGGCGTCCTTGACCCGCAGCAGCACCTGCTTGCCGGCCTGATTGCGCAGCAGGCTCCCCAGGTCCATCACGGAGAGCGTGGGGGTGCCGTTGATCGACTCGATCACGTCCCCCTCGCCGACCCGCACTCCCCGCGCCTGGAGCGGCCCGGCCGCGGACGGCAGGTCGGGGTCCGAGCGGTAGAGGTGATCGACCCGCCACCCCCCCGCCGTCTCGTCGCGGGAGAGCGCGGCGCCGAGCGAGGCCACCTCGATGTCCTCGTCCCCCTTGCGCCCCTCGCTGCGGACGAAGGTGTGCAGGGCCGATAGCTCGCTCACCATCTGCCCCAGCAGATCGTCGAGCTCGCTCCGGCTGGTCACCCGCAGGCTCAAGGGGCGGTACTTCTCGAGCATCGCCGGCCAGTCGACCCCGTGCATCTTCGGGTCGTAGAAGTAGTCGCGCTCCAGCCGCCAGGCCTCGCGGAACATCTGCTGCCACTGCTCGCGGGGGTTAAACGGGAACGTCCAGCCCGCGAGGTCCACCCGGGCCTTGGCGAGATCCTTCTCCGCCAGCTCGTCTTCCCCGGTCGCGTCCCCGGCGTCGAGGACGTAGAAGTCCTCATCCTTACGGATCATCAGCTTCTTGCCGTCGGCCGAGAGGTCGTATCCGTCGACGTCGGCGAGCACCGTCTTGGGGTCGGTCTTCTCGGGATCGAACGGCACCGTCTCGAGCGACGCCATGTCCTCCTCGACCCCGGGCAGGACGGAGAGCCAGTAGAGACGATCCTCGCCCGCGGTCAGCGACTCGTAGTTGCCGGGCGGCACGGGAACCTCGTAGAGCCGGCCCGCGAGGCCGTCGAGGTCGATCTCCACCTTGGGCGGCTTCTTCCCCGGGTCCTTGGCCTTGTCGTCGTCCTTGTCCTTATCCTTATCCGCATCCTTGTCCGCCTCGCCGTCGTCCTTCGCCGGATGGAGCTCGTCGGGGGGCTGGAAGGGAGAACGGGTGTCCTTCTTCAGAGCGACGCCGAAGATCCCGGTGGTCGCCGTGAGATAGGGGTCCGGCTGGCGCGCTCCCCAGGGGGAGCGGACGAGGGTGTGCAGGCTGCGGTCGGAGAGGAAGTAGATCCACTTGCCGTCGCGGCTCCAGGCCGGGCTCGTGCTGTTGAAGCGGTCGGAGGTCAGCGGCACCGTCTTGCCGCTCGCGACCTGGTAGAGGTAGATCCGGTTGAACGAGTTGGACCCAGCCACCGACCAGGTGAGCCAGCGGCTGTCGGGGGACCAGGAGAGGTCCTGGAACTCGCCGTAGGGGGAGGTCGAGGTGGCGAGGCGCGTCTGCTTGCGGGTCTCGAGGTCGAGCAGCCAGAGCTGCTGGTTCTTGTCGTGATGGGCGATCCACCGCCCGTCGGGCGAGGCCTCCCCCTCCCAGCGCAGCACCTTGCCTTCGGAGGTGAGGGGCTCGGGCTCGCCGACGCCGTTCGCCGGGAACTTCCAGAATTCGACCTCGCCGGTCTCATCCGACAGCGCGAAGACGCTCTTGCCGTCCGGCAGGAACCGCGCCTCGCGATAGCGCACGCCCGGTTTGCGGGTCACCTCGACGATCCGCCCCTCCTTCACCGGCACCACGAACACCTGTCCGCGGGCGGTCAGCACCAGCCGGTCGCCGGTGGGCGAGAGCCGGCTCGCGGTCAGGAAGTCCATCGGCTTCTTCACCCAGGTCTCCCGCATCTGGTCGAAATCCGAGACCAGGCGGATCGGCAGCGGCGCGTCCTGGCCGGCCGCGATGTCGAAGATCCGCAGGTCGGCCCCGAGCTGATAGACGATCCGCCCTTCCGAGAGGTCGGGCGAGGTCACGTCCCACCCCCGATGGGCAGTGTGCTGGCGCAGATCGCCCCCCTTCTCGTCCATCGACCAGAGGTTCATCGTGCCGTCGCGGTCCGAGACGAAGTAGACCCGCCCCTGCCAGACCATCGGCGACCGGCTGGTGCCGGGGAAGTCGGCGGTAAGCGGCGCGGCCTCGGCCTTGCCATCGAATTTCCAGAGGCTCTGGGCCGTGCCGCCGCGGTAGCGCTTGGTGTGGCTCCCCTGGAAGGCGAAGCGGGTAAAGAACAGGGTCCCGCCGTCATAGCACCCCTCGCTCGCCTGCGCCAGGGGGATCAGAGCATGCCGGCCGGTCGCCGGATCGAGCCGCGCGAGCTGGGTGCTCGGCAGTCCCGAGGCGGCCGTGGTGGCGTAGAGAATCTCGCCGCCCGGCGTCCAGCCCGCCACCAGGGCTCCCCCTCTCTCCGCCCCTTCGAAGGTCCGGCGCACCGGCAGCCCGCCGTCGATCGGCATGGTGTAGACCTCGGTCGGCCCTTCGTAGGCCGCCGAGAAGGCGAGCGTCCGGCCGTCCGGCGAGATCGCCGGATTGGACTCCTCGGCCGGATGGGTGGTCAATCGGGACGCCACCCCGCCCCGGCGGTCCACCCGCCAGAGGTCCCCCTCGGCGGCGAAGACGAGGGTGTCGCCGTGGAGCGCGGGGTAACGGTAATAGCCGAGAGTCTCTTCAGCCCGCAGGGCGGGAGCGAGCGCGAGCAGCGCCAGAACAACGAGAAATCGCTTCAAGGGGATCGTCTCCAGGGAGGAATACGCTTCGCGGTCCAGAGGGCCAGGGAAGCCCGGATCCGTCTATATCCTTCTAACCTTGCGGCGCGGAATAGACCGCCACCCGGTTGCGCCCGTTCCGCTTGGAGAGCAGAAGGGCCTCGTCGGCGGCCTGGTAGAGGTCCTGCGGGGTGGTCATCTCGCGGCTCAGCTCGGCGACCCCGACGGAGCAGCCGACGTTGATGCGGATGTCGCCGTAGCGGTGCTCGTAGCCGGCGATCTTGTCGCGCAGCTTGGAGGCGAGGGCCTCGGCCCCCTCGCTGCCGGTCTCGGGGGCGAGGATCACGAACTCGTCCCCGCCCACCCGGGCGAGCACCTGCTCGGGGCGCACGAGGTCACGGGCGAGCGAGGCGATCTGCTTGAGGATGAAGTCGCCGCAGAGGTGGCCGTAGGTGTCGTTGATCGCCTTGAACTCGTCGAGGTCGAAGATGATCAGCGACAGCGGCCGCTGGTGGCGCGCGGCGCGGGCGAGCTCGCGCTGCAGCTCCTCCTCGAACTTGCGCTTGTTGAAGATCTCGGTCAGGCCGTCCTTGGCCACCAGCTCGTAAATCGCCAGGTGGTAGGCGCTCTCGACGTCCTGCTCGTGGAGGAACTTGAAGTGCACCGCGGCGGTCTGGAAGCGGTCGCCGCTGCGCAGCACGGTGCGGCCATGGATCGGCTGGCCATTGATGTACGTGCCATTGGTGCTCCCCAGGTCCTCGATCGACACCACCGGCCCCAGGTAGCGCAGCCGCGCGTGCTTGCGGGAGATCGACATCACCTCGGGCAGGCTGATGCCCACCGCGGCGGAACGGCCGATCTCCAGCGTGGTGCCGGGGGAGAGGCGGAAGCGCGAGCCCAGGCGCTGGCTCTCGGGGTGCGCGATGAGGATGATGTCCGCCTCGGTCTCGAGCTGAGCCCGGGCGTGCCCGCTCCGCTCGCGGGTCGCCCCCTCGTACGTCTGGGTCATCCCGCTCTCGTGGACCGGCGAGAGATCGATGTCGTCCGTGTCGGAGTCGCCTCCGCGGGACTGGAGGATGTCGCGAGAGTCGGAGCGGTGCCGTTCGTCCATGGGTTCGGCGGCGAGAGGTCCAGAAGATCCAGTCAGGTGATCAAAAAGCGTATCACCGGGGGATAGAGGCGTCAACGAGGCTCACTTCCCCGACATCATGGCCCTCAGCACGTGGCGGGCGACCTCGGGGTTCTCGCGCAGTCGGCGGATCGAGTAGGGGTACCAGTCGGCGCCGTAGGGGACGTAGACGCGCAGCCGGTGCCCCGCGGCGATGAGGATGCGGCGCAGCTCCTCGTCCACCCCCAGGAGCATCTGGAACTCGTACTGGTGGGGCTTCAGGCCGTGCTTGTCGACCAGCGCGGAGGCGGCGCAGGCGAGGAACTCGTCGTGGGTGGCGATGCCGACGTAGACGCCGCGCGACATCAGCTTGTCGAGAGCCTGGACGTAGTTGTGCCGCACCGTCTCGTACCCCTTCCAGGCGATCGTGCGCGGCTCGACGTAGATCCCCTTGCAGAGGCGGATGTTCGCCCCCTGGTCCGGCAGCTCCTCGATGTCGCGCAGGGTACGGCGCATGTAGGCCTGGAGGACGACGCCGACGTTGCCGTAGCGGCCGTGCAGCTCGTGGTAGATGCGGAGCGTCGCGTCCGTCGTCGTGTAGTCCTCCATGTCGATGCGGACGAAGTTGCCGAAGCTCTTGGCGGCCTCGACGATGCGCGCGACGTTGTCGCGGCAGAACCCCTCGTCGATCTTGAGCCCCAGGAGGGTAAGCTTGATCGAGATGTTGGAGTCGACCTTCTCGCGGTCGATCGCGGCGAAGACCCGCAGATACTCCTCGACGGCGGCGGTCGCCTTGGCGCGCTCGCTCACCTCCTCGCCGAGGACGTCGAGGGTCGCCATCGCCCCCTGCTGGTTGAGATTGCGGACGACGCGGATGGCGTCGTCCAGGCTCTCGCCGGCGACGTAGCGGGACGCCACCCGGCCGACGATCGGCTTCGGCACCGCGGGGAGGCCTGTGACCAGCAGGCGGTTGAACGCACTCATCTCAGAGCCTCCCTCATGGATGGCATCGCAGACTCGGTAGATCTCGGATCAGGCGACCGGTTGTATCACGGACTCCTGAGCGGCGGCTACCGCCGGCTCGTCGACCACCCAGCGCACCGACTTCGAGCACGGGCAGGCGCCGGCGACGCGGCGCAGGGCCGGCATGCGGCCGGTGGCGGCTTCGACCGTGAGCGCCCCCGTCGTCACCTGGGTGAGCGCCTCCACGTAGTCCTTGTAATCGCGGCTCGCGAGGTAGGACTCGGGGAGATTGCGCGACAGGTGCTTGAGGTACTCCGGGAGCGAGTCGAAGGTCTCCCCCTGCGAGCCGACCATCCGGAACGCCGGGACGCCGCGGCGGCGGAAGAACTCGGCGTGCGGCATGTGCACGAGATCCTCCCGGCTCACCCCCTCGACCGTCTCGCCGGCGAGGATGCGGTTGAGATAGGCCTCGGAATCGCCATGGTTGAGGTTCTCGACGCGGGCGCGCAGATAGCGGAGGTTCAGGTCGCGCACCAGCTTCTCGACCTCCTTGTAGTACGCCTGCTGGGCCTCGGCGTTCTTCATCGGCTTCAGGCCCATGCGCACGTTCGAGGCGCCGCCCCGCTCGTCGCCGAACATCTCGAGGCCGCGCGGGATCCACTTGTTGAGGGTCTTCTGCAGCACCTCCATGGTGACGAAGGTCTCCCCCTTGGCGGCGGCGGTCGCCCAGCGGCGCATCGGCACCACCCCGGCGGCGAGGTGGAAGGCCTCCTCGCGCAGCATCTGGGGCATGCTCTCCGCCATCGGCTGGTAGGCCGAGATCTTCTGCATCTGGAGCTGGTACTTGCCGACGCGGTCGATCAGGGCGCAGAAGACGATGTTGTCGGCGAATGAGTCGAAGTCGATGTTGAAGGCGCCCAGGACGTGGGAGCCGGTGTTCATCGACAGGATGTCGTCGATCACGTCCGAGGTGGAGTCCTTGGAGACCGAGCTCCAGTCGTCCTCGGCGAGCAGATGCAGCATCTGGTAGCCGTGGCGCAGCTCCTCGGCCATCATGCGCAGGACCCAGAACTGCTCCTCCTCCTCCTGGGCGCGGGCGAGCGTCAGACGGTGCTGCTGGATCGAGCCGAACTCGGTGGAGGCCTGGGCGCGGATGGCGCCGAAGAGGTGATGGGCCTGCTCGGGCTGCAGCTCCGAAGCCTTCATGGCCTTCGGCTTCCCCTTCATGTCGCCGCACTCGATCTCGGTGCACATCCCCATCTCGCGGTAGGCGCAGAGCTCGAACGTCTGGTCGTTGGGGAAGTGCTTGTCCCAGTTCTCGATCAGGAAGTTATAGTCCGGCAGGAAGACGTCGCGCCAGCGCAGGACGGCCTCGTGATATCGCTTCGGCAGAGTGGTGGTCTTCATGCTCATACGCTCTCTCCCCTACTGTTCCCCGACAGGCAGCTACAGGCTCTTGACGAACGGTCTCAAGGTCGACGGCTCGAACCCCAGGGAGCCGAAGAAGCGGCGGATATCCGCCTGCTTGTCCTCGTCGACCAGCGTGCGGACGCTGTGGGCGCCGCGCTGCCGGAAGTGCTCCAGGATCGCCTCGGCCAGGCGGCGGCCGATCGACTTGCCCTGATGGTCGGGATCGACCCCCAGGACCTCGATCCATCCCGTCGGCTCCTCGAGCCCGAACTCGCCGGAGCGGACCTCGCCGAGCATGAACCCCGCGACCTTGCCGTCGATCTCGGCGACGACCGAGGACTCGGGGTCCCGCCGCAAGTAGTAACCGATCTGGCGCTCCCAAACTTCCGGACGGTACTTGCCGCCGATCTTCTCGTCGATGGCGACGATGTCGCTGATGTCCATCTCGTCGAGGGGACGGATGGTGATCCCGGGGGTGGTCTCAGTCATAGTTTGATCTGGCGCTTTCGAGAGGAGCCGGCGGGCACCTTGTGATGCCCGTCACAAGCGCCATTCTAATGGTTCGGCGGGGCGGGCGCAAAGGGGTATCCTTCCCCTCCTCATGAACGCGCCCGCCGAGCCCGACGTCCGCCTCTGCCCTGAATCCTCGGCCGCCGCGCCGCCGGCGCCGGGCCCCGCCCCGGTCTGGCGGGTGCACCTGACGCTGATCCTGGTCCAGGCCACCTTCGGCGGCTTCCACGTGGTAGCCAAGGCCGTGCTCGCCGACCTCGCGCCGCTGGCGCTGGCGGCGATCCGGGTAGGGCTGGCGACGCCGATCCTGATCGCGCTCGCCTGGCGGCGGGACCGTTTCCTCCCCGCCCGGCGCGACCTCCCCATGCTGGCGCTGCTCGGCGGGCTCGGCGTCTTCGCCAACCAGGCGCTGTTCATCACCGGCCTGAAGTTCACGACGGCGACCAACGCCTCGATCCTGATGACCTCGATCCCGGTGTTCGCGATCGGGGCGGCGGCGGTGATGGGGATCGAGAGGATCACCCTGAACCGGCTGGCGGGGATCGTCCTCTCGGTCGTGGGCGCGCTGGTGCTGGTGAACCCCTTCCGCTTCTCGACCGGCCACGCGGCCGCGCTAGGCAACTCCCTGATTCTCATCAACGGCCTCTGCTACGCCCTGTTCCTGGTCCTCCAAAGGCCGATCCTGACCCGCATTCCCTGGCGGACGGTGATCGCGGCCTCCTTCTTCTTCGGAGCTGTCGGCATCCTCCCCGTGGCCATCCCGGCGCTGATGGCCCTCGATCCCGCCAAGGTGAGCACCGGCGCCTGGCTCGGCGTGGCCTACATCATCCTCTTCCCCACCGTCTTCGCCTACGCCGCCAGCACCTGGGCGGTCCGCCGCTCCTCCCCCGCCCTGGTCGCCGCCTACAGCACCCTCCAGCCCCTGGTGGCCTCCGCCCTGGCCGCCGCCTTCCTCGGCGAACACTTCGGCTGGGAAGAAGGCATCGGCTTCGCCCTGATCGCGGCCGGGCTCTGGCTGGTGAGTGGGCGGGCGCAGCGGCGTCCACAGATCTAGGGCGGGGCTCGTCCTCGGTTCCTCCTACAGTCCTGCCAGACCGCTTCGTACGGACTGCTACTCCGTGGAGCGAGGACCTTGCGCATCTTGCTGGGTCTCTACGGTATAGTAATCTCCACAAAATCGCGGTGAGGAGATTAGGCACGCCCAGGAACTGTGGGAGGACTTCGGACGGGACGCTTTGTGCGGAAGGACATCAGATAAACGCTTGACCTTAGACGTCTTGAATAATAATAGCGCACCATCATAGGGAGAACCTCGTGGCAGACAAACATCCGTACATGTCCGGAACAGCGGGCTTGATTAAGGCAGTGCAACAGTTGCGGCGCTCGTTTCCGGCTCAAGTCACTGCGGACACACTGAAGAAGCTCGGGATCGCTCCAAACAATGAGACCTATGTCCTGAACATTCTTCGGTTCGTCGGTGTCCTCGACGCTGAGAGCAAGAAGGACTCTCGAGCCGCGAGCGTCTTCAACAAGCATGACGATGCCGAGTTCCAAGGGGGCTTCGCCGCCTTGGTTGAAGCAGCGTATGCCGGCCTCTTTGACTTATATGGCGACAGCGCTTGGTCTTTGCCAGCAGACAAGCTGATCGCCTACTTCCGCAATACAGACCACACGAGCGCAATCGTAGGCCGACGGCAAGCTTCTACATTTCAAGCCTTGGCAGCGCTAAGCGGCCAGACTGATGAAACTGCCCGCTCAGCACCCCAGAAGATCAAGAGATCTGAAAGCGCGCCCGTAAAGGCGGCGAAGCCTTCCAAAACCAAGCCAGTTGTGATGCCAGCCAGCAGTTCGGAAGTCCCAACTACTTCAATTGAGCCCCTTCCCACATCTGCAAAGCCCGCGCAAAGTTCAGGCGGGATGGCACTCACAGTTCGCGTGGAAATCAACCTGCCCGCAAGCAGTGACCAAGAAACTTACGATCGAATTTTCAAGAGCATCCGCGAGAACCTACTAAATGGCAACATTCCTTGATGACTTTGAAGCTATCGTCAGACGCGCACATGCGTTTGACGATAGCGACGATCAAGATAGCCAGGCGCTCCACCCCTTTGACCGGCGCAACATTCATCCAGGTCTTCCGCCCAAGGTCCGCAAACTGTTCGATGACGGGTACTACGCAGAATCGACATTCGAATCGTTCAAGTATGTTGACAAGGTAGTTCAGAAGAACGCCAAGCTCTCAGAATCCGGTATGAAGTTGATGATGCAAGTGTTTGATGAAGCTAAGCCAGTGCTTCGTCTTACACCCCTTTCGAACACAAGCGAAATTGACGAGCAAAAGGGGTACAGATTCCTCTTCTCGGGAGCGATCATGGCCATTCGGAATCCACGGGGCCACGAGGTCAACCTAATCGACGATCCGGATACTTGCCTTGATCATCTAGCGTTAGCCTCCTTGCTCCTTCGACGATTGGAACAAAGCGGCTTTGCATAAGGACGGCCCCAAAATAGGGCTCCCCCCAATAGGCGCCACCCCAAATAGGTGCCCCCTCCGGCCAAATAGCCAAATAGCCAAATAGGTGCCAGCCGACTCGACGAAAAGTGAATAAGGAGTCACCCCGAACCGAGCCTCTTGCATCCTCACCTCGATGTCGAATCCTCCGGAAGGCTCTCGAAAAGGCAATTAGCCTCACTATAGAGGACCAAGAAGCCGCCGAGTTATCAATTTTGGGATATTCCCCTCGCTGCAGAAAGCCCTCGGGACACACTTTGCCCCAGCCTCTCGAGAAGCTCACTCCAAAGTCTGTGGTCCGCGAGATCTGGAGAGACGCTACCCTCCCACGAAGGGCAGAGCCGGCGGGAAGCTCCCGAGCGGAAACGCCGCATTGCGGTCTCCTGCTCTCAGCTTCTCCGAGGCGTCCCGGAAGGCCGCGACGAACCAGGCGTAGGCTTCCCAGAGCTCGTGGCGCACCTTGGAGCTCCAGGTGTGGAACAACGGAGCGGGCGACTTCTTCGGGCGCTTCGGATGATCGTGAGGATGTTGTCCCCGAATGGCCGCGGCACCCAACGGCTGGCTTCCCGTTCTGGACCTTCGGACCGTGGCCTCTTCTTCGATTTCATGGATCAGGTGGAGAGTGCGCTCTTTCCAAGCTTCCGTCGGGAGGTCCTTCCAACAGGGCAGCAGCGACAGGTGCAGCGTCTCGGTCGTCGCGTACTTGAGACGGTCGAAGTCCTCTCCCCGCCTCCGCGCGGCGTACTCCTGGGTCCGGTCGAACCAAGTGCCCGTGAGGGCTTCGCCCGCGACCAGGGCGCGGGCGGCATGCACTCCTGGCCAATCCTGAGGACGCGCGACGAGATCCTCCTTGCAGCCGTTCGCGAGAACATACTTCAGCCTCGCGGTCTGGGCCCCCTCCTCACAGCTGACGAGGATCGACTGATATCTCCGCGACCAGATATTGTCTTCCCAGCCGTAGAGCCGCCCAATCTCCCGGGCGAGGTTTGAATTGAGATACCCCATGAAGCGGGCGAGCTGGCGGACGTTGTCGACGTCGAGCAGGAGGTGGAAGTGATTGGACAGGAAGGAGAAAGCACAGCAGCGGACTTCGTAGAGCCGCTGGGCGCGTCCGAGGACGCCGACGACGATGTCGTTGAGCTCCGGACCGGGCCGGAGGAGGTAACGGCTGTGGATGGTTCGGCAGGTGACCTCGACCAGGGCCCCGCCTTCGGGGA
>Ga0070665_100000481_pt1 | contig 57473 bp, 47 predicted proteins | sample KBSS13metaG_FD_65862 | JGI IMG/M metagenome (GOLD analysis project Ga0070665, IMG submission 65862) | Switchgrass rhizosphere microbial communities from Kellogg Biological Station, Michigan, USA - KBS S1-3 metaG | ecosystem: Host-associated > Plants > Roots > Rhizosphere > Soil ...
CCCACTAGCTCCTGAGGCTAGCGCGTCTGCCAATTCCGCCACCTGGGCAGGTGATTTAGTTTTATAGGTCAATCCGGGCTGGGTATCAAGCCGCCTAACGCAGGCCCCAGCGGCAAAGGTTTTAGCCCCCGCGGCCGGAGCGAAAACCTATATTTCTCTACCAGACCCAGCCGGCCCACTATGGGTTCGCTGGCGGCCGCGGGGAACCGCCGTTGGTCAAAACCTGGCTACGAGATCGACCCGAATCGGTACAATGCCTGTGGGGGCATTCGAGCGTCGACCTCTCGATGCACGCGCGCGAGCAGCGTCCCGCGTTCGTCAGACATTGTCCCCCTAGTGTTCTTCGAATTCAACTCACCAGCTTTCCATAAAAGGGGAATCCACATGATGCGTACAAGTAATCCAGCCCTCAATGACGCTGTCTTTCGGATCCATGACGTTACGTCGTCAACGACGATGACCCTGCAAGGGGTGGTGATGAAGACGGCGATCCTGCTTTCGATCCTGGTCGCCTGCGCCGGCGTCACCTGGTCGATGGCCACGCAAGGCATGGCTGCCCAACAGGCCGAGGCCGGCATCCAAGGGATGCAAGGCATGCAGGCTGCCCCGCCAAACGTTTACATGTACATCGTGGGTGGTGGGATCATCGGCTTCGTCCTGGCAATTGTCACCTCGTTCAAGCCGAAGGTCTCGCCGTACACGTCGCCCCTATATGCAGCGGCCGAGGGCGTGTTCCTCGGTGGTATCTCGGCCATGTTCAACTACGCCTATCCGGGTGTCGTGGTGCAGGCCGTGGGGCTGACGTTCGGCACTTTGTTTGCGCTGCTGGCGGCCTACGCAACGGGCGTGATCAAGGCGAGTGAGAACTTCAAGCTAGGCGTGTTTGCCGCGACGGGCGGAATCGCCCTGTTCTATGTCGCCAGCATGGTGCTCGGCCTGTTCGGCGTGCACGTGCCGCTGATCAACAGCGCCGGGCCGTTTGGGATCGCGTTCAGCGTGTTTGTCGTCATCATTGCGGCCCTGAACCTGGTGCTCGATTTCGACTTCATCGAAAACGGCTGTGCCCAGGGGGCGCCGAAATACATGGAGTGGTACGCCGGTTTCGGCCTGCTGGTCACGCTGGTCTGGCTCTACCTGGAGATCCTGCGACTGCTGGTCAAGCTCCGTGGCCGTGACTAGCAGTTGACCCGTAGGGTACGCACCCCGTGCGTACCAGAATGGCGAGAGCGACGGATAATTGGTACGCACGGGGTGCGTACCCTACAGAATGATTTCCACGAGCCCGCAGCACTACCGCTGCGGGCTCGTGTGTTTGTACGGCGCTACTTGCCGCCGCCTAGCCGATCGCGCGCCACAACCATGTAGATCGAATCGCCGCGGGCGACTTCTTTGCCCGCCTCGTTCTTGACGACGCTCTCGGCGTGAATGATCTGCCGACCCAGCCGCGGAATCGTCGATTCGCAGTAGATGACGCCGTCAGAGACCGGGCGCAGGTATTTCACGCGCAGATCGACCGAGACGAGCGAACTGTGCTCAGACTTCAAGAAGACGTCGCTCAACAACAGCGCGTAGGCGATGCCCGTATCGATCAGCGTGGCGATGATGCCGCCGTGCATGATCTGAGCCGGCTGACAGAGGTCGTGACGGTAGGCAATCTTGGTCCGCGACCAACCGGGCCGGAGATCGACAATTTCGAGCCCGATCAGTTTGAATAATGGCAACTGGGCGGCGCGCTCGATCATCGCTTGCCGAGCGGCGTCGAGCGCGGCCTCGTCCATCGGGGGATTTTCTGACATCAGCCAACGTCCTCTAGAATGCTTATCGACGAACAAACGGCGCGAACTGCGCTCGACTAGCAGTGTTGTTCTGCGGAATGATAGGCAATAATCGCGGGAGAGGCCACTGGGGGCAGCCTTCCAAGTGGTCGTCCGCATGAAACGCAAGTCTGCCATTTCCAGGGACGGAAGAACCCTCGCTGGCGCTTCGGGCTAGTCATAGGACAGGGAGAGATCAACATGAAAATGTTTGTGGCCGGACGTTGGATCGACACTCCCGCGAAGATCGAAGTCAAGAATCCCTTCGATGGCTCGGTGATTGATACCGTGCCGAAAGCCGGAGCGGCCGAGATCGAAGCGGCGCTGGCCGGCGCCGTAAAGGCCGCGGCCGAGATGCGCGCCACGACCGGCTACCAGCGCTACGAAATTCTGAACCGCGCCAGCCGCCTGATGCGCGAGCGCGTCGATGAACTCGGCCGGTTGATCAGCCAGGAAGAGGGCAAAACTTTGGCCGAGGGTCGCATGGAGGCGCAGCGCGCGACCGAAACGATGGAGCTCTCGGCTGAAGAGGCCAAGCGAATCACCGGCGAGGTGTTGCCACTCGACGGGGCCAGTGGTGGCGCGGGCAAGCTGGGCTTTACGTTGCGCGTGCCGTGTGGAGTGGTCGTCGCCATCACGCCGTTCAACTTTCCGCTCAATCTGGTGTGCCACAAAGTCGGCCCGGCGCTGGCCGCCGGCAATGCCGTGATCGTCAAACCGGCCAGTGACACACCACTCTCGGCGCTACGCCTGGTCGAAATCCTGCTCGAGGCTGGACTGCCGCCGACGGCGATCGCGTGCCTGACGGGTTCGGGCGCCGAGCTGGGCGCGGCGCTGGCTCGCGACCCGAGAGTTCGCAAGATCAGCTTCACCGGCAGCCGGGACGTGGGCGAATCGATCTGCAAGATCGCCGGATTGAAACGCGTGACGATGGAACTGGGTTCGAACAGTCCGCTGGTCGTCATGCCCGACGCCGACTTGGAAAAAGTCGCCCGGGCTACGCTCGCCACTGGCTACGGCAACGCCGGGCAGATCTGCATCGCCACGCAGCGTTTGATCGCCACGGCGCCAATCTACGATGAGTTGCTCGCCTTGCTCGCGCCCAGGGTCGCGGCGCTGCGCACCGGCAACCCGCTCGACGAGCAAACGCAGATGGGGCCGATGATTCGCGAAAGTGACGCCAAGCGAGTGGGAGAGTGGATTGACGAGGCCGTGGCGCAAGGGGCGCGGTTAGTGGCCGGCGGACATCGCCAAGGCGCCATGGTCGAGCCGACCTTAGTCGCGGACGTTTCGCCCAAGATGCGAATCAGTTGCGACGAGTTGTTCGGGCCCGCGGTGGCCGTGACCCGCGCCGCAACAATCGACGACGCGATTCGCCTGGCCAACGACACGAACTATGGACTGAGCGCCGGCATTTTTACGCGCGACCTGGATTGGGCGATCCGGTTTGCTCGCGAGGTCGATAGTGGCAACATCCACATCAACTGGGGCCCCGGCTGGCGCGCCGACCTGATGCCGTACGGCGGACTAAAAGACAGCGGCATGGGCAAAGAAGGCCCCAAATACGCGATCAACGAAATGACGGAACTGAAGACCGTGGTGATCCACTAGAGTCGCAAACGCGGCCTCCCGGTGGGAGAGGGTTGGGGTGAGGGCCAGAAGCGCGCTGGGGTATTCAACCCAGCAAAGTCGGAGTGAAGCGCGGGCCCTCATCCGGTTTGCTCTCGCAAACCACCTTCTCCCGCCGGGAGAAGGGTCTGGTCGATGTCTGACATTCAGTGCGCGCGGCGCCGCTTGTCTTACTGCCCGGTGGGGTGCGCCGTGATGATGTCTTGCAGTGGGAAGTCCTTCGGCAGCTCGCGGATTTCGAGCTTATCGAGCAGCACGCGGTATTTGCGAATCAGGACCATCATGTCTTCGTTGACGATCGTGTTTCTCCGCAGCGTGGGGAACTCTTTCAGCACCGCGTCCCATTGGGCAAAGGCCTGGTCGTAAAGCTTTTGCGCTGCGAGCAAATCGTTGTCGACCTTATAGGCGTGATCGGCCTGGGTCGTCAGTCGCCGCGCTTCGAGCGTATCGGGCCGGCGTTCCATTTCGCAGCGTGTCTTCCAATAGTCGTAGTTGACGTGATCGCGAGTCGCCTCGAGCTTCGTCAGTCGGGTTTTCAGGTCATCGACCTTTGTGGAAATCTTGCGGGCTTCGTCGCGGTGTTCGCGATCTACTGCCTTTTCGACTTCGTCGGCGCCGAGGGCAAGCTTTTGTTCGGCCATCGTCGCCAGTTGCACTTCGTCGAGCGTGCGGCTGTCGGGCGCCTTTTCGAGCGAAGCGATTTCCTTGTCGGCCAGTTTCGCGCGTTTCTCGGCCCGCAACTTGTTCGGCACATCACCTGGCGGCAACTCGCCCAACTGTTTGTACAGGTCTTCGATCTGCTGCCGTACGATTGGGATGTCGTCCATCCGTTCGCTTTGATCAGGCGTGCCCAGATCTCGTTTGCCGAACTCGATCCAATCCCGCAGGGCCACGTCCCAGGCGGCGCCGGCCTTCTCGTCCAGCACGCCTTCTTCTTCCAGTGCCTCGGCGTAATCGATGCGGCACATCGGCGCCCGGTAGTAGAACATCAGCGGATTGTTGACGCCGCGACCTTCGTGGCGGGCGGCCATGTCTTCGGCAGCCAGATGAAACTCGCGCCCGACGAGCCAGTTGTCTCGATCTTCGATTTTTCGCTTGCCGTTGAAATCGGTGTCCTCGCGAAACAAGCGGCGGAACTGCAAATGTTCGTCCGCGCGTCCCAGCTTGTACGAGATGATCCAGCCCAGGTACCACTCCAGGCGGGGCGCCGTTTCGTTGTGGCGAATGCCATCCTGCAAAAATCGTGCGCCTTCGATGTGCCAGTAATACCGATCGTGATAATCGTCGAACTGGGCGGAAATGTTGTGCGACAGGTTCCAGGCCTCGTTTTCCCAAACGCTGGGAAAGTTGGGCTGCAGCTTGGTGATCTGCTCGAGCGTGGCCTTGAGCTTGGTCCAGTCCTCTTTCAATTTGTATTCGGTCGCCTTGTTCTCCAGGGCGAATGTGGCAATGCCGCGCAGGCCGAGCGTGACCAGCTTGATGGTTTCACTGGTGGGGTCGATCTCGCCGAGGTTCGCCTGGCTGAGCCGATTTTTGTCACGCAGTTGCGCGAGCACGCCGCCCTTGCTGCCGGCTTCTTGCGAGTTGCCGCGCCGCGCTGGCATGCTGAGCAGCGAGAGCGGCACCAGCAGAGCCGCAATCAGGCCCAGGTAGATCATCTTGCGAACAAAAGGACGCTGGTTCATTGGGCGACCTCACGCATTTTCAAGCACAGGAATCCGATCAAAAAAATCGGAACCAAAAAGCAAGCCGTTGCGATCATCTGCTGGATCAACAACTCAGGCGGAATATCGAAGCCGTCGGCGACAAAGCCGGCGTCCCCCATCGGAATATTGAACGCCCGGGGATCATACGTGGTGCCGGCGATCTCACTGAAGTTGGGAACCAGGTTCGACGCGGCGCGCAGCCCGATCCGGACCACGTCGTCGATGCCCTTGATCACGCCGGTTGTTAGCGTTTCATCCAGCTCGACGGTAATACTCGTCTGACCGGCCAACCGGAATATGGCCTCGGTCGGTCCTCCGCCAACCACTTCGTCTCTACCAAGCTGCTGTAAGAACAATACGTAGAAACCTGTGACCAGGGTCGCAAACGTGGCCAACATTGCCACGGCGCCATTCAAAAATGTGCTCCACATCACGCCAAACGCGGTGATTAGCAGCATCTCCAGCCAGATGCTGACGTAGCCTTTGACCAGGTTGGCGACAAACGATCCTTCATGTGGCAGCAGGTACATATCGGGTCTCGCCATGCCGAAGTATTGGCCCGGCGCCAGGCAGAATAGCTCGACCTCGAGCTCGCCATTGGCCACCAGGTCTCCGAACAGACTGATGGGATTGCCGTTGGCGTCTTTCAATCGCAGCGGCACCAGTTCTTCGTCGATTGCGTACTCTTTGGCGTTGAAGTTCGCGGCTTCCGAAGTCCGACCCGTCGCTGGATTCCGCAAGATGTAACTGCCGAGCACAGTCTTCTCGATATCGCCCTTGTGCGAACGGAAAACGCGAATGGTCATGTTCAGGGGCAAGCCATCCGGATAGTCGGCCTCGTTCAGCCCCTCGAATTTCCAAGTCGCCGAAGCGCGGGTGCCTCCGTCGATATAGCTGCGATACGTCCATTCGTTGCCGACATTGATCCCCTTGGTCGTCGGTTGGCCGGCGCGATCCTTAAAGCTCAGCTTGCCATAGGTGGGAACGCGGGCATGAAATTGCCCCTGCGGCTCACCGATCGTAAATCGGCGATTCGCGCCTTCGCCGCTCGATGTGATCTCGTGCCAATGCCCTTGCGCGACGTCGGTTCGACCGGTCCCATCTGGACCGATGACCACTTCGTGGCGGTGACCATGCGCGGCCTCGGTGAAGCCGGTAAGTTCTTCGCCGCCGTCGCCGGGTTCGGCCGTTACCTTGACTGCCTTCAGGTTACTGAGAGCCAACTCGTGTGTGTGGCTCAATCCACGAACCACAAAGACGTAACTGAAGAAGCCCATCACGGCCAACATGGCAGTGCAGACGACGGAGAAACCGATGATCCGGCCCAAGACAATTTCGCTGGGACGGACCGGCTTGGTAACGATCGTGTAGATCGTATGGCTCTTGATGTCCGCCGGGAGGCTGAATGCGCTTAAGAACAACGACATGATCAGAATCAAATACGTCGTCGCGGTCAGCACAAAGCTCAAATAGAGCGGGACCGGGTCATTGGTTCTTGGATCGAGAAACCAGATCGCAAACGCCAGGATCACCAGGTAGACGCCCAGCCCGGCAAAGACTCGCTTGCGAGACGATTCCTTCACCGCCAACCGCGCCAGGGCATAAACGCGTCGCGGCGAAATGTGCGCCAGGTCTGTCACAGCGCCCGAGAGGAGCCGGAAGATATTATCGCCCGCTTTACCGGGACCGTTCTTCAAGGTGCTGATCAAGAAACCCAGCAGCAGCCAGCCGAACGCCACGGCGCCCACCACGAACAACCAGGTCGGCAGCGCTCCAGAAAGCCACTGGGACAGGGGGAGTGGATCGGTCTCAAGAACCATGGCGGCTATTTCTAGCTAGTGGGTGTTGGAAACGTAAGAAGCGTAAGGTCAGCCGAAGGCGTTCCGCGGTCGAAAGTCGCCGCGATTACGGTTTTTCGTTCGCGCGGCGGCCAGGACGGGCTTCGCTATCGCGGACGATCGACAAGAACAGCTCTTCAAGCGTCGTGGTTGGGTTATCGACATGCAGCACCTGGCCGTTGTGTCGTCGCACGACGGCGTCGATCTCGGCCTTCGCTTCATCGCTCAAGGCCGTGGTGCGAATTTCCGTGACGTCGCGCACTTTGAGCAAACTATCGACGCGGCCCAGTTCCTTAAGCTCGCCTTGATGCAAGATCGCGATGCGGTCGCAGACGTCTTGCACGTCGGCCAGCAAGTGGCTGCACATCAGGACGGTCTTGCCCTCGTCGCGCAGCTTGAGGATCAAGTCTTTCATCTCGCGCGTGCCGATCGGGTCGAGCCCCGAGGTCGGCTCGTCAAGCACGATCAACTCGGGTTCGTTGATCAAGGCCTGCGCCAGGCCGATGCGGCGCGTCATGCCTTTCGAGTATTCTTTGAGCTGCCGTCGCTTGGCCCATTTCAGGCCCACGCGATCAATGAGCGCTTCAGTCCGCTGCTTACGCACCGAGGCCGGCATGTTGAACAGTCGACCATAGAAGTCGAGCGTCTCTTCGGCGTTGAGAAATTTGTAGAGGTACGACTCTTCGGGCAGATAGCCGATCCGCTCGTTCTTGCTGACTTCGGTCGCGGGCTTGCCAAAGATCAGGGCCTCGCCACCGGTCGGAAAGAGCAAACCCAACAAGAGCTTGATCGTTGTCGTCTTGCCCGAGCCGTTGGGGCCGAGCAGGCCAAAGATCTCGCCGCGGCGAACTTGCAAGTCGAGCGACTTGAGGGCCCGCACTTTTTGTCGGCCCCAGAAGTCGCGATAAATCTTCGAGAGGTTTCTGGTCTCGATGACCACCTGATCGTCCGTTGCGGCAGGACGAGGCTGTGGCGCGATCGCGGCTTCGGGCGGCATGAGGATCCCTCTCGCAGTGAACCAGATTGGCAGTGAACCGGACTAAGAATGGGCGCTGGAAGTGACGGAAATCGGCCGAAACATTCCGCTAACAGCTCAGGGCAGACCGTCCCCATTTTGGGAGCGGCGCGGCGTCCGACTCCACTACGCAGCCGCCGGGGCTAAAGTTCGGCCGGCACAGCAAATGCGCTCGGCGGAATCACCCGGCTGACGCGCAGCACGATCGGCTGAAGTAGTTGATCATAGCCACGCGCGATGGGGGCCTTCAAGATGCCCCTATTGCGTGTTTGGGTCACTAATCCGGCTCGCGACGTCCCGATTTGGCCGATTGTTGCTGTTCCTCGTCCGTCTCAAGGCGATCCCTTATCCACCAGGCAAGGAACTTACACATCAATAGGTAGGGGCCAAAGCATAGCCACACAACTAGTTCGCCCCCAAACGTGAGAACGATTGCCAGGCCTGCTAAGACAAAGAATGTGGCCACGACTACTCCCCTCGACGCGTGCCGATCTCGGCGGCCAACGTGAGTCTGACGAGCTGTTTGGCGGCGCGACCGATTCGCAGAAGATTCGTTCCACGCTAAACGGCTTGCGAATTCTTGCAATTTCTGCTGATGGTAATTGTAGGCGAATCACCTTTGCCTTCCTATATTTAGGAGCGTTCTGACCGGCGGCGACGCGGCGTGAGGCTCGCCCATACTCGACATTCCTAGAGGCGACCACTCGGCTATGACCACTGACATGGATCTCAAGAAATACGTCCGGTCGATCCCGGACTTTCCGAAGCCCGGTATTTTGTTTCGCGATATTACGCCCCTGTTGGCTAGTCCGGCCGCGTTCCGCGAGTGCATTCGCCGGCTGGCCGACCATTATCGCGGGCAGAAGATTGACCTGATCGCCTCGGCCGAGGCCCGTGGGTTCATCTTTGCCGCGCCGCTGGCCCTGGAGCTAGGCGCCGGATTCATTCCGGTCCGCAAGCCAGGTAAGCTCCCCTTTGAAACCCATTCGTTCCGTTACGAGCTCGAATACCGCAGCGACACGCTGGAAATTCATCGTGATGGTGTCAGCCCCGGCCAGCGCGTATTGCTGGTCGATGACTTGCTGGCCACCGGTGGCACGATCGAAGCCTGCTGCCGCTTGATTGAACAAGTCGGCGGAGTGGTCGCCGGCTGTGCGTTTTTGATCGAGCTGAAAGATTTGAAGGGGGCCGATCGAATTGCCAACTACGAAGTCTTCAGCGTGCTGGAGTACGATTGATTTGATTGCGATGTTGTATCGATCGCGCTGCGGGCACATGAAAACTCCGGCAGCGTTTTCCGTTCTGGCATAGCTTTGCGCGGGGGGATGCGATGCGTGCGATCCGATGGGGAATCGTCAGCGCGGGCCTGTTGTGGGGTATCGCCGCGAGCGGCTGCAATAGCCGCCAGCATGATTTGGACGTCATCGCCTACGCGGCGCTTGATCGCGAGTTTGTCGAGCCGATTTTCGACGAGTTCAGAAAAGAGTCTGGCGTCACGGTGCTCGCCAAGTACGACACCGAGAGCACGAAGACGGTCGGACTGGCCGAGGCCATCATCCAGGAAGCCAAACGACCGCGCTGCGACGTCTTTTGGAATAACGAGATCTTGCACACGATCCGGCTTGAGCGGTTGGGTCTGCTCGAAGAGTATCGTTCGCCGGCAGACGCGAACTTTCCGGAAATGTATCGTTCGCCCACCGGCGCCTGGCATGCGCTGGCTGCGCGGGCGCGCGTGCTGCTTGTGAATACGGAAAAAGTCCCGCTCGAAAAGCTGCCGGGTTCGATACTCGATCTCGCGGCGCCTGAGTGGAAGGGCAGGGTGGGAATTGCCAAGCCCCTTTTCGGCACCACGGCCACTCAGGCGGCCTGCCTGTTTGCTGCCTGGGGAGACGAAAAGGCGAAAGCGTTCTTTCACTCGCTCAAGAAGAACGACATCGAGATCTGCGCCGGCAACAAGGCGGTCGCCGTGGCCGTTGGCGCAGGGAATCTGGCGTTCGGGTTGACCGACACTGACGACGCGATGGACGAAGTCGACAAGAAGCGTCCCGTGTTGATTATCTATCCTGATCAACACGCCGATCAAATCGGCGCCCTCTTCATTCCCAACACATTGGCCATCGTCAAGGGATGCCCCCATCCGCCCGCGGCGAAAATGCTGGTTGACTACGCGCTCTCACCTGCCGTCGAAGAGCGATTGGCGGTCGGACTCAGCGCACAGATCCCACTTGGCGCGCAGGCCAAGCTCGCATCGCGCTTGCAAATGCCGGCGGGAGTCCGCCAGATGAAAGTTGACTTTGGCGCCGCGGCCGACAGTTGGGAGTCCGCCAAGAAATTCCTCAGCGAAGAATTCGCGCGCTAGCGTATTCACACTAACCCGAAGCGCAAGCGAGGGTTCTTCGACGTCGAGGAAGTGCTGGCGAATCGCATCAAAAAATCGCGCGACATCCGTCAAGCCGTCGCATGGACGGGCGCCTCCTCTGTCACGGATCTCAGGTCGTTGCCGTTTTTAAGAACCCTCGCTTGCGCGTCGGGTTAGTGTAGGTAAGGCATTCGCGCCACTCGACTTGGCGGTGCTAGCGTCCGATGCACCAATTGTTGTTACATTCTGCTGCCGACTCGCAACGCGCCCGACTTGTAACAAGAATCAGGGTTTGCGCCCCGCGCTCGATCGGTTAGGCTTTGCAAACTTTACAAGCGTGATCGCCAGGCCCGCCGAGAATTTCTACCAGGTTCCCGCCATCGTAGAGTCGAACGCCGTAAGGGCTTTCGATCGTTCCGCAGCCTGACGAACATCAGAGAGATGAAGACTTCGGCTTGAGATTTGCTTCCTCCGCCGACCGCCTTCGCCTTTCGCCACATGGATGCGGCCCAGAATTGTCGAAGGCGACAAGGAGGTTGAGCATGGACGCTCGGAATGTTCTCGTTCGCACTGCGCTTATTGCTATCGCGCTCTCTTCGCTCGGCGCCAGCTATCGAACTCAAAATTTTGTCATCAGCGCACCCACGCAGGACGCCGCCGAACAAATCGGCAAGCACGCCGAAAAATATCGTCATGACCTGGCGATTCTCTGGCTTGGCAAGCCGCTCCCCAATTGGCAGCAACCGTGCCCGATCACCGCGCAAGTGGGCGCGAGCATGGGCGCTGGCGGGGCCACCAGCTTTGTCTTCGACCAGGGGCAAGTCTTCGGCTGGACGATGAACATCCAGGGCTCGCTCGAACGCATTCTCGATTCGGTCCTGCCGCACGAAGTGACGCACACCGTCTTTGCCGACCACTTCCGCCGACCGCTCCCGCGCTGGGCCGACGAAGGCGCCTGCACCACGGTCGAGCACGTCAGCGAGCGGACCAAGCAACAACAAATGCTGATTTCGTTTCTGCGCACTGGGCGCGGGATTCCGTTTCAGTCGATGTTCGCCATGAAGGAATATCCACGCGACGTGTTGCCGCTTTACGCGCAGGGACATTCCCTGGCGTCGTACTTGATTCAACAAGGTGGTCGCCACAAGTATCTGAACTTTGTCGGCACAGGCATGAGCACCGAGCAGTGGGGTAAAGCGCTCGATCAGTATTACGGCGTCAACAGCCTGGCGGCATTGCAAGACAAATGGCTGGCCTGGGTGCGACAAGGAAGCCCGGCGATCAAGCAGTTGGATCCGCAGCAGAAGACGCCGGATAATACGATGTTGGCAGTCGCCGGTGGTCGCTCACGACCAGAGCCTAACCTGATCTATCGTGGCCAGAGCGCCGATCCACAGGTCGCCATGAATTCGCAATCGAGCCCGGCGCCGAACGCCGCGGCCAACGCGCATGCCTTTGCAAACGCCAGGAATCCAAGTGCCTCGAACACCGCCGCGCCGCCGTTCGAACACGGACTGGTTCCGGTCACTCCCGTTCAGGTGTCGGAAGCCATGCCAGTGATCCCTGGGCCCGGTCCTGGCGACACGATCGCCGCTGCGCCGCGTCCCGGACCTGACGCTTGGAATGCTCCACCGGCTCACGCCGCCGTGCCGGGTTCTAACAGCAACAGCGGTACTATCCGTCCGCAGCCCGGTGAACCCGTCAGTCAGGTGATCCTGGAGTGGGATCAGGGCGTCGCATCCAATCCTTCGCCTCCCAAAGCCCGCAGCGTTCCGCCGAGCTACGCCTCGCCGGGCCAAAGCGTCTACGGCGGACGAACCGCACAAGGACCGGCAGGGCGATAGTGCACAGTCGCGTCGCAAATTCCTGGGTGCCACTGGCTCCGCCAGTGCTTTGAATCGTTGCCGTTCCATTGCGGCCAGCACTGGCAAAGCCAGTGGCACACAGATTGATCGTCCACTGTGGGCGAAGGCTCAGCCCGCGGCCGTAACTTCTGCCGCGTTGACGATGGCGCGGGTCAGGTGAAAGAAGATCGGCGCGGCGAAGCAGATCGAATCGATCCGATCGAGCACGCCACCGTGGCCGGTGACCAGCGTTCCGTAATCCTGCACGCCTCGGTCGCGTTTGATGGCAGACATGGTGAGTCCGCCAAAGAAGCCCATCGTAGTAATTACAAACGACATCGCGGCCGCCTGCCACACCTCTTCGAACGGCGTGGCCCACCAAAGCGCCGCGCCAAACATCGTGGCGCAGCCCGTGCTGACCAGGAAGCCCTCCCAGGTCCGGTTGGCGCTGATGGCCGGGGCAATCACATGCCGGCCGACAAATTGCTCGGCCGCGTAATGCAGGGCGTCGCCGACTGTTACCACCAGAATAAAGAACAGCAGCAAGCTTTTGGGTTCTTCCACCGGCAGTAGTAACAGCGCCGGCGCGTAGCTGAGGCAGTAAACGCAGATCATCAGGCCCGAGAAGATCTTCGCGCAGCGTTCCAGGTAGCGCTTGTAGTCGCCGGCGATCGCCATCAGGATCGGGATCGTCAAGAACGCGTAGACCGGAATGACGATGCTATAGAGCGAGTATTTGTCCATTCCCACCAGCACATACTGGACGGGCGTAAACAAAAACACCAGCGCCAGTGGGCGATGGTCGGAATGCCGCGTGGGAGTCAGCGTGATGAACTCGCGCAGCGCCCAGAACGACAACCCGCCGAACAAAAAGACGGTCGCGCTAGGCCCCATCATGAACGCCACGGCCAGCACGCTGCACATCAACCACCAGGCGCGGATGCGCAGGTTGAATTGATCGATCACGGCCAGGTTGAAGCGCGGATCGGCCTGCCGTTTGAGCAATTGGCCAATGCCGGTGGCCATGCCGAGCAAGACCACGACGCTGCCGACCAACAGGAGGGTTGTCGGTGGATTGTTCAGGTCGAGATTCATAAATCCTTCAGGCGGCGCACCGATTCTCGGGCCCGGCGCAGAAACTCAACCTTTGGCTCTTTGGCCTCAAGCCAGATGGGCGGCCCAAAGGTAATGCAGCTCAGTAGTGGTAGCGGTAAAAACTCGCCGCGCGGCAGCACGCGGTTGACATTATCAATATGAACCGGCACTAGTTCCAGGTCGGGGCGTTTTTTTGCCAGGTAGTACAGCCCGCTTTTGAACTCGTCCATCTCGGCCGCAGTATTGCGATGACCCTCTGGGAACACGATCAACGATTGTCGATCGCCGATCGCCTTGAGCATCAGGTCGACCGGGCTCTGGTGGACTTTGATTTCTTTGCGGTCAATCAACAGCGCGTCAAACACCTGCATCGCCAGGTAGCGGCGGACCCAGCCTTTTTCCCAGTAGTCTTTGGCAGCAACCGGACGGGTAAGGTTGCGCACATTCGAGGGCAGCGACGCCCACAGCACCAGCACGTCCAAGTGGCTCGTGTGGTTGGCGAAGTAAACTCGCTGGCAAGTATCGGGCTGACAGTCGATCCAGCGCACACTGGCGCCAGAGATCAATCTGGCAAGCGCCGCGAGAAAAGCGCGCATGCCGCGGTTCGGCAATTCGGCCGGCCAGTCATTCCAGGCAGGCGCGGCCGGAACAGGGCGCGGATCGCCGCTGGCCGAGGCCCGCTCTCGGCGGGATATGCCCCGCTCGTCGCCGGAAGAATCACTGTTGCGCTCGAGCATGGTCGTGGCTTTGAAGGCCGGGCCTGTATGGTAGGATGTCGCGGATATTCCAGTATAGGACGTTTCGACGCTGCTTCGGAGTCCCTACAGCATGCCCGCGCAACCGGTTTTGATCGACGGAAAATGGCGGCCTGCCGCCGCGAAATCGACGTTTCAGGCAGACAACCCCACGACAGGCGCCCCGCTGGCCGAGATTTACCCCGTTAGCGGTTTTGACGACTGTGAAGCCGCCCTGACGGCCGCCACCGCCGCCGCCATCCAACTGCGAAATACGCCTGCCGAAACGCTAGCCGCCTTCCTCGAAAAATTCGCCGAGCGAATCGAACGCCGCGCCGCCGAATTGGTCGAAACCGCCCACGCCGAAACCGGCCTGCCCAAACAACCTCGCCTGGCCGACGTCGAACTTCCGCGCACCACGAATCAACTCCGCCAGGCCGCTGCTGCCGCCCGCGAAGGCTCGTGGATGCTACCCGTGATCGATACCAAACTCAACATCCGCTCCTGCCTGGAACCGGTCGGTCCGGTCTGCGTGTTCGGCCCCAACAACTTTCCGTTCGCGTTCAATAGCGTGGCGGGCGGAGACTTTGCCGCGGCCATTGCTGCGGGCAATCCGGTGATCGCGAAAGGAAACACCTCCCATCCGGCCACGACCAGACTGCTGGCCGAGGAAGCCCACGCTGCCGCGCAAGAAGCGGGGCTGCCGCCGGCAACAGTCCAGATGATCTATCGCACCAGCCACGCCGACGGCGCGCGGCTAGTGGCTGACCCGCGCGTGGGCGCCACGGCCTACACCGGCAGCCGCGCAGCAGGTCTGACGTTGAAGGCCGCCGCGGACGCCGCAGGCAAGCCGATCTACTTGGAACTGTCGAGCGTCAACCCCGTGTTAGTGCTGCCGGGCGCGCTGGCCGAACGGGGTGACAAGATCGCCGAAGAATTCACCGGAAGCTGCCTGATGGGCGCCGGGCAATTCTGCACGAACCCCGGCATGGTGCTGTTGCTAGCGGGCGCGACAACGGACGCGTTCATCGAATCGATCGCGGGAAGATTCCGCGCAGCGCCGGCCGGAACATTGCTCTCGGCCGGAGTCGAGCGGACGTTGAACGAGAACGTCGGCAAACTGGCGCGGGCTGGCGCCGAGATCATGGTCGGTGGCGCCCCAGACAAGAGCGGCGGCTATCGCTACGCCAACACGCTGCTGCGCGTAACCGGTCAAAAATTTCTGGCCGATCCGGAAAAACTGCAAACCGAGGCCTTTGGGAACGCGTCGCTCGTTGTCATTGCAAAAGACGCCGACGAAGCGACCGAGGTCCTCGACAGCCTCGAAGGCAATCTGACCGGGTGCGTTTATTCTGACACGCGCGGTGGCGATGACCAGCTCTACACAAGGCTCGCTTCGCATTTGCGACCCAAAGTCGGCCGGCTGCTCAATGACAAAATGCCAACCGGCGTAGCCGTCAGCCCGGCGATGAATCACGGCGGCCCTTACCCAGCGACAGGGCACGCAGGCTTTACGGCCGTCGGTATTCCGGCGTCGATGCGTCGCTTTGGCGCGCTGGCCTGCTACGACGGCGTTCGCCCAAATCGGCTACCGGCGATCCTGGCCAATCAAAACCCCGGCGGCCGGGCCTGGCGGACGATTGATGGGGTTTGGACGCAAGGGGATGTGGCGATTTGACGGTAGTCCGGTGCTTGTGGCGGCCGGTAAGGAGCTACGGAGTATCTGTTGGCACGATAACGCGCACGTAACCACTGCGACTGATGTCGGCCTCTGGAAAGAGCCGCTTGGCTCGCGCGATGGTCGCTTCATCTTTTGGACTTGCGGGACGCATGGCAAGCTCCGTTGCCGTCAAATGATGATCGGAGTCGCCCAGAAAGAGTCTAAAGTGAATTGACGGAACTCCGCGCTCACCAAAAAGAAATAACGGAAAAGGAGCCCAGCGGCGGTACGCTGAAATTGAATTGTCGTCCAGGGCAAAATCACCAATCCCTCCGACTCCTTCCGCCTCGTTGCGAAACGCATGGCGTTGATGAATCCAGTTAAAGGCAAATCCGAGCGGCAAGGCGAAGATCGCCACACACAAGAGCATTGTGCGGAGCGTGAAGCGGAACCGGCGGATGGGAACGACGTCGCTCATCAACCGCTATTCTAGATCGCGGCAAAGCGGCGTCGCAATGTCAGCGATGTTACGTTCTACGAAGTCGCGATCGCGCCCTTGCGTCGCAGCCGCTGTAGATGCGGGACTTCGACAATCTGAAATGGCGACGCCAGCTCTCGCCACTTTTCGCCGCGCTGCGTGATATGTGCTTCGTCGATCGGGCCCAATCGCTTGCCGAGTTGCAAGTACTCAATCCGCTTCGGTTGTAGCCCAATGATCCGCGCGCAAGTGGCGTCGACCGCCACCGGGGCGCCGATCGCGATCAAGCCCATCGTCTTTGGGCTGCCGAGGATCGGGCCGTCCCCTTCCATGCAGAGAATGCCATCGACGATCGCAATCGTCGGCGGCAGCGAGGCGTTGATATCGAACACGGTCTGCGGAATACCGGCGTGGTGCAGCACGTTTTTCGGCCAGCCGTATTTGATGCCAGGGAGCACGCCGTACAGATTCTTCATCGCCGCGGTCATGCCGACCCAGTGGTGCGTCTTGAGCTTCGGCAGCGAGACAATCAGATCGGCCGTGGCGACGCTTTGCGGCAGGTAGAGCCCCTTCAAAGGCGAGGCCCGTCCCGCGTTGGGCGTCCAGACGACGTCTTCGTAGTTCAGATCGGCGAACTCGACGCCGGCGTCTTCGATCGCGGATCCGACGCCAGATTCGTACAGCGCCATCTGCGTGTCGCGGACATGGCCCGGGGCTTCGCCGACGGTGACCGTGGCGCCATAGCGACGAAAGACCTCGGCGGCCGCCACGACGACCGCCGGATGCGTTGTCATCTGCGGGCGACTGCGCGATGGCTCGACCATATTCGGTTTCAGCAGCACGCGCCGGCCGGCCAGCGCCGTGAGGTCAATGCCAGTGGCCAGCAATCCATCCCGAATCGTGCGTTCGAGCGAGCTGTCATACCGCTGGTTCTTTGCCAGGAAGACAGGCGATTGAACCCCAAACGCGCTGGCGATCAACGGATAGCCAATCGCGCCGGCGGCCACGACGCTAGCGCCAATCAACAACGAGCGGCGGTCGACGCGCGAAGGATCCGTACGCGCAGGATCAGCGCCGGGGCAGGGGGGCGCCGGTTGTAGATTTTGGGTTTCGTCGAGCAGTTGAGGCGTCATCTTGTCGTTTCATGTAGGGTACGCACCCCGTGCGTACCAAGAAGCTGAGATGGATTTGCCAAAGCTGAGATTATTCCTCGCACCCTTGGTACGCACGGAGTGCGTACCCTACGAATGCGCCAACTGTCGATTTAACGTAATGAGCGGCGACTCTTGTTTCAGCCCTGCGATCGCCACCAAGGCCAACTCGTGCGAGGCGCCGCGGCGCATGGCCCGTCGAGCCGCTGCTGCCAGCCAGCCATCGCCACCCGTGGGCCAACGATCGAACGCCGCGAGCCCCAGTAATCCCCAGGAGAGCGAGGCCGCGGTGGTCTTCGGCGCCAATTCGTGCGACAAGTAGTCAATTGCCGCTTCGACCTTGCGCGTGGCCGCGCCTTCGCCGGAGAGCGCCAACAGCGCCGCGCCGGTCGGTTGAACGTGGGGCAGCAGTTGCTGACCAAGGACGACGGTGTTCCCGTAGTTCGAACCACCCGCTTCGAGCAGACGATCTTCGAGGAGGCGGGCCGCTTCGCGCGCCCTCGCGTGATCAGCTAGGCCGGCCGCTCGCAGCGCGAGGAGACCGTGCGCGGTTGGCTCGACCCAGGCGTGAGTTCCGACAACCCACGGCCAGCCTGGCAGACTGGTGTCGTGGCCGATCTCGGCTTGCGGCGGCGAGATCTCGCCGATAGTCGCCAGCATCCACTCGATCGCCCTGCGTCGGCACGCAGCATACTCGTGAGTTTCGCCGTCGTTTGATGAGCTGTTGATCGTCCAGGCCAACACGGCCAGGGGCGTGGGCCAGCCCGGCGTGGGATCTGCCGCGCGAACACCGACGCTGCCATCCGAGTTTTGCGCCGCGACGAGCCACGCGCAGGCCCGCCGCGCGTCGACGTGTCGACCATGCGCCGCGAGCGCGATGGCCGCCAGCGCCGTCGGCTCCGACGCCGGCTCACTGCGAGTTTGGTAGCGCCAGGCGTCCTCACTGGCAAGTGCGTCAACAATTGGATCGAGGTAATTCATAAATTGAGAGAGTTGTTCAACACGATTGAGGGTCGGCTGCTCGAGAACGTCTCTGCGAGGGCGAGGCTCCCGCCGAGCCGCGAAGTGAAATGGACGCTCCATTCCAACCATGTGGGCGCACTCGCCCGATCGCGCACAGCAGCTACACAAGGTTAGGTTTTCCGGCGCTAACTGGTACGCCCGTCAGAAATCCGTTTCGTGCGAGATTCGATACGGCGCTTCAAAATGCTCTAGAGCGTGACCCGCACGGTGATCGGTCCGCCTGGCGCAGTCGTAACGGTCGCTCGGCCCCGCGTCCTTGGCAATTGGCAAAAACCCCTGCATTCCCTCAAGTTTTCTTGAAGTCCGCGATTTGACATCGGGGGAACCGGACATAGGTTTCCAATGCAGGGCCATCGCATGAGCAGTGGCCGACGTGGCAGTGGCGTCGCAACCATTTCCACGATCCCTTCGAGACGGATTTTCATCCAAACACGATTTCGCGTGGGACGAAGGCAGTAACAGACTGCCTGCCGCCAGCGTGAGTTGAGCGTCAGGACCGGCCGCGGCAAGCGATTGTTGCGAACGATCCAACGACAACTCAAGACGGCAGATGTCATTGCACAATTACGCTTGACCTTGGGATTAAACCGGAATTCGCGCTGCGTAGTCAGTGCGAAGGACGGCGCACGGGGTGAATGTTTCTTTTCTAACGGGTCATTACTAGATTCAGGCCGCAACGTGCTGCTTGTCGTGGGTGACCACAGGGAATGGGAGGATGCTATGAAGACTCTGGCTTTGAAGGTGCAACGTTTCCTCACTTCGGAAGATGGCCCAACCGCAGTTGAGTACGCGGTCATGCTGGCCTTGATCGTGATCGTCTGCTTGACGGCGATTCAAACGATCGGCACGAACGCGAACACGACGTTCAACAGCGTTGCCACCAAGCTCGGCTCGTAAAGAAGAGGCGGCCCGAGGGAGTCGGCAGGGGCTGACTCCCTTGGGCGACGCTTCGCGCCGTCGCCTCGCAGATCGCAAGTCTTGCGAACCGCGAGACGATGGCCAGCGACCTTGCCCGTATCTAGTCTGACAGCGTTGCGAAGCAGCTCGGCTTGTTGCCGCAGCTCCGAGGGGCGACCGGTCGTCCCGGCGCCCCTCGACTTGTTTCACTCCGGATTTCAAGCAGCACTGAACTGCGAAGCCGGAACTGAGGATGTGCGACGATGTACCAGCTTATCTCTTACGAAACGGTCGCCGGCGGCGCGGAAATGTTCGCCGCCCTGGTCGGTATGATCGTGACGTTTGTCAGCGTGCTTTTCTGCGCTCGCGGCTAACGTAGTCATCACACTCCTTGTGATGCAAGGCCGCGTCGGAGGATGCGGCTTGTCTCTGTCCAGGTGTCGTCCTCTGACGATGCAGCCAGCGCAGCGGTCTTGGTGCTTGATCGCATGACTCTAAGTGATCGCAGCGAGAATTTCTTCCTCGTGAAAGGCACAAAATCGCCACGTACCTGGCGATTTGTGAACTAGCTTTTCTCGTAGAGAGCTACAGTGCGCGATTTCTTGCGCCTGGCCCTCTAGCCACGACGACGGAATCGCACCGTTTCACTGACTCGCACGATGGGAAATCCAATGATCGACTCGGAATCGCTTCGCAGTGCAATGATCGAAAACTGGCCCTACTGGACCGTGACCTTTGTGTTGGTCGTGGCCGCGGTGATTGACGGTTGGAAACTGAAGGTTCCCAACTGGATCACGTTCCCGATGATCGCCGCCGGCTGGGCCTACAGTGGCGCCGCGTTCGGTTGGGAAGGCCTGGCGTGGAGCTTGTTCGGCACCGTGGTTGGTCTCGCGCTGTTGATGCCGGCTTACGCGATCGGCGGGATGGGCGCCGGCGACGTGAAGTTGCTGGCCGGAGTAGGCGCCTGGGTTTGGGCGGCCAACACTTTTTACGCGTTCTGCGCTTCGGCCGTGATCGGCGGAGTGATTGCCTTGGCGATGGTCTTCTACCGCGACGTTTGGCAGAAGCACCATTCGCAATTCTGGATGATCTGCCAGGAAATTCTCACCGTGCGTTCGCCGACCATGCTAGCGACGACAGCAGCCGAGCGCAAAAGCACCATGATGCTGTTGCCGTATGGGATTCCGATCGCGATCGGCACCATCGCTTATTTCGCCTGGGAAGGACTATTGCTATGACCGCGCAGCCTGCCGGGATCAGAAAATCCTTGGGCGCAAGTTTCACACTAGAGAAACTCTATCGACTCTGCCGAAGAAACCGAGGAGGAGCCGCCGCAGTCGAGTTTGCGCTCGTTGCGCCGGTCTTCTTCGGTTTTACGTTGGGGATGCTGGAAGTCGGCCGCGGCGTGATGGTTCAGCAGATTCTGACCAGCGCATCGCGAGAAGGCTGCCGGCAAGCTGTGCTCGACGGCGCGACAACTTCGGCGGTCACTTCCTTTATCACAAGTTATTTGAGCTCGGCGTCCGTGCCCTCGGCCGGAGCCTCGGTCAACATCTCGCCCAGTCTGCCGACGGCAGCCGGTTATTCGGGAGCTGTCACGGTTACGGTGTCGATACCTTTTAATCAAGTGAATTGGGGACCAACGCCAATCTTCTTAGGTGGTAAGACGTTGACGTCCACGACAGTGATGAAACGCGAAGGAATTCAGTGATCTAGCGACTCGCCGGTTTTCCGGTAGCTTGCGCGGCGCGAGCCAGGCAATGACCTGGCGAAATGGCCACGCAACTGCGGAAGCGGGTGAGACGGTCTGCACCGATCGAGCGGCGAGAAACGCCGCGACGGTGGACCGAGGTGGGGGGAATTCATGCGTCCGAAGTCTTTGCTATTACTGGCCCTGGCGCTGGGATGCGGCCTCGTCGCCGCGATCGGCATCAACCAGGTGATGGCCAACCGATCTCAGCAGCCAGACGCCGAGCATGGCGAAATGGCGCCCATCTTCATTGCGCTGCAAGACGTTGGATTGGGCGATCCGATCACGCCGCTGCACCTCAAGCTGGAAGAATGGCCCAAATCAAAGATCCCGGCCGGCGCGATGACCAAGCTGGAAGATATCGAAGGACGCCGCGCGCGAACCAAGTTCTTCGCCGGCGAACCGATCATCGACGCCAAGCTGTTTGCCAAGGGTGACCAGGGTTCTGGAGCCACTGACCTGATTCCCAAGGGCATGCGCGTCGTGGTCGTCAAGGTTGACGACGTCAGCGGTAGCGGACTGATTCTGCCTGGCGATCGAGTCGACGTCCTGGTCCACCTGGCCGATCACGCCGGTGACATGGCCAAGAACAGCCGAACTTCGACGCGCACGTTTTTGCACAACGTCAAAGTGTTCGCCGTCAATAACGTCTACAGCCGCGAGTCAAACGGCGAAACCGTAATCACGGCCAAAACCATTTCGTTGCTGGTCACGCCGCAACAAGCGGAGCTGGTGACCATGGCCAGCGAGATGGGGCGCATCCGACTTGTGATGCGCAGCGCCGACGACGAAACCGAAAGCGATTCGACTGGCGTCACGCCGCATCAATTGATGGGCGACGCCGACGAAGGTCCAAGCGAACCGCTCCCGCCATTGCACGCTCTAAAGAATCCTCCGCTCATCACGCCCAGCCCCGCGCCGGCGCCAGCATTGCCCACGGGTCCGGATATGAAGAACTCGTGGAAGATGTTGATGATCGAGGGCGATACGGTCAGCGAGGTCGAGTTCGAAGACGGCACGCGGATGGGGTCGCCGACTCAGATCCGCCAGATCCATCAAGGAACCCGTGGCGCCGGCAGCGCTGCGGCTGCGATGCCACTAGCTCCTCCCGCGCCGCTTCCGCCTGCGCTGCCGCTACCGGAGCTGCCACCGATCAAAGTCGACACGGATCCCCCGCCGAGTGAAGCGCCGCCCGCTGATGCGCCGCCAACTTCCTAACAGAATCGCCGCTGGTTGACTGCCAGCGGCGACAGCCATAACAGCCCGAATTGAGATGGTTTTTAACCAGGCGACGATTCGACCAACTATGTGACGGATAACACGACTGGACCCCATCGGGCCGTTCCTGGCCCAACTCGCTGCGCGGAGCGCCGGCGAAACCAGTCATGCGAAATGCAAGGATGCCCTACGGATGACTAACCCAATTTCACGGCGGGCTGTTCCGCCGAACTCTCGGATCTGCGCGCCCGTCATTTGGCTGATGGTGGTTGCGGTGACGTTTGCGCCTGTGACCGAAACGCTGGCGCAGCCTCCCGGTCCGCCCAAAGGCCCCGCCGCAGCAGTCGGGCATCCGGTGATCCACAAGATTCAGGGGACGAACGAGCGTCTCGAGATGGTGGTCAACACCAGCCGCATTCTGTCGTTGGATAGCAAAGTACCCAAAGTGCTCGCGGCTAATCCCGACATTGTGCAGCTCACGCCGCTCTCGGCTACTGAAGTTCAGGTGCTGGCCAAAAAGGCCGGCGTGACGCAGGTCAACCTGTGGGATGACAAGGAGCAGATTCACACGGTCGATGTGATCGTTTACGGCGACACCCGCGAGCTGTCGATGTTGCTGCAATCGCAATTTCCCACCACGTCGTTGAAGGTCGTGCCGACGGCCAATAGCGTGATCATTTCCGGGCACGTTGATGACGTGAATCAGATCAGCCGGATCGTGGCGATCGCGAAAGAGTTCTACCCGAATGTGATCAACAACATCACCGTCGCCGGCGTGCAGCAAGTGCTGCTCAAAGTCAAAGTGATGGAAGTTGCGCGCACGAAAATGCGCAAGTTGGGCATCGACATGCGCACCAGCGGCGTCAACGGCAAGAACTTTGCGCAGACGGGCGTCAGCCAGTTGCTCGACTTCAAAGGGGCTGTGATCGCTGAAACGGCCGCCGCCGGCCTGGCCCCCGCGCCGTTGGTCGCCCCGGCCTCGGACGCGATCCAGGTCAGCTTTGGCGTGCTCAGTCCGGACAGCCCATTTTTCGGGTTCTTGAACGCGCTGCGGCAAGAGAAGTTGGCCTCGGTGTTGGCCGAACCAAACCTCGTGGCGTATAGCGGTCGCCCGGCTCGGTTCAACTCTGGTGGTGAATTCCCGATTACCGTGCCGCAGAGCCTCGGCACCGTGTCGATTCAGTTCAAACCGTACGGCACGCAGGTCGAGTTTGTCCCGATCGTGCTGGGAGACGGCGCCATCCGGCTGGAAGTTTATCCACGCGTCAGCGAGATCGACGAATCGCGCAGCGTAAACGTGAACGGCACCAGCGTCCCCGCGCTCAAGGTGCGTGAAGCCAATACCGGAGTCGAAATGCGGGCCGGCCAGACGCTGGCCATCGCTGGGTTGGTGCAGATGCGTCGCACCAGCCTCTCGCGCAAGATTCCCTGGCTCGGCGAGCTCCCCTACATTGGCATGCTGTTTCGCAATATGAATGACCAGATGGAAGAGGTGGAACTCTTGCTGCTGGTGACGCCGGAACTGGTTGCGCCGCTCGAGCCGTGTCAGGTGCCACCCACCGGTCCAGGCTTGCAGACTTCGGCCCCCAGCGACAAGCAATTGTATTTGAAAGGGCACGTCGAAGTGCCGCGGTGCGACGTCGATGACGCATGTGCGCCGTCGCGTTCGCCAGGCTCGGCCTACGAGTATTCAAACGGGGCCGCCGGGGCTGCGTTCGATCAGACAGCAGTTCCCTACGATCAGATGAACGGGCCTCCGGGGGGAGATCCCAACTCGATGGCTCGCCGTGGCGGACCCGCCCCGAGACAAAACGCGGTGCGGATTTCGAACGCACCGTCCCGGCCGGGCGTACCGGTCCAAACGGCTCAGCGCAATAATCCGTACAACCCCGGCGCCCCCAACTCCCCATCCGGACCGGTCGGCGCCCCAGCCCGTCCCACGCAGTTGCCGGGGACCATTGGACCAGTCGGCTATGACGTAAAGAAGTAAGGGGCCCATTTGTTCCCTGGCGAGCAGCGCATGCTGCGCGACCGTGTCTGCCCCTGTTCACAGCGCGAGAATCGACCCTACGTCCAATGGGCAATGTGCTGCGGTTAGCAATTGTCGACCCGAACGACACTACCCGCGAGTCGGCAAAGTCCATGCTGCTTGGCATGGAGCTTGTTTGGCTCGAGGCCGAGTGCTCGCGCTATGAATTCTTCGCCGATGTGGTCGCGCAGACGCACCCGGACGTCTGCGTCATCGCGCTCGATCACGAGCCGGCCAAAGCCCTCGAACTGGTAGCGCGCCTGAACGACGCTTCGCCGGATTGCAGCATCCTGGTGATTAGCAGTTCGACCGACGGTGGGTTGATCCTGCGAGCGATGCGCGCCGGCGCCAAGGAGTTCCTGACTCGCCCGGTGCGGATCGAGGACCTGCTCGACGCGCTCACACGCATCGCCGAGCGGCGATTCGGTCGCGGCCAGAGCCGCGCTCGCGGCAGCACCGTGATTGCGATCGCAGGGGCAACCGGAGGCGTCGGCTCGACTAGTCTGGCCGTCAACCTGGGCTGCATTCTGGCAGCGAACGAAAAAAACTCTGTGGCGCTGGTCGATCTCGACTTGTGCCTGGGCGACGCCGACGTGCTGCTCGATAGCATTCCGGATTACTCGCTGGTCGACGTCGCGCAGAACATCACGCGGCTCGATTTTACGCTGCTCAAGCGATCGTTGACCAAGCACTCGTCAGGTTTGTACTTGCTGCCGCGTCCGGCGCAGTTGGAAGACATTGCGCTGATTGCTCCAGACGACTTGCAGCGGGTGATTGGCCTGTTGAAAGCGACCTTTACGCACCTGGTGCTCGATTTATCGAAGTCGTACAGCGCGATCGATATGATCGCCCTGGAAATGGCGGATCACATTCTGCTGGTCACGCAGTTGGATCTCCCTTGTCTGCGAAACGTGGTGCGGATGCTCACTTCGCTGGGCGCGATGAAGGGGATCGTCGAGAAGATCAAACTGGTCGTCAATCGCGTGGGCCTGGACCAGGGACAGATCAGCCTGAAGAAAGCCCAGGAAACGATCGGCCGTGAGATCTTCTGGCAGCTGCCGAACGACTATCGCACGATGGTCGAAGTCCGCAACAACGGCGTGCCACTGATCGAGCAGGCCCCGCGGGCGGCCATCACGCACTCGATCGCCCAACTAGCCGACGCCCTCTCCGGCGGCCCCGCCACAACCGGCGAATCCACAAATCCAACCGGCTCCGGCATCACCCGGCTGCTGAACTTCTGGCCCAAAGGCAAGAAGTAGCCAGCGCGAAGCGCGGGTGATTCTTTCGCATGCGCCATCGCCGAAATCCTTCTCCCGGTGGGAGAAGGTGGTTCGCGATAGCGAACCGGATGAGGGCCGGCGCCGCGCACGACCGTAGGGTAGGCGCCCCGTGCGTACCAAAGCGCTACGCTCAATTGCGCAATTGGTACGCACGGGGCGCGTACCCTACGAAGATGCCCTCTCCCAGCGGGAGCCATCGAAATCCTTCTCCCGCCGGGAGAAGGTGGTGAGCGTTAGCTCACCGGATGAGGGCAGAGCGCCACGCACGACCGTAGGATACGCGCCCCGTGCGTACCAATCGGCGCCTGAGCGTGGCGCTTGGTACGCACGGAGTGCGTACCCTACGAAGGCGCCTAGTTGGAAAACCCCAACCATCGTCAGCCGGCGCCTCGGCCCGCTCCCACCAGGAGAGGCTGCAATACTGCCGTTTCTGCCGTCAAAGTTGTTAAAACGCCACGCCGTCCTGATTTTGCCTACCCGGCGTCGCGTTCCGTAGCTGCGACGTAGACTTTCTCGGGCAAACCCTTGGGTTTAGTGACTGCCGGCGCAGATGCTGCGCGCGACCGCCGCCACACGCGAGGGTCGGAAAAGTTCGTTCCTCCACCAGCAGAATGACCGCAACGCCATGGCCAAATCACCCCCACCAGCCTTAAGTCGCGAAAAGACTCAGGAAAGTTCGTTCGAAGATCTCAAACGCCGCATCCACGGCAAGCTCGTCGATAAGCTCGACCTGACCCGCGTCGGCGATATGGCGGGCGACGTCCTGCGCCGCGAGATCCGCCTGGTAGTTGAGCACTTATGCGACACCGAAGACACGCTGCTCAATCGCAACGAGCGCGAGCGCCTGGTCGACGAAGTGCTCGACGAGACCTTCGGTCTTGGCCCGCTTGAGATGTTGCTCAAGGATCCAACGATCAGCGATATCTTGATCAATGGGCCGAAGAGCATCTACGTTGAACGCAAAGGCAAGATGGAGAAGACCTCCGTCACCTTCCGAGACAATACCCACTTGATGCAGATCGTTGACCGGATTGTCTCGAAGGTCGGCCGGCGCGTTGACGAAGTCTGTCCGATGGTCGACGCTCGCTTGCAAGACGGCTCTCGTGTGAACGCCATCATTCCTCCGCTGGCGCTGGACGGGGCCGCGGTTTCCATTCGCCGCTTCGGCTCGAATCCGTTGAAGTTGGAAGACCTGCTCAACTTCAAGGCCTTCACGCCTGAGATGGTGATGTTGCTGGAAGGAGCGATCAAGGCCCGCTTGAACATCGTCATCTCCGGCGGTACCGGTTCCGGCAAGACGACGCTGCTCAACACGCTTTCGAGCTTCATTTCGAACTCCGACCGTATCGTCACGATCGAAGACGCGGCCGAATTGCAATTGCAGCAAGACCACGTCGTGCGATTGGAGACCCGGCCGGCGAATATCGAAGGCAAAGGCGCCATCACGGCCACAGACCTGGTTCGCAACGCCCTGCGTATGCGGCCAGAACGCATCATCATCGGCGAGTGCCGCGGAGCCGAGACGCTCGACATGCTGCAAGCCATGAACACCGGTCACGAAGGCTCGCTAACCACGATTCACGCCAATACGCCGCGCGACGGCGTCGCCCGTATCGAAACCATGATCACCATGGCCGGCTTTGATCTGCCACTGAAAGCCATGCGGCAGCAGATCGCCAGCGCTGTCGACTTGATTATTCAGGCCAACCGCTTACAGGGTGGGCCGCGAAAAATTACGCACATCACCGAAATCCTGGGCATGGAACAGGACACGATCGTGATGCAAGACATTTACCACTACGTGAAGGACGGCGTTGACGAGAGCGGGCGCGCGTTCGGCCGGTTCCTCTCGACCGGCATTCGTCCGAACTTTATGGACCGGCTCGAAGCGGCCGGAGTTCACCTGCCCGCCAGCGCCTTCCGACAGCGAGTCATGATGCAAGACTAACGCCCGAGGTTCCCGCCGATTGCATCTCACGCGTGTGTGCCACTGCTGGCCGGGTACCCTCTGGGTGCAGCAGTGCTTAGACGCGATGCAAGAATCGCAGCCTGCCCGCCTGATTGATTGTCGCACGAGATTTCGATGTCCCCATTAGCCATCACCGTAGCCGCTTTTATCGGGGTCACCGCCCTGGTGACTTGCGTTGCGCAAATGTTGCGCGGCGATCAGAGCAAGGAGGTCGAGCAGCGGCTGGACTTGCTGACGGGGCACGGCACGTCAAGTTCGAAGCAGGCGCGACTGCGAGAGACGGGCGTGCTGGCCGATTCGATGGACGAAGGCTCGTCGTTCGTTCAGGCGATGCTGACGCGCTTCGGCAAATTGAAATTGCTGTTCGAACAGGCCGACACCAACCTCACGCCGAGTCGCTTCTTTATGATCTCCAGCGGGCTGGCGATCTTCGGCGGTTTCGCCACTACGATCTGCGGGTTTCCGCCCGTCGCCACGCCGCTGGGCGCGGCCTGCATGGCTGGGATGCCGCTCTTGTGGTTGATCTATCGCCGCCATAAACGAATGAAGATGTTCGCGCAGCAGTTGCCCGACGCCTTGGAGCTGGTGGCTCGCGCGCTGCGGGCCGGGCATAGCCTGGGGTCGGGCTTCAGCCTGGTGCGCGAGGAGATGCCGCCACCGATCGGCAAGGAATTCGGCCGTGTCTTCGAAGAACAAAACCTGGGCGTAACGATCGATGATTCGCTCGACTCGCTTACGGCCCGCGTGCCGAACCTCGACTTGAAGTTCTTCTCGACCGCGGTCGTGTTGCAGCGTCAGACGGGTGGTGATCTCGCGGAAATTCTCGACAAAATCGGCTATATCGTCCGCGAACGGTTCAAAATCTGGGGGCAAGTGCAAGCGCTGACGGGCGAAGGTCGCCTCTCCGGCGTCGTGCTCCTGGCTTTGCCCCCGGTGCTGTTCGTCACGGTCTATCGCCTGAATCCCGATTACATTATGCCGCTGTTCACAGACAAGATGGGAACGAAGATGCTGTCGTTTGCCATCGTGATGCAGTTGATCGGCGCGCTGGTCATTCGCAAGATCATTAACATCAAGGTCTGACGATCGCTTTGTTGGACAAGAGATAAAGCTCAACGCTATGCCCACATTGCTCGCCCACGAACTGATCGATTTCGAGCGGCTGATCCCATTTGCGGTCTTCGGACTGTTTGCGGTTGGCGTGTGGTGGCTCTTGGATTTTGTGGCGGCGGCGCGGCCGCGCGCGGCGCAGCGGTTAGACGAGTATAAGAATCCAACGAACCGCCGTCGTGACTCGAATTCGGTCACCAAAAAACAAGACGCGATGACCAAGATGCTCGAGGCCGCGTCTCCGGCCCTCGCAGCGCCGTTGCAGCCTAAGAACGAGCTCGAAGTCAGCAAGCTGAAACTTAAGCTGGCCAACGCCGGCTTTCGTGGCGAAGGGGCTTCGACCATTTTCCTGGGCTTTAAGTTTCTCGGTCTGATGATCGGGCTGTGCCTGGGGGGCGGCATCATTGCCGTCACGGGAGACGCCAGCCAAAAGCGCGCGGTCACGGCCGTGCTGCTGGCCGGCGGCCTGTTCTATCTGCCACAATTGGTGTTGATGTTCCTGATTAGCCGCCGCAAAGAGGCGATTTTCCTGAGTCTGCCAGACGCGCTCGACCTGATGGTTGTCTGCGTCGAAGCCGGCCTGGGCCTCGATCAGGCGATGCGCCGCGTGGCGGACGAAATGAAAAAGATCTATCCGGTGATCGCCGAAGAGTTCGCGCTCTGCAATTTTCAATTGCAGGTCGGTCGTGCGCGGGTCGACGTGCTGCACGAGCTCGGATTGCGGACCGGCGTCGACGATCTACGGTCGCTATCCGCGATCTTGATTCAGGCCGACAAGTTCGGTTCGAGCATCGCCCAGGCGCTGCGAGTGCAGAGCGACTCAATGCGGACCCGCCGGCGGCAGTTGGCTGAAGAGAAGGCCGCCAAGACCGCGGTGAAGCTGATCTTCCCGCTGGTGATTTTCATCTTCCCTGGCATCTTCGTAATCCTGATCGGCCCGGCCGCCATCACGATGGTCCGCGAAATGTTCCCAGTGATGCAGAATACGGGCAGCTAGCAGCGCCCTGGCAATCTGTGACGGTCGCGCAAACCTCGCTGGTTTCAGTGTGGGCCGCCTCGCGGCCGATAAAGATTCTCTAGACGGATCGTTGCGCAGCGCGAGCGTTGCGTCGCGAGTACCGAATTGCCCCGCCAGAGTCGTTCGACTTCGAATCCCAGCGCGGCCTCTCTTTTGTTCTCCGAGAACACGATCATGATGCGACGACATTTTGCAGCTGCGTGGCTGGTCTCTGCGGCAATCCCTTTGGCTGCCGCCAGCGCCGACCCCTACGCTGCGCCGCCGTGCAACGATGCGCCGCCGCCGATCGTCGAACAGAAGCCGAACGTGTTCAAACGCACCTGGATGCATCTTTGCCGCGATTTTCGGCGTAACAACTCCTGGCCTGACCCGTTTATCACAGCGGATCGCGTGGCCACACGCGCGCCGTTTGACGCTCAGGTAGCCAACGGCTGGCGCCTACAAAACACGCTGGGCGAGCAGTACTTCGAAGATGACTCGCCGAATCTCACCGAGGCTGGCCGGTTGAAGATCGGTCGGATCATCAACGAAACGCCGGTCGCCTTTCGGGCGATCTTCGTGCTCCGCACCGAGGATCCGCAGTTGAACGCTGATCGCGTGGCCATGGTGCAGCAGTCGGCCGCTCGCATCCTGGGCGAACGCCCGGCGGTGCCGATCTTCGAGACCTACGAGAAGCCACGCGGCGCCCCGGCGAACTACATCGACGCCGTCAACGAGAAATACCAGGCCACGATCCCCGACCCACGCGTGCCGATGGAAGAAGGCGCCAGCGTCGACGCCGCCTCGATGCCGTAAGCACGCACCATCGCCAATTGCGTTCTGTAGTCCTCGCTTCGCGCTTTGCGCTTATACATCGCGTTCCGGGAGGGCGAGGCTCCCGCCGAGCCGCGCGCCGCTGTCGGCGCACAATTGAAACGACGCGCGCTGTCGTCTTTCATCTCTTCTTAGCGCCGTCACTGCTAGCAAACCACGTCCCACCCTGCGCACTTCCTCACATCGTGCGCCCAATCGCCTTGTTTCGCCCGCCAGTGGGTTTGCGTTACAGCCTGTGGCGGGCTGGCGCCGATCAACCAATAGAATCGGATCCGTCCGCGTATCTGCGACAATCGGGAAATCACGATGCGTCCTAGTTCGCTACGTTCGCCGCGCAGGCCCCGCAAGCCGCGACTGGCTCGCTACCATGCGCTCTGCGGCGTGGCGACGCTACTGGCGACCGTCTCGCTGGTTGGCTGCTCGACGCCGTCTTCCGGCGCTGGTGGCTCCAAGGGGTGGACGATGCCGTGGTCGAAGCCTGCCGCGAACACGCCGGCTTCGTACGAACAGCTTTCGAAAGATTACCAGCAGCGCAAGATCAATTCACCAGCGCTGGGTCTGGATCAGAACATGGAGCCCAATCCGATTCAAACGGCTGCGTCATCCGTCGGCGCCAGCATGAAGCAGGGCGCCGACAAGGTGGCCTCGGCGATGCGTCCGAAGCCGGCGCCGACCGAAGCGCCCGCGGAATCGAGTTCGAAACTCTGGCCGTTCTCGAAGAAGGACGAAGTCAGCGCCAATTTCTATGTCGAAATGGCGCAGGTTTACGAGAAGGGCGATCCGGACAAGGCCGCCGAGCAATACGAAAAGGCCTTGTCGATCGAGCCCAAGAATATCGACGCGCTGCTCTCCTACGCGCATATGGCTGACCGCACGGAGAAGATCGAGAAGGCGATCGAGCTGTACAATCGCGCGATGACCGCCCATCCCAAAGATCCGCGCGCAGCCAACGATCTGGGCCTGTGCTACGCGCGTCACGAACGCTACGACGACGCAATCGCCTGCCTGAACAAAGCGATCAAACTCAAACCGGACCGCGAGCTCTATCGAAACAACATCGCGACAGTGCTCGTCAAAATGGGCCGGACCGACGACGCCGTAAAGCAAATCTCAGCGGTCTATGGCGAAGCCGTCGCGCGGTACAACGTGGCGCTCATGCTGCACGGCCAGGGGAATCGCGAGGCAGCCACAGCGCAAATTGTTAAGTCGTTGCAAATCAAGCCAGACCTGGCGCAGGCGCAGCAGTGGCTCACCCAACTCCATGCGGCTGACGAGCACCAGCAGATGGCCGATAGTGGCTTTGTGCAGGGGCCGGTCGCCGTCGCGGGCGGCGCGTACAACGAAATGAACCAGATTCCACAAATGGCCACGCCCACTTCGGCGATGGTCGAAACAGCTCGCGCACAGCGAGGACCGGTTGCGCCCTCCATGAGCAGCCCGCACGGCGCTCCACGCTCGCCACAGATTCCGGCGGCCCAGGCTCCGCAACCACCCGCGCCGCGGATTACGCAAATGAGCGCGCAATCCGACATCGACGCGGACACCGCCGATGCGCGCCAGGCCGTGATGACGACGATCCTGGCCAGCGACGAGAACTAGGTCGCAGAATCGCCGCGCAATGCAGCGATTCTCACCATTCGACTCGCGTCGAATCGAACGTCCGGTTCCAGTTGAGCGGTGGGATCAGGCCTGCTGCAATCTCAAGCATCGCCCCGGCCAGGTTGCTATCGTAAGCGGCGCGTAACCCGACGTACGATGTTGTCAGCCGCGGGTTGATTTCGATCACTCGATCACCGGCGCCACTCTCTTCTGGGCCTAAGACGAGATCGACACCCAGATAACCAACAGCGCCCTCGAGCGTTGCCACAGCGCGGTTAGCGAGCGCGGTGGCGCGTTCGGCCAGATTTTGAGGAATGGGCGTCGACCCTCCCAGGTAGGCGAGCCGGCCATCGTCGCTAAGCCGCTGCCGGCACGGCGCGAGCGGCGCGTTGCCCCGCGGTCCGCACAGAATCGCCACGCTGGCGGCCTCGCCAGGGCAATATTCTTCGACCCGCGCGGACGCCTGTTCGCGGACCGCCGCGGCGTAATCTGCCGCGGAGCGGACGAGCCGCACTCCTTGCGACCCGGCGCCATCGCGCGGTTTGATCACCAGCGGAAACGCCAGACCTGCGGGAACGGAATGATCCGGCGCAACCACTGCGCCGCGCGGAACAGCCACGCCTGATCGCGCCAGATGCTCGGCCGTCGCCTGCTTGTCGCTTGACAGGAGAATGATGTCCGGGCCGGGAGAGAGGAGCCGACCGCCACTACCCAGCACGCGCTCGGCACAGGCGAGCAGGGCGCCGTCGCACTCCGGGGCAATCACCACGGTCCAATCGGCCGCGGCTGCCTGCTCGTCGAACGCCTCGGCGTATTCGGCGGTGTCACGAACGGCGTGCGTCCGGACGGTAGGTGGCAGCAAAAGATCGACGTCGGCGTCGCGCAATACATGAACATCGCATCCGGCGAGCGTCGCGAAATCACTGGCCAGCGCCGTCACCATGGCGCGGCCTTCGGCCAGCAGGTCATGATCGAGCCGACGCGATGAGAATGCGTCAGAAGTTGGCCCTGCGCTCTTGGCCGGTAGCAATCCGCCGCCCGTTATGTATTCGAACACCAAGACGCGCACGGCAATCCCGCGGGTGGGCGCAAGCTGGAAGAAGAAGACGCGCCGGCGCTAAAAGATGCCGAGCTGATCGCGGGCGTCTTCCGTCATCCGGTCCGGAGTCCAAGGTGGCGTCATCACCAGCTTCACTTCGACTTCGCTCACGCCTTCGATTCGGCCCAGCACGTCTTTCGAATTCTGGATCAACTGCGGACCAGCAGGGCAGGCCGGACTGGTCATCGTCATCTCGATTCCAACCTTCGACTTGCCTTCCTCCAGGTCCGTCACGGTCACCAGGTAGATCAGCCCCAGGTCGACAATGTTGACGAACAGCTCCGGGTCGATCACTTCTTTGAGCGCTTCACGGACGCCGTCCTCTGTAGGGGGCATGATGGGCCTCGTGATGTTTGCAGAATAAAATGTTGTTTCGGCCACACTAACCCGCAGCGCGAGCGAGGGTTCTTCGAATCTTCGCCAACGAGAAGAACCCTCGCTGGCGCTTCGGGTTGGTGAGAGCAACGCTCGTTTAGTCTTCGTTCAACTTCACGAAGACGTCGTCCCCTTCCACTTTTACCTCATGCGCGGCAGTCGGTCGAGTAGCCGGCATCGTCAGGGCCGCGCCGTTGCGGATATCGAACTTGGCGCCATGCCGAGGGCAGGCGATGCAAAACCCATCGAGCACGCCTTCGCCCAGCGGTCCGCCATCGTGCGTGCAGACGTCGTCGATCGCCCAGAATTTGCCACCCACGTGGAACAGCACGATCAAACGGTCGTCGACTTCGATGATCTGCTTGCCGGGATCCGGCAGGTCGGTCGTTTTGGCAATGCGAATAAAGTCAGGCATAGTGTGCGTGCGCGAACGGACTTAGTAGGGTACGCACCCCGTGCGTACCAGAATCTCTGCGATCGAGTGCAACTCGTTGGTACGCACGGAGTGCGTGCCCTACTAATCGTACTCGCGGATCCGGCGGCCGATGGCTTCGCCCAGGGCGTTGCGGACACTTTCGATCGTGATTCGATCGAAGACTTGTTGGAAGAACCCGGCCACGATCATCCGGATCGCTTCTTTGCGCGTCAGGCCGCGGCAGCGAGCGTAGAAAATCTGCTCATCATCGACCCGGCCGGCCGTCGAGCCGTGCGTGCAACGGACGTCGTCGGCCTCGATCTCCAAGCCTGGGATCGAATCTGCGCGGGCGTGGTCCGACAACATTAGGTTGTCATTGCGCTGATAGCCGTCGGTTTTCTGTGCGTCTTTGTCGACCTTGATCATGCCGCGCCACACCAATCGCGAGCGATCCTGCAGGGCGCCCTTGTAGAGCAAATCGCTCCGGCAGTTGGGCGCCTGATGGTGTTGCAGCGTGTTGTACGTGAGTTGCTGTTTGCCTTCGGTGAACAGCACGCCGTTGACCTGGGCCATGGCGCCAACGCCGACCAGCGAAACATGCTGACTGACCTGGGCCAGCCGGCTGCCCAGCGCGCCGATCGTCCATTGCAGCCGGCCATCGCGATCAATCTGAGCGCGTTGATGGGCGAAGTGCCAGACGCCTGACCCCCAGTTCTGCAGGTTCACATACCGCAGGCGAGCATTCTTGCCGACGAAGATTTCAATCGCGCCCGAATGGAGCGCGGCCGCGTCGTCGCCACCGGCAGTCTCGGCCAGCAGTGTTGCCTCGGCGCCTTCTTCGAGCACGACCAGCGTTTTGCCGAGATCGGTACCGCCAGGCAATAGCGCCGACAGCACATGCAGCGGTTTTTCGATCTTCACGCCGCGTGGCACGTAGAGGACGCTGCCGCCAGACCAGAGAGCCGCGTGGAGCGCCGCCAACTTGTCGGACGAGGGATCAACGATGTTCTTCAATAGCCAGGGGCGGAGCAAATCGCCATGCGTGCGAACGAGTCGATCGAGGCTGCCGAACAGGACTCCCTGGGCGGCGAGCGCCGGGTCGAAGGTTGATTCGTGCGATTGGCCGTTGATCGAGACTTCGTGTCCGGCCAGATCCACTCCGGCAGACAGGAGCGCCGCCGGAGCCATGGCGTCGGCCGGCAGTTCGCTCGACACGCCGAAACGATCCAGGTGGAACATCCGCAGATCGGTTCGCATCCACTGCTCGTCGCGGCGCGACGGCATCTCAAGATCTAAAAACGTCTGCCAGGCCTGCCGGCGAGCCTCGACCAACCAGGCGGGCTCATGGCGCGCCTCGAGGAAGGCGTCGAACGCCTGTTGCGTGAATCCAGTTTGGACAGCGGTGGAAGGCATGAGAAGAAGGCTTTGAGGACTTGAGAGGTTGAGGCTTTGAGGAAGAAACCAATTGGCTCACGCGGGGGCGCCATCTCACGCTTGCGTGAGCATGCCGCCACGAGACGTGCTGAATCTAAGCATGGCCACGACGAGCGTGGCCATGGCACACATTGTCTAGAGGACCACGCGTTAGCCGACGGAGCCTTCCATCTGCAGTTCGATCAAACGATTCATCTCGACGGCGTATTCCATCGGCAGTTCTTTCACCAGGGGCTCAATAAAGCCGCTGACGATCATCGTGCTGGCCTCGGCCTCGGACAGCCCGCGGCTGGTCAGATAGAACAACTGCTCTTCGCCGATCTTCGAGACGCTGGCCTCGTGGCCGATCGAAACGTCCTGCTCTTCGACTTCGATGTAGGGGTAGGTGTCGCTCCGGCTGCGCGAGTCGAGAATCAAAGCGTCGCAAACGACGTTGCTCTTCGTCTTGCGAGCGCCCCGTTCGACCTTCACCAGCCCGCGATAGCTGGCGCGGCCGCCGTTCTTCGAAATCGACTTCGAGATGATCCGGCTCGACGTGTGCGGAGCACAGTGGACCATCTTGGCGCCGGCGTCCTGGTGTTGGCCGGCCGACGCGAACGCGATCGACAATACCTCGCCGTGGGCGCCTGGCTCCATCATGTAGACGGCCGGGTACTTCATCGTCAGGCGGCTGCCGAGGTTACCGTCGATCCACTCCATCGTGGCGTTCTCGTACGCCACGGCTCGCTTGGTCACCAGGTTGAAAATGTTGTTCGCCCAGTTTTGGATCGTCGTATAGCGGCAGCGGGCGTGCTTCTTAACGACGATCTCGACCACGGCCGAGTGCAGGCTCTCGGTCGAATACATCGGGGCAGTGCAACCCTCGACATAGTGAACTTGCGCGCCTTCGTCGACGATGATCAGCGTCCGCTCGAACTGGCCCATGCTCTCGGCGTTGATGCGGAAGTAGGCCTGCATCGGGAAGTCGATCTTCACGCCCTTGGGGATGTAAATGAACGACCCGCCCGACCAGACGGCCGAGTTGAGCGCCGCGAACTTGTTGTCCGTCGGTGGAATGATCGTGCTGAAGTACTGCTTGACCAGGTCCGGGTAATCCCGCACGGCGGAATCAGTGTCAGTGAACAGCACGCCTTGCTTGGCGAGGTCTTCACGCAGCGATCCGTAGACCACTTCGCTCTCGTACTGCGCTTTGACGCCGGAGAGGTATTTCTTTTCAGCTTCGGGGATCCCGAGCTTGTCAAAGGTCCGCTTGATGTCGTCCGGCACTTCGTCCCAGCTACGCTCTTGCCGATCCGACGGCTTGATGTAGTAGAAGATGTCCTGGAAATCGAGCGAGACGTCGCCGCCCCACTTCGGCATAGGCTTGGAATTGAAAATTTCCAAGCTGCGCAGGCGGAAGTCGCGCATCCAGTCGGGCTCGTTCTTCATGTCCGATATCTGGTGGACGATCTCGGCGTCGAGCCCTTTGCGGCTCTTGAAGATGTACTTCTCGGCGTTGCGGAAATCATACTTGTTGATTTCGCCCAGGCCGATGTCGAACGAGTCTTGTTTCAGATCGGTGGCCATAATTGCACCGTAGGGTGGTCAGTGTGCTGCGAAGAGACGTTGTGTTTGGTCGAACGATTGCCATGGCAAGCGGTCGACCGGTCGCGTTTGGCTTTAAGTGGGCTCTAGCCCAAAATCGGTTCTGCCCGTTGTTCCAGCTTCATCGCTTCTTCCATCGCGGCCGCGTCTGGGTAGGCGGCGCGGATGCGGTCGTAACCGCTAGTGTGCAACTCTTCGGCCAGTTCGGGCCCGCCGGTTTCGACGATGCGACCGCCGAGCATCACGTGGGTGAAGTCGGGACGGTTGTGTTCGAGTAGCTTGTCGTGGTGCGTGATGATCAAGATGCCCATCTCGGCTCCACCGATTTCGGCGATGCTTTGGCTGGCCAGGCGGACGGCGTCGACGTCGAGCCCGCTATCGGTCTCGTCGAGGATCGCAAATTTCGGCCGCAGCATGGCCATCTGCAGGATCTCAGCTCGCTTCATTTCGCCGCCGGAGAAGCCATCGTTGACGTAGCGGCGGGCGAACTCGGGGTCGATCCGCAACTGCTCCATCTTGGCCTTCAGCTCTTTGCGAAACTCCCGCATCGGCAACAGCTCTTCGCCTTCCTTACGATCAGGGCGACGGACGTTCGTCGTCGCGTGACGAAGCAAGTCGGCCATCTTCACGCCGGGAATCGACATCGGTCGTTGGAACGCCAGAAAGATCCCGGCGCGGGCTCGCTCGTTCGGCTCCAGGCCCAGCACATCGACGGACTCTCCGCCGGCTGGCGTGAGCTCGATCGTCCCCTGGGTTACTTCGTAACCGGGGTGACCCATGATCGCAAAGCCGAGCGTGCTTTTGCCCGAACCGTTGGGGCCCATCAAGGCGTGCGTTTCGCCCCGACGAATCGTCAGGTCAACGCCGCGCAAGATCTGGCGGTCGCCCACCGATACTTGCAGGTCACGAATCTTCAGCGTGTCACGTTCGGACTTCTCGTTTTGCATTTCGCTTCAAACTCTTGCTGGCTGTTGGCTAGCGTTTTAGTTGACGGTGTTCCCAGTGTAGTCATCACGGGCCCCGTGATGACGTTCTTTGATCTTCGATCCAAACACGCTTCGCGGCTCGGCAGGAGTCTCGCCCTCCCGAAACCTTTTCGTCTCGACGCGAGTTTTGTTTTATCCAGTGATCTTCTGATGATCGAAGACCGGTTGCTTCTCTTCGACGTCGACATAGCCCGAGTGATGCGGCAGTGGCAGTTCGTCGTCGAGCTTGTCGCCCAGTTGGCCGGCGGTCGCCATGAAGCGACCGAAACCGCCCGTGCTGGCCTTCGTAGCGCGATGTCCCTTGATCTTGTCTTGGATCCGCATCAAGCCTTCGAGCAATGCTTCCGGGCGCGGCGGGCAGCCTGGCACGTAAACGTCGACCGGCACGACCAGGTCAACACCCTTCACGACGTGATAGCCATACTTGAAGTAAGGGCCACCGCCGACGGTGCAAGCGCCCATCGCAATGACGAACTTTGGGTCTGGCATCAGGTTGTAAAGACGACGGACGCGGCTGGCCATTTTGTAGGTTACCGTGCCGGCGACGATCATCAGGTCTGCCTGGCGTGGCGTAGCGCGGAAGGCGCCTGCGCCGAAGCGGTCCATGTCAAAGCGGCTGGCGCCGGCGGCCATCATTTCGATGGCGCAACAAGCCAGCCCGAACGTCATCGGCCAAATGCTCGACTGACGCGCCCAGTTAATAGCTTGTTCCACCGTGGTGGTGACGAAGTTCTCTTCGAAACGTCCTTCAATCCAGGGCTCTGTCATCGCGTGAGGCCTTTGCGTTGGCTGGGACTTGAGTCGTCTGCTCGACTGGTCGCTGTTCGAGGCGCCAGCAGAGGGTAAACGGCCCAATATATCCGAGATTCTGTTCGTCTTGAACCGGCCGAAGCCTTGGTTCTTAACCTGATTACGGCGTTGTCTTAGTTGGTTTGAAACTGGCAGCACGAGTGTCCATCCAACCGGCACTGCGAGAGCCGGATGGGCCCTTCCAGCAGCTTGGCAAACAGCATCTTTTCGACCGCGCAAATGCTGCGGTCTTGCTCGGCCAGTTCCGGGTAGGGGCATTCCGTGACCGTGAGCACTGGCAACTGCTGGTTGAGCGTGTCGTGCTGGATTTCGAGCGGGATCCGCCGCTCGCCGAATAGCTCTTTCAGCGATTCCAGCCGGGCCGGCAGGTCCGCGCCGGTCAGCCGGTCCTTGTACATAGTGGCCATGGCGTCGGCGATTCGCTCGAGCAATCCACGGCGCACTTCTTGATCTTTGACGGCTCGCACCTCGTGCCACAGCACCATGGCGAGGTCCGAGAAATTGTTGCCTGCCTGACGGCGAGCCTTTTCAGTCAGCGAATAGCGGTGGCTGGGGCGGCCTCGACCATTGCGAGTCGCTACCCGCTCGATCATGCCTTGGCCCATCAACCGGCTAAGCCGTTGCCGGACGGCAGTCGCCGTGACGGTGGTTTGTGTCGCAATTTGGGTCACACTGAGTGCGCCTTGCCGACGCAAAAGATCCAGAAGTTGCGCGTCGGACGTAGGCGTCGACTCGGCGGCAGGCTCTGGGGCGTCATCAACGACAGACGCAGCGTTCAGGGACGCCGTGGCAAAATCGTCGGAAACAACTGGATTGATAACGCTCACCGCACGACCTGTCTGGTTGTTCTGCCCCTGACTGCCCTCTGGAGCAATCATACCGGTTCTGGGAATTTCAGCAACCTATTATGCGAATATTCAAGCTGGCGATCGGTTAGATGGGTTAAATCACGGCCAGATATAGGGATCGGACACTTTGCACTGAGTGAAATTAGGGCAGGTCGCCACAGGACGCTAGCGGTCGCGCCCGCCATCGTTGAACGGCTGGTCACAACGATTCGGCGCCCCAAATCTGGATGCCCCATACCTCTGCAAAGGGCTAGAATTGCGGCGGCGGCTCTGGCTCCGTGGAAACCGGATCCTTGGCTGCCATTCGCACCGGTTTCGCGCCCCCAATCTTTCAGAGCGTCAACGCCCATGCCCTGGCTCCCGAAAAAGTCTGTCGTTGTGCCGATTGATTTCTCCGAAGAGGCGTTTGCCGCGCTCGACACGGCCTTGGACCTGGTCGCGTCGCCCGCGGCGATTCATGCGCTGCACGTGCTGCCGGTCATTGATCCGGCCGAGCCGGGCGTGATCTGGACCACGGTCGACAATCGGATTCGCGAGAAGCACGCGCTCGACGCGCTGGCCGAACGCCTGACCGACGCAAAGTACAGCGGCCTCACCACGAAGGTCGCGTTCGGCGACGCGGGTCATCAGGTGGCCGAATACGCGATGGAGCAGAAGGCCGAGCTGATCGTCGTCTCGTCGCACGGTCGCACCGGCATCCGACGATTTCTAATCGGCTCAACCGCAGAGAAGATCGTCCGCCTGGCTAACTGCCCCGTACTGGTGATGCGTACGTAGGGCGCCGTGCTGATTCCCTTCGGTGCGGCAAGGAATCCGCAATCTCGCCTTCGACCACTCGGGCGGCGGCGAATCAATCGAGACGAGCGGGCGAATCAAGTGGATCCGCCCGCTCGAAACGAAGTTGCGATTTGGTGTGAAACGGTTTCTGGCTCACACTACCTGCGGCGGCGCAGGCCGACGAACGAAAGCGACACAGCTCCCATGGCAAGCATTACGATCGAACCAGGCTCTGGGACATTCGTGTACAAGACGAAGGCCAAGTCCTTGGAACGCCCATCCAAAATGGTGGGGACATCATAGGGAGCGTGGTAGGACTGCGGAGCATACCCGGCTTGGTCAACTAACGGCAAACCACCGGCGCTCAGAGTGATCGCGATATTACCGCTGACCGCGTCATCCTGAAAGTGCCAGAGCGGAAGGCCCGGAATGGAGCTAATGTCGCGCTCGCCAGGAAGCACGGCTGCTGCCAGATTGTCTTTGAGACCCCAATCGCGATTGTGCCAGCCCCATTGCACGCTGGCCGGGTCTGTCGGCGAATGCGCTGGATCCAACGCCACGATCTTCAGCCAATGGATTTCGCCCGCTTTCTCGGGGAACGGGATCGCGAGCTCAGCATTGTACTGAAACAAATTTCCATCCGGCGAACCGGGGCCAATCGGCACGGGAATCTCAGTGAACGTGCCCGATTGTGGGAACAATGCACCGCGCGTCACGATCTGATTCAGCAACGGAGTCCCCGGATGGCTAAACGGGTTGTCGGGTGACTGGGGAACGTCTGACTCAATCGAAATCAGAAACTGATCCGCAATGTTCGTGTGTTGCGACATGTACGAGCCCCACCACTGAATGTGAACGAGGTCGCCCGAGACGTTGTCGGAGAAGTCATCGGCCATGAATTGACCGGTGAATGGCCCGCCCGCCTGAGTTCGCCAGGCCGTGCTTAGTTCATCGTGTCCGGGAAACGGTTGCTGAGCTCCGCTTACGGCGCCAGGGGGAATTGAGCCCGGCGTCAGTGCAATAGGAAGACCGCCATTGAGCGGTAGCTGGATGAATTTCGCAATCTCGCCCGGCAGTGGATCGGCGTTGGTTGTGGCGATGCAAAACGTTGAAAATACGATTGCCACTAGCGCATGCGCAAGGATGAACCGTTTCATGGTCTTAATACTCCTGGAGGCTGGAACGTGTGAGTGCTGATTGGATTCCTGCCTGCCCCATGCCAGGCTAAATAGCCGGCCAGGCACGCGATAAACGACGGACCAATCGAGTCAAAGATGATGCTCTAGCGGGAATGGCCACGCTCGACTCCGTTAGCCACCCCCTGCGGTCTGGAAACAAGGTTCCCAAAACCAAGAGAGGACCGCGGAAAGCTGCAACTACGCTCCGCCGCAATCGGGCGGATAACGCAGTTTCAACGCCTGTCCGCGGACACAAACTCTGCCGCAGTGGCGAACCACGCTTCGCATGAACTCACAAGCGTCCTCCAAGAGATCTAGGACTGGCAAACCTCCAATAAAGGGTTCTCACCCCTGAAACTGCTCCAAGGCCGCTGATTCTAGCAATCTCCCATCGAACACAAAAGAAAATTTTATCAAAAACTTCTTTTTGTTGATTAGGAAACGGCTCACACGGGGGGGCGATGCATGGATCGCGAAGAGCTGGTGATGAGAACGTCCGGCCCGTCCTGAATATCGAAGAGTCGAATAGAGTTGAGCGGAGGTGCGCGACCGCAATGGTCCTTCGATTTTCGGTGTCGCTGTCCGATTCACCGCAGGGCTCACGCCCAATGCCGCTCACGAAGAATGCGTCAGCCCACCGTCGCTGCCACATCGCGTGGGAAGTACTGCTCGACCACGCCGCGGAATTCTGCCGGCGTCGCCACTTGCGAGACGCGAGTGCGGAATTCGCGGGCGCCAGTGCGACCTTGGGCGTAGCAGCAGGCGTATTTGCGCATCAGGATCGTCGCCTTGCCGGCCCCAAATCGCTCGACGACCAGTCCGTAATGATGCAGCAGCAGTGCCCGCTCTTCTTCGAGCGTGGGGTCCGGCGGAATCTCTTCACCCCGGAGCGCAGCTTGCGCTTGCTTGAAGAGCCACGGCTTATTGAGCGCGGCCCGCGCGATCATCACACCGTCGACGTTGTAGCGTCGGAGGGCTTCGACCACCTTGGTCGGTGAATCGAGATCGCCGTTGCCGATCAGCGGAATTCGCTTCAAGTGCGGCTTGATCGCCGAGATCTTGTCCCAATCGGCCGAGCCTTTGAAGAAGTCCTGCGCAGTGCGGCCATGGACGGTGAGCGCTGCGGCGCCGGCCCCTTCGATCACCTGCGCTACGTCGATCGCGTTGATGCAATCGCGCGTGCAGCCCAGCCGAATTTTTGCCGTCACGGGCGTTGGCGCGCAGGCCTTGGCCACTCGCTCGACGATCGCCCCCACGCGATCCGGATCACGCAGCAGGTAAGACCCGCTGTGCGCCGCCACGGTGACTTGCTTGACGGGGCAACCAAAATTGATATCGACAACGCTGACCTTGAACTCGTGTGCCAGCCGAGCGCCAACGGCGGCCAGCGTTGCGGGGTCGTTATCCCAAATCTGCACTGCCAGCGGACGGGCTTCTTCTTTCACGCCCCACAGCCGATCCGGGAACTCCTCGCGCTCATCCTGAGCAATGAACCCCCGCGCGCTGATCATCTCGGTCGCTTGCAATCCGGCGCCGCCGAAATCTCGCACGATCTGGCGATAGGCGTAATTGGTAAACCCAGCCATCGGCGCCTGGAGCACCGGCGGATCGACTACCACATTGCCAATCGACAGTGGCCGCCAGGCGACGGGCGCGTTCGGATACGCAGCAGAGCCTCGACCGGCGCCGCAAGTTTCCGCCGGCTGTTCAGTCCCACTCGACATCGCAAATCATTCCGACTTCTTGGCGGCTATTCAGGGGAGCGGCATTCGGGAGGCAAAGGCATGAAAGCATTTTGCCACCGAGGACACAGAGAGCACCGAGGAGAGGAAAAGGCTGAATTAGGCGCCTCTTCTTTCCTTCTCTGTGTTCTCTGTGACCTCGGTGGCTAATCTTTTCTTTCCGCGAATCGCTATTTCAGCACCAGCGCTTGCACCAGCATGCTGGTGGGCGTTCCTTGCGGTAACACCAGCAGGGCGTAGTCCGCCAGGTCCTGATTATACTCTGCCAGATCCGTGGCGAAGGCGATCGTGTACTCGGCTTGCGCCCGGATGGCGAGCGTGGCCCGCTCGACTCCGGCCAGCGTTCCGCCGGACTTGGTGACCTCGGTAACGCGGGATTTATCCGCGCTGACCACGACCGCGGCCCGCTCACAAAAGGAACTCGGCAGACGGGCGATGGCCGCCGCCAGGCGCTGCACATCAGTCGATTCTCGCTGCGTTGTCGGTAGTTGGTCGAGATTCAACCGGTAGCCGCCGGCGTGGGGAGCAGTCGACGGGGCCAGCCAGGCGCCGGTTGCGGGGCGGCCCATCAGCATCGCCAGGTCCCACTGCGCCACTTTGCAATCGGCCTCGGCGCGGCGGGCTTCGGCCTCGGCCGCTGAGCGGGCAGCCCGCACCAACAATGCCGCTGCCGGGTCGAGCGTGCTGATCGAGCGCTGCAACTCCTGGTCGAGCGAATCGAATTGTTCGATTTGTGATACGAGCGCACCGCGAGTGGCCGCCATGCGTTGCGATTGCCAATACGCAGTTAGCGCCGTCTTGCGACCCTCAGGCCGAATCGCGGCCAGAAACACATCGAGCGCAATCGGAGCTACGTCAGGCGTGGCGTCGGCCGGATGCCAAAACAAGATGCCGGCCAGGTTCCTGGCTTGCTGGTCCGACGGCATGCGGAGCAGGGCAGGGTACAAGCTTTGTTCGTGCGACGCGGTTTGATCTGCGGCGGGATCTGCGACGGCAGTCCCGGCTGCTGCAGATGCGGCTGCCGCGCCTTCTGGAGTTGCGGCATTACCGGCTGCGGCGCCGCCTGAGGCCGCTGCGTCGCCTTCCGCGATTTGCGCGCGATTGGCCTGACGCGTTACGGCCGGTGGCGGTTCGACTGTGGCGCCAGTCGGAATTTTGCCTTGTTCGCCTGGCTCGACCGCTCCGCGTGGCGGGGCCAGCGTCGGCTCGCCAGCCTTCGGCGCGCCGCCGGCCGGTGGCAAAGCGCCATTGGGCGCGCGACCATTCGGAGGCGTCGCAGAGCGTGGCGGCTGCGCGCTCGGCGGCGGAGCAACGGGCGGCTGCTCTGCAATTGGTTGTTGACCACCTGCCGGCAGCACCGTTGATGGCTGTCCGGTGGGCTGGCCAAGGGGCGCGTTCATGCCAGCCCGTTCGACGCTGGATCCAACACTGCCGCCGTTAGGGGCCCCAGTCGTTCCGCTGGCCTGTGCGATTCCGGTATTCGGCGATGTTGGCGTGGTCGGGCGAATCAGCATCGAGGCCAAGCCCACCGCGCCACCCGGGGGTGGTGGAACGCCCATCGCGTATTCGGCGATTTCGTTGTTGTAGGCTCGAACGTCTGCGAAAAACGCGCGACGTTGCCGCGACAGCTCTTCGATCAGCGAGAGGACCAGTTTCAGATCGGCGCGCCCGTCATAATACGCTTCTTCGACGGCGTCGAGCGCATCGACGGCCGATTGCACCGCAACGGCGCGGGCGTCGACGGCGCTGCGTCGGATCGGCATCGTCCGGTCCAACAGCACCGCGCGCGGTGGCGGCACGGTCCCTTTGGCCTGATACATCTCATAGAGCAGCGTGCTGTACGGCCCGACATGGGGCGCGTCAATCGGCAGTGGCAACGTCTGGCCTGCCTTCAGGTTCATCGCGCCGGCCAGATCATATTGCGCGGTGACAATGCCGCGCTCCGCGTCTCGTAGCCGCGCTTGCGCGGCTGCCATGCGGGTCGACATCAATTGCTCGTCAGGCGTTGGCTCGACCTCTGGCTGGGCGGCCGGCTTGAGACGCTCAAGCTGTTGGCATTCGTCCCAGGCAAAGTGATAGATCGCCAGGCCTTCGACCAGTTTCCAATATTCTTCCGTCACTCGGCGCTGCCCGGCGCGATCTGGAACTTGCCGTAGCACGTCGACCAAGGTGATCGGCCGACCGGCGACGCGCCCTTCGACGGGGAGCGAAATGGCGTTGGTCAGCACTTCGCTGGCCAGGTTTCGGTTCGAGGGGCGCGGCTGAATGGGCACCAGCGACTTGTCGACCGGCGCCTGGGCCGCGGCTGGGTCGGCCGCGGCAGGTTCTGCTCGATCTCCGCGAGCCTTCGTCTGGGCGGCGCGGCGGACAGCTTCTTCTTCGGCGATTTGATCGGCCGTAGGAGGCGGGGTATCGACCGGCGGTTGTTTGGCCGCTGCCGCGGGATTCGCCGCTGCCGGAGCCGCTGGCGCTGCGGCAGGCGCCTGCCCTTCGAACGGCGGCGCTTGTGTGTCATATCCGCCCGCTTTGCTCGTGGGCGCCGAGGGAGAATCGGTTTCCGGGCGCGCGGCGGCCGGCGGATTGCCTGCTGGGTCGCCTAGCGAGGTCGGCGGCGTTTGCGCCAGAATTGCGCACAGTAAAAGCGAAGTCGGGTACACGTGATGGCTCCTCGTAAATCGCCAGTTCCTACTCTCGTGGCGCTGCTAACAGCGTGACTGTTAGACTCCATTGCGTCAACAGCAGGCAGGCCCACGACGCTTGGAGCAAAGGCGGAGTCGGAGTTGACCTGCCTGGGCGGCGGCCGGAGAATCTAAGGATCAACCGAGGCGCCACCACCGGCGCTGCAGAACCAAAACGCCGGCAACGTTCGCCCATTGTCGCTAGCTTGTCTGCCGGCCGAGCCGGCGGCGCGTGCCCCTGGGCGAACTGCTTGCAACCCTCGCGGATTGCCATGTCTACGCTCGTCGACAAGTTGCTCGGTTCGGACATCCCGTACATCACGTACGCGGTGCCGTTTTTCTTTCTGCTGATTGGCATTGAGTTCATCGCTGGGCTGGTCCAGCGCAAGCAACTCTATCGCCTGAATGACTCGATCAACGACCTCAGTTGCGGCGTGATCGACCAGATGGTCGGAATTTTTCTGCAGTCATTGCTGTTCGCCAGCTACCTCTACCTCTTCTCACACGTCCGGCTGTTCGACATCGAGAACGCGCCGCCAGCGGCCAAATGGATCGCCGCCGGCGCGCTGATGCTGGGCGTTGATTTTTGCTTCTATTGGTTCCATCGCACGGCGCACGAATACGCGGCCCCCTGGGCGACGCACGTCGTCCATCATCAGAGCGAGGAGTACAACCTGGCCGTGGCGCTGCGGCAAAGCGCTTTCGAAAGCTGCTTCGCCTGGATCTTTTATCTGCCGCTGGCCGTGCTCGGCTTTCCGCCCAAGTGGTATCTGGCGATGTCGGCCATCAACTTGCTTTACCAATTTTGGATTCACACCGAGGCCATCAATCGGCTCGGCCCGCTGGAGTGGGTCTTCAACACGCCGTCGCACCATCGGGTGCATCACGCGCGTAATCTGAAGTACCTCGATAAGAACTACGCCGGCATGTTCATCATCTGGGACCGAATGTTCGGCACGTTTCAGATCGAAGAAGAACAGCCGGTCTACGGCATTACCAAGCCGCTGCGCAGTTGGAACCCGTTGTGGGCCAACTTGCACTATTGGGCCGAACTAGCCGAAGACGCCTGGCGCGCGCCGCGTTGGCAGGACAAAATCAAAATCTGGTTCATGCCGCTCGGGTGGACTCCGCCCGGCCTGCCTGAGCGCCCGCGGGCAAAAGAAATCACCCGCGAGCAACTAATAAAGTACAACCCGCGCCTGCCGCTGGGGATGACGCTGTACATCCTCACGCAGTTTATCGTCGTTCTAGGGCTCGGCGTGATGGTGCTGACCATGGGAGACGACGAAACGATTCCGCGCGGCGCTATTGTTGGCCCTGCGGTGTTTGTCCTGTGGTCGCTACTGAACCTGGGCGGCTTGCTCGAAGGCAAAGCCTGGGCCCGAGTGGCCGAGTTTGCGCGAATGATCGCGGTGCCGATCGCGGCCTACTTTCGATTTGGCGCCGAGATGTCGCCGCTGGTGATCTCGATCGGCTTTTCAATCGTCAGCATCGTCTGGCTGGCGGCCTACCGCGGCGCGGTCGTTTCGCAGGAACTGCCGCCGATCGACAAGCCTCATTCAGCGGAAGAAGTGCTTCGCCCCGCTGAGCAGTTGATGCGGCAAACGAATTAGCGCTGCCAAACTCGCACATAAAAGTTAAAAAGCAAAAAAGCCACCGAGGCCACGGAGGACACCGAGAAACCAGAGGAGGGAGCAAAACTCCCATCGTCCTCTTCTTTCTCAGCGCTCTCTGTGACCTCGGTGGCCAGATTTTTTTTCTCGTTCGTGGCAATACGCTGCGCAACGCAGTCGGTTACTTCGCCTTCGCGTAGCGATCAGCCACGGCTGCCCAGTTGACGACGTTCCAGAAGGCCGCGATGTAGTCCGGTCGGCGATTCTGATACTTCAGATAGTACGCGTGTTCCCACACGTCCATGCCCAAGATCGGCGTGTTGCCGTGCATCAATGGGCTGTCTTGATTGGGCGTGCTTTCGACGACCAGCTTTTTGTTCTTGTCGACGCTCAGCCAGGCCCAGCCGCTGCCGAAGCGAGTGGCGCCTGCCTTGGCGAAGTCTTCCTTGAACTTGTCGAAGCCACCTAGCTCAGCCGTGATGGCGTCGGCCAGCGGGCCGGTCGGCGCGCCGCCCGCCTTGGGGCCCATGATTGTCCAGAACAGCGAATGGTTGGCGTGGCCGCCGCCGTTGTTGCGGACGGCGGTGCGGATGTTTTCAGGCACCTTGTCGATTGCCGCGACCAGCGCTTCGATCGACTGGTTGCCCAGATCCGTGCCGGCGATGGCGTTGTTCAGGTTGGTGACATACGCGGCGTGATGCTTATCGTGATGGATCTGCATCGTTTGCGCGTCGATGTGGGGTTCGAGAGCGTCAAACGCATAGGGCAGATCAGGTACGGTGTATGCCATGGCCGGAGCCTCCTGGAGCGATGTTTTTGCGAGAATCTGGACGTTTGCGCGCATCCTACAATAAGAGGCCCCGGCTGGCAATTAGCTGAATGAATCGTTAGTGGTTTACTTTGAATCCGAGATTTTTCCCGCCGATTCGGCCGCGCGGTATAGTGGCGGCATGAGCGACGTTCGCCCCGAAGCCGTGGATGCAATCCTTACGTTTCTCAGCTCCAGGGGCTGTGCCAACTGGTATACCATCGACAGGGCTCTCTCTGGCAGGGACGGCATCATCGGGCCATTTATGGCCGAGCTGAAGTTCCTTGTAGCGCGAGGCGACCTAATCAACGAAGGCAACGACTTTCGACTTGCCATGCCCCGCGGCCACCAGCACAACCCGGACCAATGAATCGTTAGTCGACAGCTAAAGATGCAACGCACACCTGCTGCATCACTGCAAATCTCCCGTGTGCTACTGGCTCCGTCAGTGCGTGGTGATGTTGCGTTAGCCCCATGTCGTGATGGTTCACTCCCACTCCTCCCGCACAGATTAAATAGTAGAATTTCCGTCAGTGCACGGATCACTTTTACCGACAAGAGAACATCATGAAATTCGTCACCTATCACAGCAAGGTCGGCCCGCGCGTCGCGGCGATTCGCGATGGCGCCTACGTCGATCTGCAAGCGGCCGATCCCACGCTTTCCTGGTCGCTCAAGGAACTGCTGGCCGGTGGCGAAGAGTCCTTGCATCGGGCCGCCAAGGCCGCTGCCGTTGGCGAGTTGATCGATCCCAGTTCCGTGCGCGTGCTGGCGCCGATTCCTGATCCGCAGAAAGTGATCTGCATCGGTCTGAACTATGCCGACCACGCCCGCGAGAGTGGCATGGAGCCGCCGCCGGAGCCGGTCGTCTTCAATAAGTTCCCGACAGCGGTCGCCGCGCATGAAGACACAATTGTGCTGCCGGACGAGAGCAAGGAAGTCGACTACGAGGCCGAGCTGGTCGTCGTAATCGGCCGCCGCGGCCGTCACATCGCCGAAGCGGACGCCCTCTCGCATGTCGCCGGCTACGCGGTTGGCAATGACGTCTCAGCCCGCGATTGGCAAGCGCACAAGCCAGGTAAGCAGTGGCTGCTGGGCAAAACGTTCGATGGCTTTGCGCCGTTCGGGCCCACGCTCGTCACGCCCGACGAAGTGGGTGATCCGAACAACCTGCGTGTGCAGTTCCGCTTGAACGGCAAGACGCTGCAAGATTCGTCGACTTCGCAGTTCATCTTCAACGTGCAGCAAGTGATCGCTTACGTCTCGCAAGTCTGCACCCTGCTGCCGGGCGATGTAATCTTCACCGGCACGCCACCAGGCGTCGGCTTCGCTCGCACGCCGCCGGTCTTTCTGCGGCCGGGGGATGTCTGCGAAGTGGAGATCGAAAAGGTCGGCCTGCTCCGCAACGCAGTGGTCGCCGCAACACGGTAAAGACCGTAGGGTACGCACCCCGTGCGTACCATGTAGCGGAATCTGCGCCGCTTCGTGGTACGCACGGGGTGCGTACCCTACGGCCGTGCGCAATGCGTGCCCTACTTCACGCGCCGCCGGCCGTTAGATCGCTGGCGCTGGGCGTGTCGTCCATCGTTAGCGGTGCGTCGAGGCCGACTGCCGTGGCGGCGCTTGGCCCCATTTGCATTTCGACCATCGCCCGGTAGCGGCGCCCCTTGGCCATCAATTGCTCGTGCGTGCCGCGTTCCATGATCTGGCCGTCGATCATCACCAGGATCAAATCCGCGTGCATGATCGTGCTGAGCCGGTGGGCGATCACAAAACTGGTTCGCCCGCGCAACAGCACACGCAGGCTTTGCTGAATCAACCGTTCGCTCTCGGTGTCGAGATTGCTCGTGGCTTCATCGAGGATAAAAATCCGCGGATCGGCCAGCATTGCCCGAGCAATGGCCAGTCGCTGCCGCTGCCCGCCGCTGAGGCGCACGCCGCGCTCGCCGATCATCGTGTCGTACCCGTCCGGCAGGGCCATCACAAAGTCGTGCGCGTTGGCGAGTTTTGCCGCTTGTTCGATTTGCTCGAGCGTGGCTTGCCGCGAGGCGTAGCCGATGTTCTCGGCAATCGTCCCATCGAACAGAAAGATGTCCTGCTCGACGATGCCGATCAGACGACGATAGCTTTCGACGTCGATGTCGCGCAGGTCGACGCCGTCGAGTTCGATCGATCCGGACGTGGGATCGTAAAACCTGGCGACCAAATTGCAGAGCGTCGTCTTACCAGCGCCGCTAGGCCCGACGAGCGCAATCATCTGGCCGGGGCGCGCTTCGAGATCGACGTTCTTCAAGACTGCCTGGTCGGTGTTTGGGTAATGAAAACCGACTCCGCGGAACGCCACTCGGCCGGCCGTCGTCTCCGGCTCGACGAGTTTGGCGCCGGGCGCCGCCGGCATCTCGAGCGGTTCGTCCAGCAGATCAAACACGCGATCGAGTCCCGCCAGATTGTTTTGTAGCGCCGTGGCGGTCTCGACCAGCACGGCGACCGGCTCGAGCAACATGGCCAGGTAGACCAGGAACATCATTAGTTCGCCAGTCGTGAGCTCGCCAGCAAGTACTTGCGACCCTCCATACATCAACAGCGCCGCCGACGCCGCAGGGAGCAGAATCGCCCAGACGAGCTCGACGCCGCGCATCCACCACCAGGCCAGCAATTCATGCCGCGCCATCAGGTGGCCGCCGCGCGTGAACCGGCCCGATTCGCTGCGACTGCGACCGAACGCGCGCACGACGCGCATGCCGCCAAAGGCCTCGGTCGCGTGGCTGTCGATCTCCTGCCGCTGACGGCGAATTTCTTTGAACTGCGGACGAATCCGGTTGATCCACGTGCGGTGCGTGAAATAGACGATCGGAATCACGAAGAGCGAGCCGAGCAGCAATCGCCAATCGACGACGGCCAGCACGGCCAGACTGCCCAGCAGTTGGATAATAGCGCGCCACGGATTGTAGAGCATGCTGAAGACCAGATCGCCCACGCCGCCGGCGTCTTCGCGCAAAATGCTCGCCACGCCGCCGCTCTTGATGGCGTAAACCCTGTGCAGCGGCAAGCGGACGGCGTGTTCGAAGACTTGCTTGCGCAACTCCACTTGCAGGCGCTTCGTCGTCACCGTCGCGATCCAACGTCCCCACGTGCTGACGGCCACGGAGAGGAGCGAAATGGCGAAGACCACGCCGCCGAGCGCCATCAACAATGGCCAGCCTGCGCTCGGTAGATGAAATCGGTCGGCGAGCGCCGCCGGCAACGGCTTGCCCGGCAATACGTTATCGATCACCAGCTTCGTTACGGCCGGCGGGATGAGCTTGATCAACGTCGAGACGGTCAACGTCGCCAGCGCGATCGAGACGCCAACGCGATGCGGGCGCAACAGCGCCAAAAACGACCGCACCAATCGCCACAGCGAGCGCGGCTCTCGGCTGCCGAGGGGTTGCAGGCGCGGCTTGGCGTTTTTCGGGTCGTCCTTGCCGGTTCGCCACGGCGCCTGGCGTCGATATTCTGTAAAGCGCAGTCGGCTGGAATGCTTGGCCATGCATCCATCATTACAGGAGATGCCCGGCGTAACAAATGGCCGACGCGACCGGCCGAAATTTGGGCCGGACACTTTGGCGATTCGTGGCCCAGCGCCCGGCTCGCTGAGGACCGGACGCCGGGCGACAGCGAAGTCGGTTAGCCGTCGACTGCCTTCAGCAACGCCACGGCGTTGGGCACGCTGCCGGTAGCCTTCAGCAGTTGGCGGGCGGTCTTGATCGCTTCGACCCATAGGGCAGGGCTGACCATGGGCGTGGTGTTTTGGCTAGCCTTGGTTCTGCGCGTGCGACCGTCGTGGGCCATGTTGGTCTTGGTCTTCACCATATAGACCCGGTTTTGATTCACCGAGTGGCCGTATTCCTTTTTGACCGCGGCCGCCACTTCAGTTGCCTTGGCCGTTGGCATCTTCTTCAGCACGTTGCGGATCGCCAGGCTCTTGTTCTTTTTTGGGTCAGCGCGATCCGATTGCGACGCGGCCGGTTTCTTGGACATAGATCACCTTGGGGAGTGAAGTTGATAGGTCAAAAAGATAGGTATCTCTCTCACTCTATTGTAGGTCATCTACCATCTATAGATAGGCGTAAATCACAATAGATACTGTTTACTGTCTATCTAATTGTGTTTTTTGGATGAATATCTATCACTTTGCTCGCCTTTCAGGCCTCTTTGCGTGACAGTACGTCCCCCAGATTATCCAGAGTTGCTGCGAGGTAGCGTGATGAGCGAAGGTTCAGGTCTCGCCGCGGCTGAACTCAATCGAGCAGGGGACGCGATGTTTGGCGGACCATTCTTCCAGCGGCTGCAGCGCGGCGAGCGTTTCTGAATAGCTGCCAGGGTGCGAACTGTAGCGCAGCCGCTTGTCCATCATTTCGAAGTCGATGCGGATCCGCCGCGAACCCCCGAGCGCGTACCAGGCAAACCCAAACAACGGAACCGATAACAGCATCACTCGTAAAGACAGTGGCGCCCCCCAGAGCACCAGGCAGAATAGCGAAACGCCCAGGCCCGTTGCCCCTAGACCAAGGAGGATCGAAGCGAAGGACCAGTAGCGCCGGACGCGGAGCCGCACGATCTCGTGCTTCGGAACCGGATCAAGCGCCCACTCGCCTTTCACTCGGCGCAGCAAGAGCAGGCCGTTTTCGTCGAAGCCGACCGGGGCGCCGCGATTGTTTTTTTTGGTGTACTCGACTTGAAAGTAGACCGGGCCGTTCATGAGGTCAATCGCGAGGAGTTCTGATTACCCCAATTCGTGGCTGGCAGTCTCACTCCGGCGTTGGCGCTGATTCAGTCTTCGGCGCCGAATTCTCATCCTGCAGAGCGGCTTCGATTGCTTCGTCCGTCGGCTCCGTGCGGGGCTTTGGGGACTTTTGTTTCTTGACCTTATCTGCCGGGACGCCCATCAGTCTTTGAGTAGCTTCGCCTGCCTCGCCTCGCTCGACAGACAGGCGCATTTCTTCAATTACCTTGTCCAGTTTCTCCTTCTCCATTCGGTCTCGCGTCGCCTGTCCTGGATTGTCATTCGATAGTCGGTTTGCAACTCGCATGACCCGGAAGCCGATCGGCACGGCAATGGCCAGTACAACGAGGAGGATCTTGCCAAGCCCTTTGCCGTCAACTCCGGCCGCTGGGGTTGGATGTTGCTGTTGCGGATTTGGAGGCGTTGCGTCCGTCATTGTCCTGTCCCTTATTTTTAGAGAAATCTGCTTGCCATGCCACGGCCAGATTACGTGAGCGTAAGGACTGCTCAAGGCCAATGCAACGTCCGACAGAGTATCACGCCCAGTACGGCACAGAATGATGGGCGGCGGAGTATACTTTTGCGCAAACTCGACTCGCGAAACGATCGAGCTATAATCCTGCTCAGGCGGATTAACCCAACATAGGCGAACGATGTCCTCTCCTACGCCTTCGTCCGAAACGCCGGCGCCTGCGACACCGGCATCGATCAAGCCGGCACATCCGCCGGCGCTGACTACTTCGCCGAGTCCTGCGGCGCCTCCGATCCATTCGGACATTCACGAGCCGCAGGCCGTGTCCTCTGGCAGACCATCCACCGCCGGTAGATCGTGGCTCGTGCGCGGCGTGATCGGCTTGGCCATCTTAGGGGCCGCAGCGTACTTCTTCGCGCCTAAGATCAACCGCATGCTGCATACGGTTTCGACCGATGACGCATACGTCAACAGTCACGTTACGTTCGTGGCGCCGCGCGTATCGGGCCAAGTGGCCAAGGTGTTTGTCGACGACAACAATCGCGTCAAGCAGGGAGACCTGTTGGTGCAACTCGACAAAGAGCCCTACCAGGTCATGCGCGATCTCAAGAAGGCGGCTGTCGAAGTCGCCGCGGCCGATCTGTTGGCCAGTGAGCACCAGGTTCGCGCGTTCGCCGCGCAAGCTCGCAGCAATCGATTCCGGTTACAGCACGCCATTGAGATGGTCGACGACCAGATCGCGCAATTGCGCGCAAGCGTCGCCGCTTATGAGAACAAACTGGCCATTCTCGAGCGGGCCAAGGCCGACTTTGATCGCGCCGAGCGATTGATCCCCACTAGGGCCATCAGCCGAGAAGACTACGATCAGCGCCTGCAGGCCTTCAAAGTGGCCGAAGCCGACGCGAAGCAATCGCTAGAAGCAGTTCACCAGATCCGGGTCGGCCTCGGGTTGCCGGCCACGCCCACTAGTGGAGATCTGACGAGCGTGCCGGACGATCTCGATCAGAGTTTTTCGAGCGTGCGCGAGTCGCTGGCGAGTTTGATGCAAAGCGTGGCGCCGCTCGGCTTTTTTCCCAGCTCGTTCGACGCGGTCCCCAAACGCGTGATCGAAGACTTCTATAAGCTCGATCCCGAGGGGAACGTCGATCGAATCTACGCCAAACTGATGAAAGACGCGCCGCTGCTCAAGCAGGCCCATAGCAAGCTCGAGCAAGCCAAGCGAGATTTGGCCCAGGCCGAGTTGGATCTGCGGTATTGCGATGTGTATGCCGAGATCGACGGCGTGATTACCCGTCGCAATGTCAATCCCGGCAATAACGTCCAGGCCGGCCAGGCGCTGATGGCCATCCGCTCGCTGACTGAGATTTGGATCGACGCCAACTTCAAAGAGACGCAACTGGCCGAACTTCGGATTGGGCAGCGTGTCGAGCTGGACGTCGATATGTATGGCAAGCAACGCGTGTTTACGGGCCGCATCACCGGTTTCACCATGGGGACCGGGTCGACGTTGGCGCTCCTACCGCCACAAAACGCGACGGGCAACTTCATCAAGGTCGTTCAGCGCCTGCCAACTCGCATTGAACTGACTGACTACGACCCCGACAAGGAGCCTCTCTTCGTCGGCCTCTCGGTCGTGCCGTACGTGTTTATCAAAGAAGAACCGACCGGCCCCGACGCCGGCAAAGTGTTGCAGCCGAATTTTTTGACCACGCCGGCGACAAAGACGGAAGTTTCAATTCAAACGCCGCCGGCTGAGCCAACGACAGTCAGTTCGGAATCGCCAGCAGCCCCGGTCGCTGCCCCCACGCCCGTCGAACCATCTACGAAAGAAGCTCGGCCAACCAAGACCGAGGCCAAGCAATGAGCGCGCTGGCGCTCGCTGCGCCAGCCACGCGGCGGGTGATCAATCCCTGGATCATCGCGGCCGTCGTCGTGGTGCCGACGTTCATGGAGGTCCTCGACACGACGATCGCCAACGTCGCGCTACGCTACATGGCCGGCGGGCTTTCTGCGGCCGTAGTCGACAGCGAATGGGTGATCACCAGCTATCTGGCCGCCAACGCCATCATCCTGCCGATCTCGGGCTGGCTCTCTGCGCGCCTCGGACGACGCAATTATTTTCTCGGCTCGATCGCCGTCTTTACGCTGGCCTCGGGTCTTTGCGGCATGGCGACCAGCTTGGAGCAGATCATTCTGTTCCGCGTGATTCAGGGGTTGGCCGGCGGAGGGTTGCAACCATCGAGCCAGGCGGTGCTGCTCGATAGCTTTCCGGCCGAAAAGCAAGGCGCCGCAATGAGCTTGTTCGGCATGGCCGCGCTCGTCGGCCCCATCGTCGGGCCAACGCTCGGCGGTTACCTCACGGATAACTACAACTGGCGCTGGATTTTCTATATCAATATCCCGATCGGCCTGGTGGCGTTTATCGCCTGCTACTTGCTGCTCGAAGATCCAGAATATCTCAAGAAAGAGCGCGCCGAGTTGCGCAAAGGGCCGCTCAATTTCGATACGATCGGCCTGGGCCTGTTGGCGGTCGCCCTCTCTTGCTGGGAAGTGATCTTGAGCAAGGGGCAGCAGTGGGATTGGTTTGGCGATCCAAATTGGCGCGTGCAATCGCTGACGGCGATCTTCGTCTTTTCGCTCGGCATGTTGATAGTGCGTGAATTGCGAATCGCCCACCCAGTGGTGAATTTTCGTCCACTGGGCGAACGCAACCTGGCGATCTCAAGCATCATCATCTTTTGCGCCTATGGAGTCCTCTACGGCGCCAGCACGTCACTGCCAGGGTTGTTGCAATCGTTGTTTGGATACGACGCGTTTCAGTCGGGGCTCGTCATGTCGCCGTCCGGCTTTGGATCAGTGAGCATGTTGCTGATCGTCGGCGTCTTGCTGGGGCGCGGAATTGATGGACGCTGGTTGATTGCGGCCGGCCTGTGCATTACGGCCCTCGGTTGCTACCGAACGTCGCTGACGAACTTGGACGTGAGTCCTTGGGAGATTATCTGGCCGCGCGTGGTGCTAGTGGCAGGGCTGGGAATGCTCTTCGCCCCGATCAATGTGGCTGCCTACATGTACACGCCCCGGCATCTGCGCGGCGCCGCAGTCGGTCTCTTCAGCTTGTTGCGAAACGAAGGGGGCAGCGTCGGCACGTCGATGGCCCAGACGATGCACGAGCGCCGCGATCAATTCCACACGCTGCGCGTGGGCGAGACGCTTGATCCGTTCAACCCCGAGGTGACTACCTTTCTGGAGCGCGCGCAGGCGTTCTTCTACCAGCAGACCGGCGACGCCAACCAGTCCGCCCTCATGGCGCATCAAGCTCTGGAAGACCTGCGCGCACAACAATCGTCGTCGCTAGCGTACTTTGACGTCTTCTGGATCGGCGCCGTGATCGCGCTCGCGCTCGTTTTTCTGGTGCCGTTCATGAAACGCTCAGTCGCCGAAAAAGGCGCCCACATCGGCGCCGAATAAACGGTCTTCCATCAAGCCTTTCTCCACTGGGGAGAAGGTGGTGAGCATTAGCTCACCGGATGAGGGCTGTGCAGCGCGCACAGCGAAGGGCCTTGGTACGCACGGAGTGCGTACCCTACAAGAGGGCTCTCCCAGCTGCAGAGGGAATCGATCAAATCCTTCCCCCGCCGGGGGAAGGTGGTTCGCGTCAGCGAACCGGATGAGGGCAGAGCAGCTCGCACGACCGAGCTAGTGTGAAAACCCCTACGCGCAACGGGCCCTCACCCCAGCCCTCTCCCAATACTGTTCGGCGCCGGTTTTGCTAGGGTGGCTTGGCTGTGTTTCGATGTTGGTTGATGGCGCGTTCGAGTTCTTCGAGGCTGGCCCAGCCGCTGAAGTAGAAGCAGATC